>Ga0164310_10002318_pt1 | contig 10930 bp, 12 predicted proteins | sample GuaBasSedimGuay1_FD_121795 | JGI IMG/M metagenome (GOLD analysis project Ga0164310, IMG submission 121795) | Subseafloor sediment microbial communities from Guaymas Basin, Gulf of California, Mexico - Guay1, Core 4569-9, 0-3 cm | ecosystem: Environmental > Aquatic > Marine > Hydrothermal vents... | reverse complement strand
GAGGAAATCAGGAAAATCGCTAAGGAAATCGGATTCACGAAGAGAATAGGATACAACGAGGAAAAGAAAAAGCTGAGGTATAGTTAGGGGGTGATTTGATGGTTAAATATGGGATTTTCCTCGGCTGTCTCATGCCTTTCAGGTATCCGTGCGTCGAGGTGGCGGTTAGGAAGGTTATGGACGCTGTTGGGGCAGAATACGTCGTTCTCTCTGATTATTCATGCTGCCCAGAGCCTGTGTTCACGAGGCTTACAGACCACGAGTTTTGGCTTACAACAGCCGCAAGAAATCTCGCCTTAGCTGAAGAGCAGGGCATAGAGAAGCTCGTAGTCCCCTGCTGTGGATGCTTTGAAAGCCTTTACGAAGCGGAAAAAGCGATAGAGAATCCTGAAGAACGCGAGAAGGTGAATGCGGTTCTTTCCAAATTCGGGCATGAATGTAAGGGTAAAGTGAAGGTGGAGCACATTGTAGAAACGCTACACAGGGATTTCATGCCGAAAATAAAAGAGCTGGTGGAAAAGCCGTTTAACGCTAGGGTTGCAATCCACTACTGTTGCCACCTCTTCAGGACGAGGTTCGGAGAAGACATTTGGCTGAAACACGACATCACGAGGGACCTCCTGAGGGTGATAGGGGCTGAAGTCTTGAGGTATAAGCTCGAGAGGTTCTGTTGCGGTTTCCCCGCATTTCAGGTAGACATGGAGTTTTCCCTGAAGGAGAGGCTGGCGCTGAAGCTCGAATCGATGAGGGCTGTAGGCGCTGAATGCGTAGTAACGGCGTGTATGGCTTGCATAACGCAGTTTGAGAGTGGACAGCTTCTGCTCAGACGATACGGCATAACATACAACATGCCGGTGCTCCACCCAGCCGAAGCTATGGCATTGGCCTTCGGTGTGAGGCCTGAGGAGCTAGGGCTGACGGTGCATAGAAGCCCTGTTCCAGAGCTGGTTAGGAGGATATATGGGTGATTTGGGAGGTGAAGGCTGCATGTTTGGAAGAAAGGAAATTGTGATAGGGCCCTATCACGAATACCTGCTTGAGCCTGAACGCATAAAGCTCGTGGTCGAGGACGACACCGTTAAGGACGTAGACATAACGCTTGGATACTGCCATAGGAGCATAGAGAAGCTCATGACAACACGCACATACAAGCAGGCGGTCTTCCTCTCCGAACGCATATGCGGAATATGCTCGCATGCTCACACAACCGCATACTGCACGACAGCAGAAGCGGTATTAGAGGTAGACGCCCCAGAGAGGGGGCTATACATAAGGACGATAGTGGCTGAAATAGAGCGGCTGCACAGCCACTTCCTCTGGCTTGCGCTTCTAGCACACGCAGTAGGAGAACACGAGGCCTTTGCACACATAATGACGGAACGAGAAAAAGTGATGGACCTACTCGAGCTCATATCTGGGAATAGGGTGCATTATGCCATTAACACGGTTGGCGGGGTTAGGCGTGATATAACGCCGAAAGTTGCGGACAAGATTATGGAGACAATGCGGGAGATAAGGCCTCTCGCAGAATACTGCGTGAACATGCTTGATGAATACGGCCCGGTTGGAAGGAAGGTTGCAGGCATAGGTGTGATGAGCTACGACGACGCCATACGCCTAGGCGCCGTAGGCCCAACCCTACGAGGCTCCGGCGTCAGAATCGATGTGAGGGCGGACGACCCCTACGCCGCATACGGAGAGCTGAGCTTCGAGGTTGTGGTGGAGAAGGACGGCGATGTCCGTGCGAGGTCGATGGTGAGGGCTAGGGAAAACCTAGAGAGCATAAGTATAATTGAACAGGCTGTTGGAGCTTTGCCTCAGGGCCAGATAGCCGCTGAACTCGGCGAACCAACAGTTGGGGAGTTCGTTGGGCGTGGGGAAGCGCCTAGAGGCGAACTCGTCTACTACATAAGGGCTAATGGAACCCACATACCCGAAAGAGTGAAAGTTAGGACACCCACCTACGCCAACGTCTTCACATACACAAAGACGCTCCTAGGTGCGAAGCTCGAGCACGTTAGGCCGATACTGGAGAGCATAGACCCCTGCTACGCCTGCACAGACAGGCTCACGATAATCGATGCGAAGACAGGTAAGCAACGCACACTATCAGCCGCAGACCTCCCCTTCGGGACTGTGGATAGGAGGTGAAAATGGGATGGCTGTAAAAAAGCTTAGGGTCTTTAGGGCGGATGCAAGCTCGTGCAACGGATGCGACATAGAAATACTTGAGGCTCTCCTGCCAAGGTTTAAGGTTGGAGAATACATAGAACTCGTCTACGAGCCTGAACAGGCTGAAGCCCTCGTAATAACTGGAGGCGCAAACTTCAAGACTGCTGAAGAAGTCAAGAAGGTCTACGAGAAGCTCAAAGAACCCAAAATAGTCATCTGCGTCGGCTCCTGCGCCATAAGCAAAGGAATCTTCGCCGAAGGATACTCAATGCTGGGGCCGGCAGACGCCCTCGGAATCCCTGTTACGGTGTTTATAGCTGGTTGCCCGCCTAGGCCTCAGGCTATTGCTCAGGCCGTAGCAGGTCTTCTAGGCCTAGAGCTGGATATGAGTGAGGAGTATTGGGGTGTTCCTGAAGGTTTTAGAGGCCTTCCAGAGTTTGACGCTGAAAAGTGTGTTGCCTGCGGAGCCTGTGCGAATTCCTGCCCCACAGGGGCGATGAGCTACGAGGACGCCGGGGAGACGAGAACCATGAGGGTGAATCACGGACTCTGCATCTACTGTGCGACTTGCGAAGAAATATGTCCTGAGGAGGGTGTGAAACTCACTGGGGAGTATAGGGCCTGGTTTAAGGGCAAAGAGGACATGGTTAAGGGAATCGAGGTGCCGATGGCGAGATGCGCAAACTGCGGCCGCCCCTATGCAACCAATAGGCAGCTAGAGGCCTGTCTAAGGAGGCTCGTGGAAAGGGCGGGGAAGACCTACGAACCCCTAATGGATGAAGTAAAGAAATTCATGAGCTATTGCCCAGACTGCAGACACCTAGTGGCAAACCTAAGAGCCGAAAAAGCCCTGCTCATAAAAGCTTCAACATCCACATAAAATCCACATTTTTCTTCTTTAATAACCAACTTTACCCTTCTCTCAGCCAGCCCCTTTAAAATTAATTTTTTAGCATTTCATTAAGAATTGGTCGGAAAGGGTGCTAAGCATGGGAGATAAAGAGAGGCTCAACTACCTTGATGGGAAGACGTGGAGCAAATACTCCATCAGTGTGTGGGATTTGGTAAAAACTCCTAGTGAGGCTCGGCTGGGCCATCCAGCCATGTTTCCTTTGGAGCTTTGTGAGCGGCTGATAAGCATCTACACGAAGGTTGGGGATGTAGTCCTCGACCCCTTCATGGGTTCTGGAAGCGTCCTCGTCTCGGCTAAGAAGCTCGGCAGAAAGGGCATAGGGTTTGACATAGTCCCAGAGTTCGTCGAACTCGCTAGGAAAAGGCTTGAAAACCAAAAGATAGAAATTGCATTCTCTACACGCTTAACCGAGTTCCTGAGGGACGAGGAGAAAGTAGAGGAGATTAGACGTAGACTTAAACAGGTAGACATAACCCCTGAAGTTTACTGTGCAGATGCGAGGACGCTGCTAAACTACATTAAGCCATGCACGGTAGACCTCTGCATCACCTCTCCACCCTACTGGAAGGTGCACAAGAGAAAGCGAACAGCAGACTACAAAAAGCCGAGACCCTACTCAAACCTAGAAAACGACCTAGGAAACATAGAGGACTACAAAAAATTCCTAGGAGAACTTGCCAAAGTCTTTAGAAATGTCCAGAAAGTTCTTAAGCAGGGAAAAAGATGCATAGTTGTTGTTATGGATATAAGAGTTGGAGGCGAGTTTATACCCTTCCATGCAGATGTGATGGAGATGATGCGTAAAGCTGGGTTCAAGATAGAGGATATAATTATATGGGATAGGCATAGAGAATACAACAATCTTAGGCCACTAGGCTATCCCTACACCTTCATAGTAAACAAAGTTCATGAATATATACTCATTTTCAGAAAATCATCCATATAGACTGTTTATACCAGCTATCGATGCGTCTACCTAAGCCGATTCATGTAAATTTTATTAACACCTAAGTTGGCTAAGAGTTTGGTGGTTTAAGTGGAGGTAAATGTGGCTATCAACGGATTCGGCCGAATAGGCCGAATGGTCTACAGGGCCGCGCTAGAGCTTGGCGTAGACGTGAACTTCACGGTCGTAAACGACCTGACAGAGGCGAAGACGCTGGCGCACCTGCTCCAATACGACACAGTCCACGGAAAACTACCCTTCAAGGTCTCAGTCAAGGACGACACAATAATCGTCGAGGGCGAGAACCTCTACAAGGAGCTGAAGGTCATATCCCAGCCAGACCCAGCCAAGCTCCCCTGGGCCGACATGGACATATACCTAGTGTTGGAGTCCACCGGAAGGTTCAGGAGGAGGGAGGACGCCTCCAAGCACCTGCAGGCCGGCGCAAAGAAAGTAATGGTCTCAGCGCCCATGCGGCCAGCAACCTCAGCGGACATAACCATAGTTCCGGGCGTGAACGACCACCTCTACGACCCGGAGAAGCACACAATAATGTCCCTCGCATCCTGCACAACGAACTGCGTATCGCCCGTAGCCAAAGTCCTAAACGACAACTTCGGCATAGAGGCAGGCCTAATGACGACGGTGCACGCCGTAACCAACGACCAGAGGCCCCTAGACATGCAGCACAGGGACCTACGTAGGGCTAGGTCTGCCACATGGAATATCGTCCCAACCACGACTGGAGCCGCTGAAGCCGCTGCCCTTACACTGCCTGAATTAACTGGGAAGATGACTGGCCTCGCCCTGAGGGTTCCTGTGCCGACTGTCTCCATAGTAGACTTCACTGCGATAGTTGGTAGGGAGACGAGTGTTGAGGAGGTGAATGCAGCCTTTAAGAGGGCATCCGAGACGCCTCCGCTGAAGGGAATTCTGGCGTATTCCGAGGAGCCTCTCGTCTCGTCCGACTACATACATTCGCCCTACTCCGCCATAGTGGACGGGCTAAGCACACGAGTAATTGGTAGACTGGTGAAGGTTCTCGCATGGTACGACAACGAGTGGGGCTACTCCTGCAGAATGGCGCAGATGATAGAGAAGATATGCAAGATGGCCCGCTAAACCCTCCAATTTTTATCATTATTGGGTGATGCAAAATGCCAGAATTCCTAACCCTAGACGATGTAAACGTTAGTGGAAAGACAGTCCTAGTCCGTGTAGACATAAACTCCCCCGTAGACCCAGAAACAAAAAGAATAATCGACGACACACGCATCAGGCTCCACTCAAAAACAATAAAGGAGCTATCGGATAAAGGAGCAAAAGTCGTAATTTTGGCTCATCAGGGCAGACCCGGCGAACCACAGTTCACACCACTAAAGGAACACGCCGAAATACTAGGGAGAATCTTAGGTAGACCCGTAAAATACGTGGATGATGTATGCGAAGAAAAGGCACAGAACGCAATAAAAGCCCTAAACCCCGGAGAAATCCTCGTCCTCGAGAACGTGAGAACACTCCCCTACGAGACTGAGAAGAAGTCTCCAGAAGAACACGCAAAAAGCGACCTAGTGAGGAACCTAGCACCCCTAGCAGACCTCTTCGTCTTCGACGGCTTCTCCGTCGCTCACCGTGCGCACGCCTCGGTTGTGGGCTTTACTGCGGTTCTGCCGAGCGTTGCTGGGCGTGTCATGGAGGCTGAGCTGAGGGCATTGTCTAAGGCGTTGGAGGCTCCAGAAAAACCCTGCATATTCGTCTTGGGTGGGGCAAAGGCTGAGAAGTGCGTGGACATCATAAGATACACGCTAGAGAACGAAATCGCAGACAAAATCCTAACAGGAGGCCTCGTAGGGCATGTGCTACTGGCAGCAAAGAACGTAGAGATAGGAGAGCCGAACATGCAAGTCCTGCGGAAGAAGGGCCTAGCAGAAATAATCCCAACAATGGCGGCGCTCCTAGACCAATATCCAGAGAGAATCCTGCTCCCCGAAGACCTAGCCATAGAAGTAGAGGGGCAACGCAGAGAAATAACGCTATCACAGCTCCCGACGAGCTACCCAATCTACGACATAGGCTCCCAAACGATGCAGAAATACAGCCAGCTCGTTCAGGATGCAAAGTCCATAGTCGTAAGCGGCCCCCTAGGAGTCTACGAAAAGCCACCCTTCGACGAAGGAACGAGAGCAGTCTACGGGGCTGTGGCGCAGTCCCAAGCCTACAGCCTAGCAGGTGGAGGAGACACCTCAGCAGTCCTAAAGAGGCTCGGATTAAGCGAAAAATTCTCCTACGTAAGCACTTCAGGCGGAGCCTTCATCGAATACCTCATGGGCAAAAAGCTCCCAGCAGTAGAAGCCCTAAAACAAGCCGCAAAAAGAACCCAATAACCCCCAATTTTCATAACTGCTAATCTGCGTATATAGGTAGACTTAAATTCGTGCATTAACACAAAATCATAACGGTAAAATTGATTCGAGCATGGAGCCACACTTACCCAACACATTCGCAATGCGCAAACTACAACCCAATCACAGGAATATGCACCCTACACCAAATCCCAGTAAACCCAAACGCACCAGCATGCCCAAACTTCACACCCAAAATTCAACCGAGCTATCCCCCTCCTCACCTACAATTAACGACCCAAAAACTCCCAAAGGAACTCGAAATACAACTACTAAAAACACAACTAAAAATACTAGAATGGCAACTAACACAAATAAAGAAACAACTTGAAAGAAAATAAACCACCCTAACGACTGCGAGGGAATGAAGACTAAAGCTCCTCCTCTTCACACTCATGCTCTATTGGGCGACGAGGATAGGAATCAGGGTTAGATACGGCGGAAAAATCGTCCACGCACTATGATAAGCAAACTAGTGATAATCGGGGTCTGGCCGTCGCGAGGTCTTCATTCCCTCGCGGGGTCGGTCTGGGACGGCGCCATCATTCCCCCTTTAACTTTTGTTTTTTGGGTTTTTATAGGTTTTGGTTTTTCTTTTTAGGGTTTTTATCGTCCCTGAGACGGTTTTTATATGTAGAGCTGTTGGTTTTTCGTTGATTTTTGTGATTGTTGCTATGGCGGCTCTAAGCTTTGGTAAGGACTTGTGGTTGCATCTTATTATGGCTTGCTTTGTTATCTTGTCGTATTCTATTAGTTGGGTTTTTGTTTTGCTCGCTCCGTATTCTCCGAAGAGGCGTAGGACTGCCCTCTGTATCTCCCTTATGAGTGTTTTTCCGTCTATTTCAACGTCTCCGTCTACCTCTATTAGTAGGTATCTTCTGCGCTCTCTTCTTGGCAGTTTCTTCCCCTCCTCATGATTTTTATTCCTGGCGCTACGAAGTTCGGGCTTAGTTTTTCCCTGTTTCTCTCTATTATGTTGTTTGGCGTTTTTGATATTGCGTCTTGGGCTTTCTCTCTTTCTAGGTCTAGGAGGCTTTCTGCGATGGCTATGTATTCTCTTGGGCCTCTGAGCAGTAGGGGGTGGTTGGCTCCGCTCGAGATTACTACTGGGATTTGGAACTTCTCCGCTAGTTCCAGCTCTTCCCTTATTTTTGATAGGAGTTGTATTCTTGGCTTTCCACTTAGCGTGATTATTTGTGTCATGTCTATTTCTAGTGCTGGTAGCGATTTTGATGCTAGTTCTGCCTCTGCCTTATCGAAAAACCTCTTTCTCGGGTCTGGTGGGAAGCTGAGTAGGTCTATCCTCCTGTCTTTTGCGGCCTGTCTTGCTATATTTTTGCTTTGGCAGTTTACTGCGATTATTTCGTATCTTCTTCTCAGTCTACGTAGACTGTTTAGGAGTTCTTTTGTGTTGGTTGGTGTTAGGTCTATTCTGCTTACGAATTCTAGTCCTGTGTCTTGGCAGAGTTTTCGCAGTTTTTCCATGTCCTTTTCCGTGCAGGCTTCGTCTGTTGGTATTGCTACTCGTTTATATCCCAGAATTTTTGCTTTTCGTATTAGTTCGCTTTTTAACTCACCGTTTTGGTAGGCTTTTAGGTGTAGGTCTGTGTATTTTCTCATGTTGTTATCCCCAGCTTTTCGCATGCTTCCTCTATTCTCTTCGTCCAGTTCCTCTTGAAGTGTAGGGATAGTCTTATTGAGTCTACGTTGGAGAGTTTTATTTCTCCGAGGAAGGCGGCTTGTTTGTCTAGTCTGAGGTATAGGTTGCTTCCGTCTACGTGGAGGCTGATTTTCTGCTTTAGGTGCCTCTTGTCCTGTGGGCTTAGTGCGCTTGCCAGCTTTTCCAACAAGCCCCGAATTATCTCAGGGTCTCTTATCTTCGCTTCCAAAATTATTATTGGGTTTCCATGATGCCCCTTAAGCTTCGTCCTTTTAAATTGTATGGCTTCTACGTTCTCCTGTGGAAACAGATTCTTTGCGGCTGTCAGAACTTTCTCAGGGTCTTCGGTTGCATGTGCAAAGAGTCTTATGGATACATATCCAACTGGAGGCTTGCTCAAGGCTTCTCCTCCCTTTTAACGTGGCGATGCGGTGTGCTTATAAAGTTTCTGGCATTGCCTCCAATTAGTATGTTGATATGATCATGCATACTGAAAGAGAGATAGTAAAATTTAAAAGGAGACATGACCCGAATTATATAGGTTGAAATGCACTCTGTTAGAAGATGGAGAAGGCTAATCCCGAGGGAGTTTTTTATAACGAGTGGCAGGGGCATCAGCAAAATTTCGAAGCTCAACGCCTACGACGTTGCGTTGATGGAGGCAGGGATCGCCCAGTGCAATATCTTCACCGTCAGCTCTATTATACCGCCAAAGTGTAAGGAGCGGAGGTGGAAGAAGCTTCAGGCTGGTTCCATCGCTCCAGCTGTCTTAGCTAAGATATGCGGTGATGGTGGCGAGACGATTGGTGCTGGCTTGGCTTGGGCCTGGGAGAAGAACCACATGTATGGGTTAGTGGCTGAGGTTTCGGGCCACATGGACAGAAAGGCGCTTACGGAGATGCTGATGAGCCGTATAAGGGAGATGGCCGATTCTCGTGGCATCGAGATAGGCCCTATAAGCCACCGACTCGAGGTTCTCAAGGTTCCCGCCAACAGTTATGGTTGCGTCTTAGTTGCGATGGTCTTCATGCTATAGCGGAATGAAGAGATGCGCTGACTCCAGAAATTTTCCTTTTCTTTTTTATTTCCTTAATCCACGCATCTTTTTGCCTGCGCTTGTCAGTCCACGAAAGACCCTTCCCCTGTGCGCTGGTCTGGTTATCCAGTTTATGTCCTTGTCGGCTTTTATTGCTGGGTGATGTGGGTCTACCATTATGACCTCGAACCACTTGTATCTCCCGTCCTCCCAGACCCAGTAAGAGTTTAGGACTTCTAGGTTTGGGAATTTTCTTGCGGCTCTTTCTTCGGCTATCAGCCTTAGGCTTTTCGCATGTTTGTATTTGAGAACTCCCATACGCTTCTGTCTTCGCCCCGCCCTTGGCCTGGGCCTGTTTAGGCCTCCCCGTCGGACTCGAACCCTGACGACTATGAATCCCTGCTTGGCCTTATAGCCTAGGCTTCTCGCCCTATCTATTCTCGTCGGCTTCTCTATCCTGACGACTGCTGGCTGTCTACGCCACTTCACCGCCCGCTCCTTCATCAGCTCCTTCACGTAGGAAGCCTCAGGCCTCTTCCAAGCCTCAGCTATGTACTTGTAAGCCATCTGCCCCTGTCCTCCCGTCTTTTTCTCTGGTTTACTGCAGGCTAGCAATTAGTGGATTGAACAACTAATAAACGTTTTTCCCGCCCCCTTTCTCTTAGGCGTGGAGGCGGGCATGGTTACAGTTTTCACGGTCGGTTATGGTGGAAGGAAGTTCGACAGGTTTGTCGAGCTGTTGAAGAGGCATGGCATAGACTTAGTTGTGGATGTTAGGCGTTTTCCTAAGAGTAAGGATGAGCATTATTTGAGGGAGAATCTGGAGAGGGAGCTGCCGAAGCACGGCATCTCCTACGTCTACCTAGGAGATTTGCTTGGGGGCTTCAGGCGTGGCGGATACGAGAAATACATGGAGAGCGAGGACTACATGCGTGGGATTTCAAGGCTTCTGGAGCTGGCTGAGGAGCACAAAGTCGTAATCATGTGCGTTGAGAGGAATGTTCGAGGATGCCACAGACGCTTCATATCAAAAACTCTGAAAGAAGCTGGTGTAACAGTCATACATATTTAAATAATTTTGACCGATTATAACCACTCTCCCTTCTTTCTGAAATATTTATTGTAATGATATAGAAATGAATGAACTATCGGCAGCCCGAACTTAAATCTATTTTCAAAATACTGAGAGAGTTTTATGCACATTTTATTTAAATATAAATAGTCATCAATTGTGGTTATTTTAGTTGGAACTGCATCTGCTAAGTTTAAATTGCGCATAGCTTCCATTACGTCTTCTGATATAACGCAGTATTTCATTTTATCAATAGATGCTATAAATTGAATTGCTATGAACGGCCCAATGCCTTCTACCTGCGTGAGTAAATTAAATTTTGTTTCAACATCAACCGAAGGGTCGTATAAGTTTATCAAAGCGTTTCTAAATGGTTCTGGGTCTTTCTCGATGCCTTTTAAAAATTTTATTTTCAATTGCAGGCCTTGGAATAATAAACCACATGTCCAATATTATAAATAATCTCTTTAAATCATCTTTAGACATTTTTTCTATGTCTGATTCTTGAATTTCTTTGCGAATTTCATCCGGACACATATCATACCACACAGTTAAACTAAATAAGCTATCAGCGTATGGACCACCAAATCCATAAATATCATCACGAACTACTTTAATAACGTCTTCGTCATTTTTAAGTTCTGGACAGTGTTTTCTCCATTCCTCAAAATCGCTTGCAAGACAATTTTCAAAATTTTCAATTAATTGTTTTACATAATCTGATATCTC
>Ga0164310_10002317_pt1 | contig 10931 bp, 11 predicted proteins | sample GuaBasSedimGuay1_FD_121795 | JGI IMG/M metagenome (GOLD analysis project Ga0164310, IMG submission 121795) | Subseafloor sediment microbial communities from Guaymas Basin, Gulf of California, Mexico - Guay1, Core 4569-9, 0-3 cm | ecosystem: Environmental > Aquatic > Marine > Hydrothermal vents... | reverse complement strand
CCTTCTTTCTCTGGTATTATTAGCATTATTTTTAGTTTATTCAGACCAAACACGAATGGTTCTACTTTATAGTCCTTGAGCGTGACATCTGCTGGCAATGTATCCTGTATTTTCTTCAATATTTCATCAAGATTGACACCGGGGTCATCAGGAATTATTTCAATTAATAACGCATTTTCAGCCATATTTTCTCACCAGCTTAAGGATATTCATATCCGCAAACGGGACATTTTGCAGTATTTCCTATTCTTCTGCACTTAGAGCATCGTATTATTATACCCTTTCCACAGTTAGGGCATATAAATGCCATAACGCTATTATCTCTCGGATGGACGACTCTATTACATGATGTGCAGCGCGGTGTTTCGATAAAGCGGGGTTCAACAACGCTCCTCCTATTTCTTGCCTCTGGCAACTCTTCCTCCTTCTTAATCGCTGATTTAAAGATTTCAAACAGCCGCAATTCTCATCCCCAGTTTCATCAGTATGGTAATGCTATTATTTCGTTCATATTAATTTTTTTAAAGTTTGTGTTATTCAGAGCGTCGCGAGGTCATCAGAGATCAGACTGATGTGGCTTCATCAGCAATAATGAATTTCTTCATTTACTGTTTATAAATATAAAGGTTTCTGATTTCTAGCTTTCTTCGATTTCTTCCGAAACTTCACGAAGGATTCTTTCTACATCTTTTATACTTATCTTAGATTCACGTACTCTCTCTTTTGGAAGGGGTATACCTTCCTTCTCAGCCATCTTTCTTAAGAGTTCATCCGCAGCTTCCTCTACATCTGTCTCCGTGGATAACTCTTCAATGCTAGATACTAATGTTTCCTCACCAACACTCATTCGTTCAGACGCTTTAGCTAATTCCATGAAAGCACGGGAAAGTTCGACATCGCCAACATTTTGAGATATTTGAATCATATATGGAACAAGGCTCATGAGGTTTTTAGCTAAGTCTTGCATTATTGCTCCTCTTTCGATCATGCTTCGGATGCTTCCTAGTTTAGTTCTTAGTTGCATGATGCTGATTAAATCTCGGTCAAGTATGATTACCTCCTTGGCATGTTCGCGGGCAAGATTGATGTCTCCTGCTTTTAATTGTTTTCTTAAGCTTTTTAATGCACGGCGTTTCTTAAGAGATAATTCTTTTTCATAACGATTTAATCGCATTTCAAGTATTCTTAGATTAGTTCGTATTTCCGATAATGTTGGTGGGGGCTTTTCTCCTTTAAGCCACTTAACAAATTTTACAAAAACGGACATCGATAATGCACCTCAATAATATCTCAATGATCATGTTTCCAATATCAAGCTAACGAAGATCGAGTTTCTCGATAGTCTCTTTAATTTTCCTCATGAGCACTTGGCTTACGATTTTTCCATCAATTTTTCCACGAACTATACGCATGATATCGCCCATTAAGGGCTTAAATGCTTTTTCTTTTCTCTCTTGGATCAAATTGATATTTTTCTGGATTAGATCATCTACCATTTTTTCTAGCTCCTCTAGCGATATTTTCTTTATCTTAAGGGCTTCAATAGCAGCGTTCACATCTTTATCGGGATTCTTGGATAGGAACATCAATATTTCTGGTATTGCTTCTTTAGATATGGTCCCCTCCTTGTATTTAACAAAGGTGTCAAAAATTAATTTGTCAGGAATCTCGTCAACGGGGTAGCTATCTCTTCTAAGACTAGTTAATGTGTCAAGTAGAACCGAAATAGCTAATTTTGGAGGAATGCCTAGTTGAATCAATTCCTCAAATAATTCACTTCTTTCAGAAGCTATGATTCTTTTAGCATAATCTGGATGAATTCCTAGCTCTTTAACGTATCTTTCCTCACGTTTCCATGGATATTCGGGCAAATTTTTCTCAGTTTCTCTTAAAAGATCTTCGGAAATGATGATCGGAGGACTATCAGTGTCTGGATATAGTCGAGCAGCTGTACCCAATGGGCGTTCAAAACTAGTTGATCCGTCAGGATTAGCCTTTCTAGTTTCTGGAGGCACACCATCTAATGCTTGAACAGCTCTTTCTTTTACCTCTTCAATAGCTTCATATACCTTTGGAGTAGGACCAACAACGAAAACTACGGCGTCTTCCCGAGGATTCGAACCTGTCGCTTCGAATAATTTCTTCTTTTCTTCCTCAGAGATACCGTAGGCGGGTAATTCATCGGTGTGAATAATTCCCGCTAACCCCGTTATCACAGATACTCTCTCAGCGAATTCTTTTCCAAACCTTCTCCCTGGAATAATTTCCCTACCAAGCAATCCTCCAAACTTAGGTAATCGTATAGCTAAAACTATTTTTCCCCGTGAAAGAGCTTTACGAATAAACTTTGCGCCTGTTTTCTGGAAGATATGACTCACATCAACGGGTTTTTCCTTCGATATATCGTCGGCTTTGACTCCTCTATTTTTGAGCTCTTTTGAAATTTCTATCAATGATAACTGTCTCCGAATCTCATTATCAATTAACGGTTTAAACCACTCTGGTCGCTGTACTCCCTTTATTTCAACACGAGCACCCCCAGCGATACTTACATTTATATCTTGTCGTATTGTACCCAACCCTCTCAGCACTCTCCTAGTGGCTCTAAGCAAGGCCCCTATTCTCAATGCTGCGTCCAGAACTTCCTCAGGAGTGTTTAAATCAGGTCTAGTTCCAATTTCCACGAGAGGAATTCCAAGCCTATCCACCCTAAATACTACCTTTTCATTATCTTCTGAGATTTTTCTAGCAGCGTCCTCCTCAAGACATAGATGCGTTATTCCAATAATCTTTCCATTAGAGAGCTCAAGACGGCCATTAAGACCTACAACAACTGTTCTTTGAAATCCAGAGGGTACGCTACCATCAAGATACTGTTTTCTGGAAACTATCAATACATCAGGTATTTTCATATCGAATAACTTAGCAATTATTAAAGAAGTAACAAGCGATTCCCGGTCGACCTCATAAGGAGGAGTTTCATCTAACTCGTACAAACAAGTTCTATCGCGATATGCCTGATAAACAATACATCGCTTTTTCTTAAACTCCTTTAACATGGTTGGGTCAATTTCACCGGTTTCGCCGAGGGTAGGTCTCATATAACGAACTACAATGATATCTGGGTCTTCCTTAATTAAACAAGGTTTACAGTGACAGAAGAGTTTTCTATTAGATTTCAATTGTTGGTGGATTTCAAGACCAACTCTTAAACCTACCTTTTTATAGTCTATACTGGTATCCTCCGACATAATCACACCATTTTTGATCATACACTAAAACTTAGTTGTATAATGTGTAAAAAATACTTTTGGTAAGTAAAATTACCTTAACTATTTCTCATAAGTAAAATTATGAGCTCTCTAAATTATTGGGTCTGATCAATCAAAAATAACGAAATCTTTTAATCATAAGTTGCACAACTATATTTACTAAGTATAATAAGTAGTCATAGCCTTGCCTTAAATCATGGTGTATTTCATGGTCGTTATTTCAGCTACGGGCACGTACAGATTCAAAATAGTTCTGTATGGGCCTTCCTTATCAGGGAAAACTGTAATGTTAAACACTGTTCAGAAAACATTCTTTGGTAAAAAGAGTAAACTATATTCAATAGAGGAGCCGGACGGAAGGACGATGTACTTTGATTACTTGGTAATCCGGCCGGAAAAAGCATCAAAAATAGCGTTTGATATATATACCGTTCCCGGACAAAAGAGACATGCAAGACAACGAAGAATAGTGCTAAACGGCGCAGATTGTATCATTTTTGTAGCGGATAGCGATCCTCAAGCACTTCCAGAAAACGTTTATAGCTTTAACGAAATGAAAAATTATCTTGGAGGTCTGCTTAATAAGATTCCCTTGCTAGTCGCCGTGAATAAAAGAGATTTACCAGACGCTTTGCCCGTCAGAGTGATCATTGGGCCTCTTAAGCTTGATAGGATCGTACCTATATTTCCAACCATAGCCATATCGGGTTACGGAGTTAAGGAGACGTTTAGGGAAGCATTTAGGCTTACGATGCTAGCCAAATTCTTCCCGAGTATATATGAGAAAGAACTAGAACGCATAAAAAAGGAATACAAGCACTTACTACCAAAAGAATTACTCAAAAAAGCGCTAATAAAACTATAATCTAATATCTAATCAATATAATCATACGACATAGAATAAAAAAGTACAAAGTAGTAAGATCCCGACGCGATAGTAAACCACACATCCTAGTGTTACTTCTTCTGGATACAAGAGATGAGGACTTGTCATTAAGAAAATCCCGATGCCCCAGCGGTCGGGGAGCTTGACCGGGTTAAAAACCGGGGATGAAGAGCTCTCCCCAGCTGGGGCTACATTTTTCATTGATGATTACTAGCTACTCTCTTTCTATTAAGAGATTTATTCCGTGGGATCAGTAATGCCCGCATCTGTGATCGCTATCTTTGTTTCTGCTGGTGGGAGCCAGCTGCTATCGATTATCTTAACGTTTCTGATATTTTTTGATCCTCTACTCATTAGTAATCTTGTATCCACATTATGAGCTAAAACGTGGCCACCTACGGGTTCGTATTTTCTTCCAAAACGAACATCGGGAACCGCTACGACCTGATTTGTCACTAAGATAACTAAATTATACATTAGGGCTAATCTTCTAAGTTTCTCGATCATGGATATTATGATTCTTTGCCTATCGTATAGTTGTCCTCTTCCAGTAAAATCGGCTCTAGGTAATTTAGTTAAAGAATCTACAATTATCAAGCGAACATTTAGGTCTTTAACAATTTTAACAAGTTTCTCGATGGCTTTGAGTTGATGGTAAGTATTCTTGGGTCTAGCAACCCAAATCCTTTCTTTCGCTTGCGCAGGATCTATGTCAAAGCGCCTGAAAATGGGAATCATTCTCTGAAAAGAGAACGTGTTTTCTGTATCTAGGACCGCTACCCCTATGTTTTCTTCAGTGTTTAGTCCTCCGTCCTCAGGAGGAAGGAAAACAGTACCTATCGCGGTGTAGCATGTTTGTGATTTACCAGTAGCGTATTCGCCAGCCAGCTCTGTTACCTCGCCGCTTGACCACCCACCCATTAAGATATTGTCCAAATTTTTAGATCCAGTGTGTAGAAATACTTTCTCTTTTTCCCTTTCCTCCAATTCTGATAGCTTAACGAAGCCGTACTCTATTCTATCGTATTCTTCAAGTATTCGAAGTGCCTCCTCATATATCTTATTAGCTGTTTCTTCAGAAATTCCAAGCATTTCTACTAGTCTAAGTGGATGAAACAACATGAGATCCTTAAGAAAGAATATGCCGGCATCACGCAGTTTTTTCTTTGTTCTAGAACTAATCGATGTTAGATTATCGATCGTGGGTTCTTTATCAGCCATCGTCTTAAACCTTAGTGATATTCTGCTAAAAAATGTAAATCTATAAAATAAAATATTTATATTATACGACAACACAAAAATATTGTTAGCGATGATGACTCCTGGCGTTCCTGAAAAATAGGATGACCTGTAGCCCGACTGAGCTTCTTCTTGATGATCAATAACACTTCTTTAGCTTTTAGAATCATGATATGAGTATCTCATAAATTCTCTGCATTTCAAGCCCGGATGTCTTTAATCCTGCTAAGAAGCCGTGAGAGTTAACTATTAGTCCGCTTCTTACATATGGTGATCCCATATTTACGGTGCCTTTGCCAACACGTAATCCTAATGTATTCTTAATGAATTCAAGTTCCTCATCTTTCAGCGATGGGTGAGTTAAAACTCCATGATTATTGGCTACCGCTACTGTACCCATTATCGGGAAAGAGAAATTATAATCGATAACTTCGACATCTAATACATCTTCTATCTTTTTTAGGATAACCTTATTCCTTTTAGCTAGATCAGAATGAATTAAAACAACTTTATCATTTACTAGGAGTATGTTTCCAAGAGCATTTTCATACGTCTTAAAAGATAATGGCTCGACAACAACGCCCGTTTGTTCCTCTAAAGACTTTTTTTCTTCATTTGTAATTTGGGGTGGAACTAATATACCATTAGAGTTAGCTGCTGCTAATATACCCACAATAGGTTCATCCATAATATTTTGAATGATTATAGGTACACGAAGTACTTCTCTTGCCTCCCTAATGATCTTTGGTCTAAAGCCATCTCCGAAAATGGCAAATTTGTCTGTGGCTAAAGCATACGCCCCAACATTCCAACTTCCCTTATAATCGATTATGGCTGCTTTCTTTTGTTCACTATTTGCCAATTTTGACACCATCTTTTTGAGTAAAATATACTGTCAAAAAAGTTATGGAACTAATATCAATACGGAACTAATTTTTATAAAATTTAGGTGATCTACGTGAGCGAGAGCAAGAAAATTATCGCTGCAAGGAGAGCTTTAGAATATATTGAAGACGACTTTGTTATTGGCATTGGTAGCGGGTCAACAGTTAAATATTTCGTTAAATTTCTTGGAGACGCCTTAAAGAACGGTGAACTACAAGGAGTAAAGGGTATTCCCTCATCCATCGATACTCGAATTTTAATGCGTAAAGCAAATATCCCTATAGCTGATTTAGTGGACTTTCCAGAGCTAGATGTAACTATTGATGGCGCAGATTCCGTATTGACTGATAAGAAAATTTTAATAAAGGGGGGTGGAGGGGCTTTTCTGAGGGAGAAAATTATTTGCTATGCGGCGAAGAAGTTAATTATCATAGTTGATGATTCTAAGATAAATAGACATTTTCCTATACCACTGGAGGTTCTTCCATTCGCTTTAGGGTACGTGATCAGAGAAATAGAAAAGTTGGGAGGTGAAGTTAAGTTAAGAGAGTGCAAGGGAAAAGTTGGTCCCTGCATTAGTGACAATGGAAATATAATTGTTGACGCTTTCTTTGCTCATGACAAGTTAAACCCGGAGCTTGAAATTCAGTTAAATAGGATACCTGGCATATTAGAGAACGGTATTTTCAGTAAGAAATGTAGTGTGATCGTTGGTATTAGTGAAAATGATGTGGAAATTCTAGAATTTAGTGATTAAGAATGCAACTATACGAGTTTAAAGCTAAAAGATATCCCGTATTGTCGGGATTTGAAGCAAGCAGGATACTAGAGACAGGTAGGGAGAAGTCATTAATGCGAATCAATTTATCACTTGGGAAATATCCGGATCTCGAAGCAGAGATATTGGATGGTCATCTAAAGTTTAAATGGAGATATCCAGAATTAGGTGAGGTGAAAATTGAATTAGATCTGGAGGTTCTACATGAGATTTCTAGGAGAGAATTCAGAGTCTATGCTATTCTTCCAGACGGAGACTTATTCCATCTTGCGCACTATGCGGAAGGACATTTCTACCAAATAATAGCGGTTCATCCTAAGGCTTCACCAACAATAGAGATTAATGGTATTAGAATGCATAGAACGAAGGATATAGTTCCCTTCAAAGATGCTAAGCTGAAAGTTTTAACACTCAAAATAAAGCCGGGAATGAAAGTTCTCGACATATGTACTGGACTAGGATACACTGCGATTCTAGAATCAATGTTTGGCGGCGACGTAATTACAGTTGAGAAGGATACGAATGTGCTAAAATTAGCAGAATATAATCCTTGGAGTGAAGAATTAGAGGGGTTAAGAATTGTGAACGAAGATGCGCTAGATGTAATAGAGGATTTTGATAATGAAATGTTTGATAGAGTGTTGAATGATCCACCCAGGTTCTCTATCGCAGGAGATCTTTATTCTCTGGATTTCTTCAGAGAAATTAATAGGATTCTTAAACCTGGAGGGATCTTTTTCCAATATACTGGTTCTCCAGAGGAAAAATATCGCGGTAAAAGCATTGTTAAGGGAATTGGAGAAAGATTACGAAACGCCGGTTTTATTATAAGATTTGATAAGAAGGTGGGAGGATATATATGTCTCAAACCTCGTCGGCGGTTTTCTTAGATCTCCTCTTAATTAACTTATATTGTGTTGAACCACAATTAGGGCAATCTTTTAGGGACGGATCATAAATTGTTCCGCACACTAAACATTTCTTCAACGTTTTAAGCATCACTCTTATGCGTCTCTTTAATATGGATGAGAAGCTGATACCTAATGTCTCACAAACGTTTTGAATAGCATAGTCTTCAGTTAAAACCTCAACATCATAATTCCTTCTCTTTAATTCCAAGGCTAAGGCGATAATTGAAATGTCTGTGTCAGATAACTCAACGGTGTTGCCGAGGCTGGCGGCTTCCTTAAGAACCATTTTTATGCTTTTTGATGAGGGATTTATTACCGAGATATTATTAAGGAATGCATTTAGCATAAGTTTTGATGTTCTATCCTTTATCTCGTTTAATACTCTTTCAGTAATAGCGATGTATCCCGTTTGCAATAGCTCATTTAGTTTTTCCTCATGTTTCAATAATCTTAGGAGACTGGATGTATCAACAACATAGTATTTCATGATCTACCTCCAACATGTAAAGCAATTTTCTCTTTCTCAATCAGAAATATTGCGAAATCTGGGCAAACAAATTCGCATAAACCGCACTTAACACATTTTTCGGGATACGCAATTTCCACGGGATGGTAACCCATAGCGTTTATTTTTTCTTTCGATAATCTAAGGACCCTAAAAGGACAAATCCAGACACACATGCCACAACCTTTACACCAATCTTCGTTAACGATTAGCTCTTTTTCCGCCATGGGAATCATCTTCACTAAATCTTATGAATTTAAGTATTGATTGATCCTTCGCCTTTTCTACGAAAATCAATGCTTCTGGGCTAGTTATGATACTTAAGAAATCCTTAGGATCACTTTTAACTTTAAGTAAATACTCAATGAATTTTTCTGTATTCATTTCGAAGGACAATTTGTAGAGAAATCGCGATAAGTAAAGCAAAAAAGTTCCAGGAAAATTCTCACTAGAGATCTTTAACCCATACTTCTTAAATATTGTAATGAGCGATGAGCTTGGATAAATTGCTCTTATATTCTCCCTATTCGCAATAAGTCCCGTATCAGATACTAGAATAGTTAAAGTGTCCCGAGGAATGTAATTGATTAAATCAAGAAGTTTAATAAGCTTTGTATTAACGTACAAGTACAAGAAATCCGGTTGGGTCTCAATAATATCATAGATAGCGTCCTCAGTATTAAAGATCCTAAAAAGCCTTTTCATGGACTCTATAGAGATATCATCTAAGCACCCAGCATATGGGATAAGTGGTTCATCTTCCCATAATAGTCCGATCGGTGTTATAAAGTATACTTCCACGTCAAAAACAGTAAGGCTCCTTAATATGCGTGTAGCTTCACTTAGACCTTGCAATTTTCCTCGGGAAAAAATCTGTATTGCTGTGGTTGGGAGTATGTGATATTTCTCTACGTGTTCTTCTATGAACTCTTTTAAACTTCCAACACTTATTATATCATTAATCGAGACTCTGGCAGATGGAATACATATATCCTTAAGCATTACCGTGAAACGAAACTTTTTTGTCAAAACGTACACCATTGTAAGATATACAACCTTAAAACCAATAGCGTTATTACCATTAAAACTTTTCAAGCATAAGAAAGGGTAACACAGAAGAATTAAGAGCATAAAAGATCTAAATGGGCCAAAGTGATGTGTAATGGATACATTATTAATACTTCAAAGTGATTACTTCAAAATAATCATAGGCTTCGTGGTAGGGGCGATAATAGGGCTAGAAAGACAGTTCACTGCTGAGGAATTAGGAGAAAGAATGCCGGGAGTGCGGACTTTTGGGTTAATTTCACTTCTAGGCACGATTTCTGTCATAATTGCAACAAGATACGCGTTTCATGAAGCCTTGATTCTAGGAGCTATTTTTACGATAATCCTAATTACGTTGTATTCTTTCTTTCGATTTATGTACTATGTAAAGGATACTGGTGTAACTACATCTGTCGCGTTAGGTTTCTCTTTTTTCCTCGGGGTTCTTATCGGATACGATGAGATAGTTCTGGGGATTACTCTCTCAGTTTTTGTCACATTTATCCTAGCAATAAAGAAGACAGTTACAGACATGCTGAAAAATCTAGAATACCAGGAAATAAAATCAGCACTAAACATAGGAATACTATCATTACTACTGATGCCGCTAATTCCAGATATGCCAGATCCAATTTTTAACATAATCAATGTAAGAATTTTCTTCTTCTTTCTAATCCTGGTTCTATTCCTAGGATTTCTAGCGTACATGGCGCTAAAAAAGCTAGGCCCAACACAAGGTCTAATAACATTCTCTATAATGGGTTCAATAATAAATTCCGAGGCAGTAACCGTTAACTTAGTAAAAATATGTAAAACAGAATATTCTGCTAGTAGCGGGTATCATAAAACAATAGCATCAGGAGTACTACTTGCTAATACAACAATGATAATTAGAACCTTCTTTTTGACCCTGATACTAGCTTGGAACCAGCCCTTCTTAATATTATACCTCGGCATAGTCTTAGTATTGCCAATAGTTGCAGGGCTCATTTTGATATTTCTAAGATTTAGGGGTTATGGTGAGAAGAGAATCCAGATGATCGAATTAAAGAGCCCGCTTTCGTACAGTACTGCACTTAGGTTCTCGGCAATTTTCACGCTAATAGTATTCGTAACTGTAGCTCTCGAGAAGTTTATTCCAAACACGGGGATATACATTGGGAGTTTCCTTGGCGGGCTTATTAGCAACACAGCAGTAGTCCTATCAGTCGTATCATTATATATGGCTGGAAAAATCTCACTCAAAACCACGCTTTTTTCGATATTATTTGGCACCATCGCAGCTATCTCAAATAAAGTAATCTACGCGAAAGTGGAGGGAGCTGATAAAAAGTTGCTTCTACTTATTGTCACCGACATCCTGACTCTTGTTTCATTGATCTTAATCGGTAGCTACGCAATAAAATAT
>Ga0164310_10002316_pt1 | contig 10931 bp, 8 predicted proteins | sample GuaBasSedimGuay1_FD_121795 | JGI IMG/M metagenome (GOLD analysis project Ga0164310, IMG submission 121795) | Subseafloor sediment microbial communities from Guaymas Basin, Gulf of California, Mexico - Guay1, Core 4569-9, 0-3 cm | ecosystem: Environmental > Aquatic > Marine > Hydrothermal vents >... | reverse complement strand
CTCCCGGGAACGGCGCCGGAGGCCCCCACTCGTAGTCACGTGTTATGTCCTTATCCCTCAGCCCCTCTTTCTCGAGCCATGAGACGGTCTTGTTATAGGTGGCCTTCCTCCAGAACTTCTTATCCCTCACGTACTCCAAGACCTTATCCGAGAGCGCGCTTAGCTTCAGGAAGAAGTGGGTCCTCGTCTTTATCTCCGGCCTCGTCCCGCAGAGCGAGCACCTGGGATCCTTTATCTCGAATGACTCATACCAGGCCCCACAGACCTCACACACATCCCCGTATTGGTTTGGAGCGCCGCAGCGCGGACAGGTGCCGACGACGAATCTATCGGGGAGGAATATCTTGCAGTTCGGGCACCACCACTGCTTAATCTCTTTTGGATAGATGTATCCCTTCTCCCAGAGTTTTCGATAGAACTCCTCCACGACCTTGTAGTGAATGGGCTTACTCGTCCTCGAGAATATGTCGAAGCTTATACCCAGCTTCTCGAATACCTCCTTCTGGATTGGGTAATATTTGTCGCAGAGCTCCTTCGGCGTCATCCCCTGCCTCATGGCCTCGATGACTATGCTGCTCGCGTTCTCATCCGTCCCGCAGACATACAGCGTCTCCGCTCCCTTCATCCGCTTAAACCTCGCGAATATATCCGCCGGTAGATACGCGCCTGCTAGGTGGCCGAAATGCCTAGGCGCATAGGAATATGGGAGGGCCGCGGTGACAAGGACCTTCTCGGTGAGCCCCACCACCTCCCCTCTACTAGCCCGAAGCTGGTTTTTAACCCTACGTCGTTACCTGAGTGGGGGCTTTAAGGATCATTTTTACGCCTTAAGGCTTAAATATGGCATACAAGGCTTTTTCTAATACAAGGAGGTATGGAGATGGCCTCAGAAGATCTCCCAGAACCTCCTAAACCCGGGTTGATAAGCTACCTGAAAGCCGTTGGACCAGGCGTAATCCTAGGCTCCCTCGCGATAGGCTCCGGCGAATGGATCCTCTTCCCAGCCGTCGTCGTAAAGTATGGGCCATATATGCTTTGGGCGGCCCTTCTCTCCTGCATAATCCAGGCAGTGGTAGGGGTCGAGTCGATGAAGTACGTGGTTTACTGCGGTCAGCCGATCCATAAAGCCTATCAGAAGCTCCCACCGAATCCGCTTTTGTGGGCTTGGGCTTGGACTCTTTTCATCCTCATACCTGTAGTCTGGCCTGGTTGGGCGATGGGATCCGCGACGGCGATAGCCGCCCTCCAACTTGGAAGGCTTCCGGGACCGCAGGACGCGTACTTGGTCTTGGGTTGGGGTCTCGTAGCCTTGACCGTCGGCCTCCTAGTAATTCACATAGGCTCTAAGATTCAGAGGACTTTGGAGCTTGTAAGCTGGCCGCTCATAATCTTGCTCTTATCAACTATCGTCGCCGGGGTTGCCGTCGCATCTTCCCCCTCTGCTTGGATGACTGTTCTAAGCGGGCTCGCGGGCTTCCTAAAGCCTAGGCTCGGCTTCCCTGCGAAAGATAGCATAAACTGGTTCATGATCGCTGCAGCAATAGCCTATATTCCGGCCGGCTTCGGCTTCAACCTCTTCCTCTCAAGCTATGCAAGGGATAAGGGCTGGGGCATGGGAAGTAAATCCGGCTATATCTCAGGGCTTATAGGAGGGAGGAAGGTCGAGCTCGCAGCAGATGAAACGCCCTTTGACCCTTCGAAGCAGGAGAACCTTAGACGCTGGAAGGGCTGGCTGAGAATCGTAAGACTCGACTCCTATGTCTTCTTCTCAGGGATAACTATGCTCACCGTGATCCTGACGAGCGTAATGGCATACTCGTTACTCGCCCCAAGGGGTCTAGCGCCAATGGGCTTCCAGGTCGCCGCAGCTCAAGCAGAAGCCCTTGCAGCCGTTCTCGGGCCGATAGCCTGGTTCCTCGTTCTTCTTGGAGGTTTCTGGGTTCTCTTCGATAACCAGTGGGGGCTTATGGACTCGGTTTCCAGAACCGTTACCGATAACTTCTGGTTTGCATCCGAGCGTATTCGTAAGTGGGCTAATGGAGATCCTAGGAGAATCTACTACTTAATGGTCTATCTACTCTACGTCGTCGCCGCCGTGATAATGGTGGCCTCGACGGTCTTTAAGCTCGCTCAGCCCTATGAGCTTGCGGCCACCGGAGCGGTTCTCGGGCTCTTCGCCTTAACCCTCGCACCCCTGCTCCAGTTAATCGTAAGCAATAGGCTTCTTCCGAAAGAGCTTAGACCTGGAATCATTACGAACATAATCTTAGCGATAGGCGTCGTCTTCTATGGCTTCTTCATAACAGCTGTCGTCCTCCAGATGTTCGCTGGAATAACGATTTAGACTACTCTACACTATTACTAGTTTTTTTCCCTTGAGCCTCAACATTAGGAGTCTCAACCTCGATAACCGTCAGATCTATCTTGATAGGCGTTCTTCCGAGGAACTCTGCTATACTCGGCTTAGTTCTCCCCTCATCCCCGTTTATCAACTCCTTAACGTATAGCCCTCCCTGAGTCTTTATCACGAATCTCACCGTTTTATCGCCGAGCTTCTCGGCCCTGACGTAGTATAGCTTCTTCTGCCGAATCTTGTCAGCCCTCCTCCTCAAAACCCTCCTAGGAGTCCTCTGCTCTACCACTATATCCCTGAATTTCTCTTCGACCTCCTTCAGAGCGTTCTCCGAAACCTCTCCATCAAATTCCACTATGGCCTCATAGGTCTTGGACGCGATGGGCGAGAGGTTCTTCAGGATCCTAAGCTCTTTTCTACTTGAATAACTCAGGTTTGAGATCTCTATTTTACCAGCCGCGTGCTCGTTGACTTCTTTCTCGAGGAGTGAGAGGTCCACGAATCTCCTTCGAGGATATTTTAGTTCGAGGATGAACGGTCTCCCGGTTCCAACCACCGTGGCGTCCACGTCCTCCCTTCCCGCCCCGTGGAACTTGTAGCTGAGCGCCTCGAAGAGCTTCAAAGCCGGTTCACCGATGAGTTCGCTGACTGAGTCAGGATACTCTTTCCCAGTGTAGTTGCATTTTTCACATCCCCTTCCCCAACAATATCTACAGTACCACGGCGTCTGAGGGATGTTCTTTTCAAGCTTCTTGTAGAATCCCTTGATGAAGAGTGGGTTGACTTGGATCTCGTATTCGCCTGAGAAGACGTTGACTAAAACCACGATTTCCGGGTTCTGGTATTCGACCGGGATCTTGAACCTCCTCTGAACGATTCTCCCAATTTCCCTCGTTATATCCGCCTTGATATCCTCCCCCGTGTCTATGCCGAATTCCGCTCTCAAGGCATCTTCTCTCTCCCTGACATCAGCTGGGACCTTCGCGCCGACCAGGAAGTTCTTGAACTCGTATTCCCCGAGTTCCTCAATCACCCTCTCCGCGATCTCCCGAAACCTAGATTTATCCAAAACTCCACCGCAGATGTGGCAGCCCTTGGCCTCAGGCGGTTCCCCTCCCAACGCCTGCAGGGTCTTTACCGCGGGTTTGAATCCGGTGGCCGCGATAGCCCTTAAGATTTCATCTATTTCCCCGGTCTCCTGATGTCTTAGGAAGCAGCGCATGGTGAGCGTCAGCTTTATCGCCCTTCCCTTCTCATCGTTTCCGGCTCCATGGCAGAGGGATGAGAACTGCCTCCCTAGGCAGTAATCGCATAGAGGATACTTTAGCAGGATCTCAGCGGCCTTGTCCAAGAGTTCTATGAGTTTTTCAGAGGTCAATTCCGGGATAATGGATGGGGATAGCCGGCTTTAACCCTTAACTAAGGTTTATACAGCTTCGAGAGAAGTCTCTGCGGCCCGCGTTTCGCGCTCTTCATGAGCTTCTTCGTGAGCTTATACTGTTTGATCAAGTTCTTGACATCCCTCTCGGTTACCCCGGCGCCCCTCGCTATCCTCCTAACCCTAGATGAGTTCAGGATGCTTGGGTCACGTCTCTCATCCTCGGTCATCGACTGGATTATCGCCGACCACTTCTCTATCTTCTCCTCAGCCTCCCTAAATGCATCTGAGGGCATCTCGGGTAGGCCGGGGATCGGCAGCCTTGAGAGTAGCTTGGAGAGCGGCCCCGCCTTCCTCACCTCCTTAAGCTGTTTTACGAATTCTTCTAGGCTGAATTCTCCCCTGAGAAATTCCTTCGCCTTCTCCTCGCTTACCTCTATCTCCGCCAGCCTGATCTTCTCAAGCAATCCCTCGATGTCTCCGAGGCCGAGGAGTCTCCCGACATATCCCTTCGGGTTGAAGAGCTCGATATCATCTAATTTTTCACCGGTTCCGATGAACTTTATCCTGGCCCCGGTCTCGGCGACCGCGGAGAGCGCGCCTCCACCCCTCGCCGAAGTATCCATCTTGGTTAGGACTATTGAGCCGACTGGTGCGACTTGGTGGAATGCCTTCGCGTGTGCTCCGGCCATCTGCCCAATCGTCGCGTCGATTATCAGCATGACCTCATCGGGCTTAACCTTCTCCTGAAGCATCCTCATCTCCTCCATGAGGGTTTCTTGGCTCCTATGCCTTCCAGCGGTGTCGATCAGGATCACGTCGAATCCATTCGACTTGAAATGCTCTATCCCCTTCCTCGCTATCTCGACCGCATCCGCTTTCTCCAAGTGGAAGACCGGTATGCCTCTTCCATCTAGGAGTTGTCTAAGCTGCTCATGTGCCCCGGGCCTATAGGTGTCAGCGCAGATGACGCCGACCCTGTATCCGTTTTTCTTGAGGTAGTTCGCGATCTTCGCTATGCTCGTCGTCTTCCCGGTCCCCTGGATCCCCACCATCATGATCACATAGGGTTTCTTCGTCACCTCGATCTTCGCCGGCTTCTCGCCTAAGAGCTTCACCAACTCCTCGTAGACAACCTTGATTACGTGATCCTTCCTCGAGATCCCCGGCGGAGCCTTCTCCAAGAACGCCCTTTCCCTGATGTTGTCTGACAACTTCTTGACTAGCTCCACGTTGACATCCGCCATCAATAATGCTCTCTGGATATCCCTGATCAGTTCCTCGACGACCCGTTTATCAACCGAGCTAGCGGAGGTGAACTTGCTAAGAGCCTTTCTAAGCATCTCCGAAAGCGATGGCATCCGACCGCAGATCAGCGATCAGAATAAATATTAAGTTTTGCGAAAAACTGGGAACTTTCACGTCGATTTATGGATCAGTTCTCCGCCGCTTATGACTGCGAGGGGCTTCAAGAGCTTCTCCCCGATCCTCTTCTCGCCCAAGGAGTCCTCGAACTCGAATCTCCCCTCCCTGAGATCCCAGACAACGCAGTCCCCAACCGCCCCGGGCCTCAACGTCCCCCTCTCGGGTAGGATCCCTAGGATCTCGGCGGGCTTCGAGGTCACCCTCTCAACTACCTGCTCCAGCGAGAGTCCTAGGAATAGGAACTTCGACATGGTTGTCCCGATGTCGTATACCGGGCCGTTGACGTTGAAGTAGTGGAGGTCCGTGCTTATGGTTGTCGGAAGCAGTCCCTGGGAGATGGCCTTCTCCGCGACCTCGAATGAGAAGCTCGCCATCCCATGCCCGATATCGAAGATTATCCCCCTCCTCGCCGCCTTCTCCACCTCCGGCCTCACCCTCCCATCCTCATCCAAGACCGTGGACGCAGGGCCGCCGTGGAAGCAGTGGGTTAGGATGTCCCCAGGCCGCATGTACCTCAAGACCATCTCGACTGGTAGGTAATGTAGGGCGGAGTTCTCGCACATGAGGAAGCAGCCCGCTTTCTCCGCAGCCCACTTCGCCAACACCAGGGTTTCCTGCCCATAGGTCCTATGCCATTTTATCCCCTTGATTATGTCGCGGTTTTGTTCGATGCATTTCACGGTCTCCTCGATGTCTATGAAGTCCATGTTCTTCATCGCCTTCTCGACGTTTGGGTAACCGAAGCCTATCAAACCTAATGCCCCGATATTCACCAAAGCGTAGATCTTCGTCCTCGCCCTCTCGATTACGAACTTCCTGAATCCCGGGAAGACCACGTGGCCCGCCGTCCCCGCGTCTAAAACCGTGGTAGCGCCCTTCATCAAACACGTTGAGTCGGGATCTATTCCGAGTCTCGATGCAACGCCATAGTAGACGTGGACGTGTAGGTCGATTACTCCGGGTGTGACGATCTTCCCCTCAGCGTCTATCACGTGTTTCGCCGATCCGGATATGGACTTCTCAACCGCCGCGACCTTTCCCTCACTAAACGCCACGTCGTATTTCTCGTATATTCCCTGAAAGGGATCGATCAATAATCCATTCCTAACTAACACATCATATTCCATGGGGATATTCGCCGAGGTACTTTCAGAGGAGATCCGATTTAAGGATTAAACGGGATCCAGAAAGACTCAAAACCTCCTAAAGGAGAAGTTTCGGGTTGAGATGAAGATACTCATAACAGGATCCCAGGGATTCATCGGAAGAAATCTATCAAATTATCTCGGCGAGAAAGGTTACGAGGTCATAGGCGTTGACATCGCAGAGGACGCGGACATCAGACTCGACGTCTCGGATTATGGGGCGTGTTCGGAGAAACTCCTGTCGCTGGACTTCGACGCCGTCATCCACCTAGCGGCGATAGTCAGCATTCCGAAGTCCTTGGAGGATCCGCGTAGATGCTTTGAGGTCAATAGTTTTGGAACCTTGAATATGCTCGAGATAGCTGCGAGGAAGGATGTTGAGCGATTCATCTACGCGTCTTCGGCGAATGTTTACGGGGTTCCGGTGGAGCTCCCGGTCAAGGAGACGACGCCGCTTAATCCGAGGACGCCCTATGATTACTCCAAGGTCGTCTCGGAGAAGTTCATCGAATGCTACTCCAAGGTTAAGGGGGTTAAGGCGGTGATATTCAGGAATTGGAAGCTCTTCGGGGAATATGATGTCGAGACCACGGCGATACCGAGGTTCATCAAGGCGTGTTTGAGGAATGAGCCCCTAACCCTCTACAACGAGGGAAGGGATACCACCGACCCAACCTACATCCTGAATTTCTGCCACGCGGTCGAGTTGGCGCTAAAGAAGGAGGAAGCGGTAGGCGAGGTATTCAACTTGGGGACGGGGAACGAGGTCTCGATCAGGGAGCTCGCTGAGAAGATAAGGAAATTGACGGGGTCGAGTTCGGAGCTCCAGCTCCTGCCGCCTAGAACCGAGGCCGAAAAAGAACCCATGAGGAGCTATCCATCCATCGAGAAGATCCGCAGGATACTCGGATACGAGCCGATCGTGGGTTTGGAGGAGGGCTTGAAGAGGACCATCGAGTTCTATAAGCGGCGCCTCGGCCTCTAGCTCCCACGGCTCCTGAGCCCATCCACTATCGGCTTTATCTCCCCAATCTCCTCCAGTTGACTTAGGGTTGGAACGCTCCACGCGCCCCTCTTCGTCGTCGAGATCGCCGCGACCACGTTAGCGAACCTACCAACCAGTCTGAGTTCTCCATCATTCAGCGAGAGGTCCCCGAGTTTCCTCATGGAATAGAGCGCGGCGAGTAGCGCCGCCATATACGCGTCTCCGGCTCCAGTCGAGTCCACGGCTTTAACGGGATACGGTGGCGTGGTAATTTCTCTGCCTCCGTGGATTAGGGTGCTTCCCTTCTCCCCCATGGTGACCGCGATGAGTTTGAGATCGAGGTCTCCCAGGTTTACCCCGTTTTCTTCTAGGAATCGCTTCTCCCCGTCTCCGAGTTTAACCACGTCTGCGAGTTCGAGGGCCCTTCTAATGTACTCGACGAGTTCCCCGATTCTTCCCTTCCAGAGGTGGAGCCTGATATTCACATCGAAGCTTATCGGTATCCCCCGTTCCCTAGCCATCCTAACCACTTCGAGACACGTAGTCCTACTGGGCTCGCGTGCCAAGAGAACTCCGCCGAAATGAAGTAGCTCCGCGGAATCCATGAACTCCAAGTTAACGTCTTCCATTCTCAGGTTGAAGTACGCCGTCTTCTCGAAGAGGAGGAAGTTCGGTTTCGCCTCCCTAAGTTGGACAAACACCACGCCCGTCGGGTTTTCTTCGTCATGTGAAATGTATCGAGTATCAACTCCCTCGCGTTCCAACTCCTCGACTAAAAACTCCCCGAAGACATCCCTCCCAACCTTGCTTATCAGGGCCGAGGGAACGCCGAGCCTCCTAAGACCCACGACCATGTTGGCCGGGGCTCCCCCGGGATGCTTCTCAAAGGTCTTCACGTATTTCAGATCCACGTCCTCGACCGCTATGAAATCTATCAACAACTCGCCTATCGCGAAGATCATCCCGAAACACAACCATCAAGCCATCAATTATAATCCTTATCATCTCAATAACCTCTCAAAATCTAAATATCCCTCAATCTATGAGAGAAACGCGGAGAAGAGGGGCCGGTAGATCAGCTGGGAGATCGCCCGCTTGGCGTGCGGGAGGTCGCGAGCCAGCCCCCAGCTAGGGGCTGACCGATAAGGTTCAAATCCCGCCCGGTCCACTAGACGGGGCCTCGAAGGCCCCCCGGCCCATAATCTCCTTTTAAACACGGGCTAAGTAGGCTTGAAATCATATTTCCTAAGAAGTCTCTCTAATGCCTCTCGTTTTCGTCTAATTCCGAACCCTATTTCCCTAGCGAATTTAACAATATTCTCTCGGCGGCTAATTACTAGATGATAGAGGGTTCTATATCTCCGTATGTAGATTTTTCGGGATCTAGGGTCGCTAATAGCGGATGGTTGACGGCACGCGTAGATTCTGGAACTAATGCCCATTTTTCTTAGCAAACTTTCAGCCAACTTAACCAGCTTAATATTGGTATTAAAGAAGCGGATGCGGTAGAATAGCTCGTCAACGTTCCCTTCAGCATCGAATAATCCCTGAAGAGCTTTATCGGAATTTTGCTCGAGATACGGGAGCGTTGTCGATGGATCCTCCCTAGCGTCCTTTAAAACAGCATATAGCAGGGCATTAGATGCTCTAACATTCCATCGACCATTAGCTTCATCCCAACGAGGCACATACGGCTTATTCCTTCCAGAAACTATTGCCAAGCATTTACCCCATTCGGCGGCGAAATCGAAATCCTTCACACTTAGGATTATGTATTGTTTATGGTTCTCTTTTATCTAGGGCGAGCGTTCCATCTCCAAGCCACCCACCGATAACATAGGCTAATTCAGGTCCCTCAATTAGCTTATTATATCGTCTTCCGAGAGGATGATATCTACCTCTAATCCAGTTACATATCATTCCGGGATTTAACGAGATGCCATGTTTTTCCTTAATGATCTTCGAGATCTGCTTATAGCCGAAGCCGGATCTCTTAAGTCTCATGACTTCTGCGTAGAGCAGGAGCCTTTCCTTAAGATCTCTATACTGCCTTCCGGCAATCAAAGATCTCTACGTGAACGAGCTGGCGAACGTTATATAACAATTTTGAGCCTAAAAACACTTCATCCAAGTAGCTTTTCCGCGTCGAGGAGCATTACGCGACCTCTACTGAGTTAAAAGGCATGAAACCCGTCCGGCTCATATAGTCTCTCAATTTTAATAGTTCTTGGGTGTTGACTTTATTTGGCGATGGGCTGGGTTAGGGCTTTGTGCGTGCTTAGGGGTTTTGGCGTTTGGTTTGTCGTGTTCTTGTTTGGTAGGTTGGTTGGTGAGGTTGCTTGGCGGTGGGTTGGCCGTCTCGTGTATGCTATGATTTCGGCTCAGCTGGTCTTCGCCGTTTTGAGCGTGTTGGCATCGATCATCTTGTTCGGAGAGGGGTATAGGGGTTTGATGGGTTTAAGGGCTTCGTCCGGATGTGCGTCAAGGGCGGTGGCGATCTCGCTTATTCTATCTCTGCCCGTAACTTTTCTGATAAATTTCTTGGGGTCGGCATCCGGCCTGGCCCGGGCGGGGACTCCGCTCCTCATCCCGGTGATCCTAATCTTATCTCCAGTTGGGGAGGAGCTCCTGTTCAGGGGTCTTCTCCTAGGATGCTTGATGAAGTGTATCGGCCGATGGTCTTCCATCATGCTATCCTCCATGGTCTTCGCTTTAGCCCATTTGCTAGCCCTCCGCCTCCATTCAGCGACCTCGCAGACGGTTTTCCTAGTATTCGCTGGGGCGCTGATCCTGGGGCTGGCGGCGGGCTATTTCAGGGCGTCCACGAACTCCCTAGTCCCGGCGATTATAGCTCATTCGATCTTCAATCTATCTGGGATTATAACGGGGGCAATTATCAGGCTGCTTGCCTAGCCCGGCGGGTTTTCCGGATTATCGCTTCCCGTTCTAAAGTCTAGACGGCCTCGTTCTGATCTAAGGTAATTTAACGCTCCCCGAGCATCCTATAGGCGATGGATCGTGGAATTGCCTTAGTCCTAATAGCTCTCGGAGTGATCGCGTCGATAGCTCTAGCGTTCTCCATTCTAGGGTTTGCAGCGGCTCAGCCGTCGGATCAGAACCCGTATCAGAAGCCTCAAAACCTTACCACGCTAACGGTCTCGGGCTATGGCGAGGTCTCCTACACGCCGGATAAGGCGGTGGTCTCGTTCGTCGCTCTCGGCTACGGCGGGACGGCGTCCGAGGCTCTGGAGAAGTGCTCCGCAAAGGCTTCGGCGATCATCTCGGCCATCGAGGCTCTCGGAGTGAAGCGGAAATCCATGAAGACTTCAAGCATAACGGTTAGACCTAGATACGATTGGGAGGCGAAGCCTCCTAGGATAGTGGACTACGAGGCATCCTACATCCTGAGCGTCGAGCTCTCGGATATAACGCTTGTCGGAAAAGTGATCGACGCGGCTTTCTCAGCCGGAGCTGACAGCATGTATGACCTTCAATTCCTGCTTTCGAACGAGGAGAAGGAGAAGCTGACGAGGGAGGCGATCCAGCAAGCGATAGAAGAGGCTATGGGGAAAGCGGAGGCCGCCGCATCGACCCTAGGGCTGAAGGTTCTGAGGGTCGAATCGATAAACATCAGCCCTCAACACG
>Ga0164310_10002315_pt1 | contig 10932 bp, 20 predicted proteins | sample GuaBasSedimGuay1_FD_121795 | JGI IMG/M metagenome (GOLD analysis project Ga0164310, IMG submission 121795) | Subseafloor sediment microbial communities from Guaymas Basin, Gulf of California, Mexico - Guay1, Core 4569-9, 0-3 cm | ecosystem: Environmental > Aquatic > Marine > Hydrothermal vents... | reverse complement strand
TTACAACCTTTACTGTATGTATTTTCGGGTTTATATTTACTGAATTTCGCATCTGCCCATTGACTTATTTGTAGTCCTTGACCTATGACACCTTCAAGATATTGGTCTAATTGTCCTGAGACACCTTTAATTGCATTTGATAATATGGTAATTTCGGCATCTAATTCTTTAAGTATTACTTTTCTATCATCACATGGATAATATTTATTCTTACCAAATGGTAACATAATACTTGAAACTTTGCCTTGTGAAACTTGTTTTCTTTTATCTTTTAGTGATTTGAGTACCATATCATATTCGGCTTTCTGTTGTTTGAGTTTTCCGAATTGATTACTCATTTGAATAAGTGTGTTAAACATGTTCACTTCCATTTGACTTACTGGTTTTAAATCACTCTTATCCATTTTTATAACTTTTACTGCTTTTGGATTACTTCTTTTGCGTTTCTTTTCTCCGCTAAGTTGTTTTTTTGACATTTTTCTATCTCCTTAATTGATATAATTGTTGGGAATCGAACCCTCTTTTACCAGTCAATTATTTACTTTTCATTTGCCTTTTTATCTCTTGAACGAAATATCGGTATCCGGCTAATCTTCCTGCTCTCATGAAAGGGCGATATCCGCCTTTATAATGTACTGGGTTATCAGCAGTCCCTACTTCTGGAATACCATACCACCCATATTCGTTATAAATTGCATATCTACAATCACAAGATAAGTAAATCTGCCCTACACTGAGTGACTCTAATTTTATTTGCCCTCTCATAAATCCAGTATCTACAGGACATAAATCACGAGCAGTATCATAAGCCACTTTTGCAGCTTCATTGAATATCCGTACAAGTTCTCCTTGGCTAAATCGAGCTTTAATCTGTTTTTCCATAGCTCTTAAATCTAGTCCTATCGCTTTAAATCCTGACATCTTATCTACTGTGAAATGGATTATTTGGATTCTGAGGACTTGGTGGATTTGGGCTCATTGGTTTTCTCTGTCTGTCCATCTTTTTTCTCAATTTCCTTTTTTGTATCTAATTGATATAAACCTTCGTTTAACATACTTCGTGCTTCTTCTAAATCTACTAAACCACTACTGAATAAACTAGTTACAAATGCAGCTCGTTTTTCCATAATGATTGCTTCACCTAATTCATCAACGTAAACTGTTTTCCAAGCTAATGAATATTTCCAATCTCTTCCCCTGGCTTCTATAATACGTTTATATAAATCCTCTATTAAAGGTGTATAAATTAATTCTTGCATATCTCGTATATCACGATAATAATCAGCAGTACCGATTTCCGCACCAGTTACTTTACCGACTTGAATACCAGTAAGAATATGCATAGGCATAATAAGTGCTGATGCAATATTTAATATAAGAAAACTCATAAACTCTTTAGGGTCTATCGCTTGTGGCTGTATTACGTCAATTTCGAAATCTTCTGGGTCATGCATCCAAACTGAGGGGTGACTTGCAGCAACTTGTTTTATCTTTTTCGCATCATCTGCATTTAAATCATATTGTTTAATATCAAGCATACCATGACTAAACCAAGATAAAATTCTACCTACCGCAATATCAACATTCTTTTTACTTTTAATTGTATTTCTAAGTAAATCAATCTTACTAAGTCCGAATTTGCTACTACTAACTTCATCTATTTTAATATGTTGTATTCGGTCTGGGTGAATAAGATATGAAGATGAGCCATCGTCATAAACATAATGATATAAGTCACTTTTTTTATTTGATTCTGAAATATACTTTATATCTGTAATATATTCTGGACTAAGTATAATGACACTTCTTGGTTCTGAGTTTTTTGGTGGTTGTGTTACGAATTTATTACCTTTATCTAGTTGGTCGAATTGAATGAGTAAAAAACCATCTCCGTAAATATGTGCATCTTTAATAGCTTGATTAAGTTTACTTTTATAATTAGATCGTTTCTCAAAAGCTTTAAAAGCATCTAAGTCCATTTTTATAGGTGCTGTACCAGAAGTAGTTTCTAAATCAAACCATGCACGAATAGAATCAAGGGCTTTTTTAGATACACCTTTCATAAAAACCGGACTCATACGAGCTAATTCACCACGTTTATATGGAGTAAGCTGAATGTCATCACTTTCTTTTGTTTGTTCATCACTATATTTACTCCCGGCTTTTAGTGCATCTTCCTTTGTTGGAGTACGTTTGATGTACTTCTCGAAAAAATTGTAAACTGTATCATTTAATGTTTTCATATTTTCACTCTTTAATAACTATCTGCAAAGTTCTTTATATAATCCCAATGCATTTTCCTCTTAAATAATTTGAAACTAAATATCCCATAGCGTAATGCGTCACATGCATGATCGAAGTATTTGTAAGGTTTTTCGGCTTTATTCTTTCCTGGTTTATCTTTTTCATATTGATAAGCGAGTAATTCTTGTATTAAGTATTTACAAGACGAGTGTACGTAGATTTGATTTCTATTGAATAAGCTTTTTAACTTACCAATTCCGGCTTCTACGTTATTATCTCCTTTCTCTACTGGTAAATGTAATTCTTCACACTGCATTCGCACATCGGCTGCTGCTGGGTCTATGAATATCTTTTTGAAGTTGTACTTACCATCTAGTTTTTTAAGCCTTTTAGTTAGCTCTACACTCGTTGTACCTTCTTTATAAAATTCCTCTATTACATATATTTCTTTCTTCTTTGTAATACCAAGAACTAAGATACAAGATGGATTTGTAGAACCTACATCGACACCTGCTATATATGTTCTAATCTTATCTAATGATATACTATCTACTACATGTCTACTAGGTATGAAATCTTTGTAAATCTGCCCAGAGAATGCACCCCAACTACCATTTAAGAATCTCTTTATCCAATCAGGGTCATATTTTTCTTCCATACGTCTAATATAGTCTTTTGGTAAGAATACATTCTTATATGATGTAGTTTCTATGGTTTTATATTCTCGATTGACATTTTCAAAGAATGTTTTGTAAAGCCAATGTGATTTTGCACCAGGATTAGTAGTAAGTAAACCCCATTGATGCGGAGTGTTCGTTCCACGCTGTCTGGCTATCAATTGTAAGAAAAGTTCTTCTGGAATTTCTATGGGTTCATCAATTGCAAACCAGTCTATTGTATATCCACGAATACGCTCTTCATTATGTAATGCTACAAAGTAAATTTTAGACCCATTGTAAAACTCAACATACATATTTCCGTGAGTTGCAGAAATATTTGTTATAAGTTTAACTGGTATACCTTGTTTGTTTAATTTATCTTGATATAGACTCATTTCTTTCTTAAATACATTAAATACAACGTTTTTTATCTGTGTATATGTTAATGAGCCAATGATTCCTTCTGTTCCAGGATAGTTTAAACATTCTCGGATTGCTGCATGTGCTAGTAAAAGTGTCTTACCTGCACCGACTGCTCCTGAATATAGTGTATACCCATATTTATAAATATCTTCTAATGCTTGTATCTGTTCAGGTAAGAATTTTCTAGGATAGTCTAATATTATATCGTTAGTCAAAGCCCCACCACTTTCCCGAAGTTTCATAACTCCCCTGGTAGAGAATATGCTAGAGAGTATCTAACATGTTTCTCTAATAAACAATAATAGTGGCATAGCTATATATATATTTTTGAATATATTAATTGCAAACTTTTATATAGTAAGAGAGGGTTATAGCCCTTATAAGTGAGGAAACATGACAACCCAAAGTGAAAGAAGAGTTGCATTAGCCAACTTAATTCAAAAATATGACACAATTTCTGCCTCAGAATTAGTAAAATACTTAGAATCTGACTACGGTATTAAAACAACTCGGCAAACTGTCACGAGAGACTTAAAAACTGATATAGACCAATATATCGACATAAATGAAGATGCTGTAAAAGATTCTATCTTAGGTGAGTTGAATAAAATAATAAATGTAGCCTATTCTAATGCTATGGATGGCAATATGCAAGCTGCAAACACATATAACAACTTAATTAAGACAAAAACAGAGATTATTGCTAAGTTTCAGCGTATGAAATTGGATTTGAAAGAAAAAGAGAGACCAATTTACAAAATTTTCATAGGAAAACCAGAAGAAGTAGATAAAAAGGAGATAAAAGACGATGAAGAAAGTAAGATTGACGACTAATGAAGATGGATTAGTAAATATGAAGAAAATTGAACCCTATGTACCTGGAAAATGGGATAAGATATTTTGGTTCTTACCATCAAATAGAAAAAGACTACAAACGGTTGAAATGGAAGTATATGAAGCAATGTTATCTATAGTAACCCTTCATAATCAACTTGTAAAGGCTATTCAAGCAATAAACGCACTCTATGCACAACTTATAAAGGATAAAAATCAAGACGGTGGTACTGGATATGCCTAGTGTGTTTGTAATTATTCAGAAAATAGGTATAGGTGATGCTACTTCGGACATAGTATTCGGAATATTTGCTAATGAAGAAGATGCAAAAAACACCATAAATCTATTAGAACCTGATTTATCTGAAGATGTATATTATTATATAGAAGAAATGGAAGTGAAATAAATGAATAAAGATATAATACCTCTAAATGTACTAAATATATTAAAGGAAAATCCGAATATTGGTAGAACAGAATTATCTGCTCAAACTAATATACCAGTATCAGAAGCAAGAAATTACTGTTGGTTGTATAAAAAACTACATGGTAAAAAACAAGCTGTGAAAAAGGGTGTGGTACTATTTGATATACACTATCCTGACCATGACCATAACTGTATGAAAATAGCATTAAAATTCATAGAAGACTTTCAACCAGATATATTTGTTTTGGGTGGCGATCAATTAGATATGAATACAATTAGCTCCTGGAGTAAGAAAAAGCCGAAATTAACAGAAAACAAACGTCTGAAACAAGAATATAGGGGTTTTCAAAAACATATGTTGGACAAATTCGCTTTACCCGACAAATGTAGAAAAATCTGGCTTACTGGAAATCATTGTTTATCAGAAGATACTGAGTTACTTACACAGAGAGGTTGGATAACACATAATAATATTAAGGTAGATGATAAAGTTTTATCATATGGTGTAAATAAGCTTGAATGGGTAAATATAGACGATGTAATGAAATATGATTATAATAAGCAGTTAAAACATTTTCAAGGTAGTCATATGGATTTATTAGCAACCACTGACCATAATGTGTTTCATTTAGGTAAACATAACGAGCAACGATTTATACCTTTTGGGGATTTAACAGATAGTAGATATAAAATACCTATTTCAGGAAGTTTTAATTTACCGGAGTATAATTTAAGTGATGATAAAATTCGCCTTATTGCTTGGTTATTAACTGATGGGCATATACAAAAGAAGTATGGCTACGTAACTTTCTATCAAGCAGAAAAGAAGAAACATTTAATAGAAAACCTACTTAATAAAGAAAATATAGAATATAAATTACGAAGAAGATATAGAAAAATAAATTCTATTCATGGTAAGACTTTAAAATCTTGTCAGGTACAGTATGAAATATCTTTAAATACCGTAGAATCAAAAAAATTAACCTCTCATATCTCTATAGATAAGTCTATACCAAGTTGGGTAGAAAAACTCTCTAATAGGCAATTTAATATCTTTATAGATTCTCTTATAGATGGAGATGGCTCAAGGCATAAAAGTGCACCTGAAACAAGTTTGATGTTATATGGTAAAAAGGCTTTTTTAGATGCGATACAAGTGTTATGTATACAACATAATTATAGGGCGTCTCTCTTTGAATATAGAGAAGGGGATTATAGATTAAATATAACACAACGTAATTTTTATTATCTAAGTAGAGGGAAAGATACTGCAGAAGTTTCCTATGAAGGTATTGTATGGGACTTAACAGTAAAAAACCATAACTTTATGGTACGTAGAAATGGAAAAGCATTTTTCACAGGTAATTGCCAGAGAGTACAATGGCTTATAGAGAGTGAACCACAATTTGAAGGGTTCATTGAGCCAGAGAATAATTTGGATTTATCTGATTGGGAGTTACATAAGTTTGGAGATGTAATACAAATAGGAGAAATGCTTATTGCACATGGTAAAAACTATAATATGCACCATGCAAAGAAAAATGTACTCACCTATGGAACAAATATCTTCACTGGACATGCTCACACGAATCAAATTTATACTACGCAAAGTCCAACGCAACAATTGCCAAGACAAGGTGTATCAGTTGGCTGTTTGTGTAATAAGAACCCTGACTATCTCGCTGGACAACCTTCACGATGGATTAATCAATTTCTAGTATTCTGGATTTTTAGTGATGGTAGTTTTGCTTATGAAACACCGACAATTATAAACGGGAATGCTATAATATGTGGAAAACACTACTTTATAGAGGGTAAAAAATGCAAATCCGCTACTGTTTAGAATGTGAGAAGGAATTACCAATATTTAGTGCAAAAAATAAAAAGTACTGTTCAGACGCTTGTACAAAAAAAGCATATAGAAAGCGAAATCAAATCCCGAAATTATGTCAGGGTGAATTATTTCCGTATTATACTTTCCTACAAACGTTAAAAAGTTACGAGATTCAGGAATTGTATAGATTAGAACGGAATAAGATGAAATACCGTAAAGATTGGCATAAAATAAAACAACGTATGGTAATTCTCTGCTGGGTATATGAAAAAGTTAAGAAAATAGAAGTAGAAGCTTGGTTAGAGGAGTCCGGAGACCATATGGAAGTAGAAATACCGGCAATTGACTATTATGGAGAATGAAAATGGGTAAAATAGTAGAAATGAGACAAGTTATGCAAGAGAAATTAGAATCACCTCAATTAATGAATTATATAATAGACGAAATTCATAAAGAAGGTGTCATTGGTGAAGAAAGTGCTATTCTCGCATTAACTATTAAAGTATTTCTTAGTCTTGTCAAGAATCATTCACCTACTAGCAGTAATATTGTCGTATCAGATAAAACCGGTGGTGGAAAGGATTTTGTTGTAAGTCGAGTCCTTAATGTACTTTGCCAACCATCTAAGACAATTCATAGAACAAATTTAACACCAGCAGCATTCAATTATTGGCAACCATTAGATTCTGAAGGAAATAAGACTAGCTGGGATGGGAAAGTGCTTTATTTAGAGGATTTGCCTGAAGAAGCATTATCTTGTCAAGCATTTAAGACTATGAGTAGCGGTGGATGTGCAATTACAACAGTTCAAGACCAAGAAGCAGTAGAAATCGAAATTGACGGTAAACCAGTGATCATTCTTACAAGTATGAAGAGTACCATAGATGTAGAGGGTGAAAGACGCTGGGACTGTGTTAGAATAGATTTAAGTCAAGGACAAACAGAGAATATTGTAGAGAATTTCCTTGAATCTGTCTCAGGTGTTGAAGAAGAGACTGAAAAAGACGAAATGTTTAGGGATATGTTACAAAGTATGCAAGCTTATGAAGTTGTAATACCTTTTGCCCCGAAATTGAAGAAATATGTAGCTACTAGCCATGTTATGAGGACACAAGTGAGAAAACTGGTTGATTATATATCTAGTAGTACTGTCTTACATCAATATCAGCGTGAGAAAGATAAACGAGGTCGCTTAATAGCCACATGGGATGATTATGTAGTAGGGCGATTTATATTTAAAATTCTCAAGAATCAAGATGCTTATGCAATGACACGAAAAGAAGAACAATTGATGAATTATCTAAAAGAAGTTAAAGAAGCAGTCACTCTTAGAACCATAGTACATAACAATTCCGGAATTACTAGGACTTGGTTATTAAGACACAAGGAAGATTTAGTAGAAAGAGAAATTGTTGATATAGTTATGGCTTTTGATGATGACTTAGGTAGAAATGGTGAACATTGGATTGCTACGGAGAGATGTAGTGCAAGTAAAGTGTATTTACCAAGAGCCGAAAATCTCACAGACGAAAAAACGGATATTATAGATGGTATTATATTTAAAACAATAAATGAAGATAGAATAAGTAAAGGATTGAAAAAAGAATTTAGAAAACAGGAGAAATAAAGATGATAACATTTAAGAAAGGTAATTTTTTAGACGAAACAAAACTGACAAGAGAAGAAGCTATAATATTCTTAGCCTTCTTAAAGAGTGAATTAGTAAGACATGAGGAACATTTAGAAAGATACTATCAAGTTGCAGTGGATGAAGAAAGTAGTGATATTGCCAGAATAACAGCTCAAACAGTCGTAATTAGAAATTTGGATGATATTAAACACACGCAACGGACAATAGATTATCTAGAAGAAAAATTCGAGGTGAGTTGAGAATGAATTGTAGTAGATGTGCAAGAACAATAAAAAGTGGCAAAGTGTGTTTAACATTCTGGAATCGGATAGATGATGCACATATTATATATCAATTATGCCCAGATTGTGCAGAACAGTATTTAAAATTCATGCGTGGTAATAGATTATGTTCTGGAGCGTGTAGTAAATGAATTGCTGTAGATGTGGAATGGTAGTAACTGGTATACTCAAAAAGCACACTATTAATCTTTATGGTGAGATTTGTTATTTGTGTAGACCATGTTATAAAAAAGCGAAAATTGAATTAGGAGATGATTTATAATGAAGTGTGAAACGTGTAATGAGAAAGCTATTATAAAGGTAAACTATGAGGGAGTTAGGCATAACTTCTGCTTATCTTGTTATAATACTTACTATAATAGTGTAATGACTACTGGCACTGCGGATTGGGATTTGATTGAAAAACGAGCACTACCTAGGAGATATGCAAAATGAAGGGTACATACGTTATATGTGTTGAAGATGGAATTATCTATTCAACTAATTCTCCTTTTCTTGGATGTGAGTTCTTTCGTAAACCGGGAAAAAGATTAGAACCAGGGGAGATAGAAAAGATTCGCAGGAGTACGTATATGCCGAAAATCCGTGAAGAAGTAATTGCCGAAAATCCGGATGAAATTGTATGGTGGATGTAATGAAAAGTAATAAATGTATAATATGTAAAAGTGAGAATGTGATTTTCAGACATTTTGGAAAGCCCTATTGTGTAGCATGTGTAAAGAAACAAGAATGGTATAATCGGTTGGTGTTAAAATGAGCTTAGATTATGTAACCTATAATAAGATGATGGAAACAAATAGAAGATGGTGGCGAATTAGATATTTAGAAGAATGCCTTAATCTATGTGTGCCATTATCGGGAACATTTGGAAAAACTAAAGAAGAAATTATAAAGTCAATAAGGACTATGTGCGGGTGGTGAATAAAATGAGATGTGATTATAAAGGATGTAGAAGAGCCCCATATTGTGAGGCATATAAAATCGGTGAATCTTGGAGTTATTTATGTAAGAAGCATTTTATCCAAGAACATAAAAGACATGGTGAAAATTACGGTTGGTATTTGCTAACAATTTGGGAAAGAATTACAGTTATATTTAGGAGATGAAAAAATGTCAAATATCGTAACGGTCTGTTTATATGACCTAGATGGGAAATTGATTGGAAGTAGAAATCATAGTTGTCTTGGATGTGCTAAAAAACGCTGTGCTAAAACAACACCAGCATGTGTAAGAGAGTTGAATACCCAGGGGAAGATAATCTATGAAAATGTGCATTTTGCTAAGATCAAGCATTTGGTGAAAGTATGAAGCGTTGTAGTAAATGCGGGTTGACTTTACCACTCTCTTCTTTTTATTTTATCTCTAAAACTGGAAAGAACTGTAATAGATGTAAAGATTGTGAACGAGAAAGGGTTAAACTAGCCATGCGGAAATGGCACGCTACACCTACGGGTAAGTCTGAATCACGTAGAAGAGCTTTAATACAACATAATGAATTACAGCAGAAACTCAATAATTTGAAGGCTGGTTTATGTTGCACTTTTTGCGGTTATTCTGATTTTAGGGCTTTAGAGTTTCATCATTTAGACCCTAGTAAAAAGAAATATAACATAAGTGCAGCACGCACTACCAGAAAAGATTTTGGAGATGAAGTTGCTAAATGTATCTGTTTATGTGCTAATTGTCATAGAATTCTTCATACAACTTTTAGAAATACAAAAATTTGTAAAGCCGTAAAATAGATTTAACACAAATATGGGCTAAATGTTACAAGTTGCGTTACTTAAATAATCGCAGTTATATGATGTTTTGAAATGTTACAAGCAAAATTTATGCAACAACCAACGTAATTTTCATATCGTGCGGGTTTTTCACGTGCCACGTATTACCATGCCACATATTCACACGTGCCAATGTATGCCGTGATACGGGTTGGCTCGGTTTGTTTACTTGCATATATAACATAGCCGTATTATATATTATTATAGTATGTATTATATATTATTATAGTATGTATTATATATTATTATAGTATGTACTATTATAATATGTACTATTATAGTACGTATTATATATTATTATAGTATGTACTATATAACATAGCCGTATTATATATTATTATAGTATGTACTATTATAGTATGTACTATTATAGTATATAAGATTAGTATACTACATACTATCCGAAAATTCAATCTTTATCTTGCATGTGTATAAGGTCATCTTCCGCATATTCTAGTGCATGCATTACGTATAATAATTCATATGTAATAAAGATTAGATTAGTATAATTATGTTCTCTATTATTATATGCTATAAGCCTTATTAATCTATCCTTCTTATCTTGTAACTCCTGGATATTCATAACTTACACAACCTATTTAACTCTATTTCTGCTTGTTCATATGTTCTATATATCCCGAATAATTCTATATAATATAAGGTACTTACTCTTAATATTATCTTATAATATACTTTCCCATCAAATGTAGTATATTTCCGAATTTTATACCCATCCATTTAAATACCTCCGTGCTCTATAATATGTCCACAGTCAATACATAAATAATAGTCTTTATG
>Ga0164310_10002314_pt1 | contig 10934 bp, 10 predicted proteins | sample GuaBasSedimGuay1_FD_121795 | JGI IMG/M metagenome (GOLD analysis project Ga0164310, IMG submission 121795) | Subseafloor sediment microbial communities from Guaymas Basin, Gulf of California, Mexico - Guay1, Core 4569-9, 0-3 cm | ecosystem: Environmental > Aquatic > Marine > Hydrothermal vents... | reverse complement strand
TTCCCTCCATTTTTTCCTTATTGGTTCCTCAAAATCCTTTGTCCATCTCTTTTCCTTTATCTTAGGCTCCATAAAAACCCCTAACTGATTATATGCAATATTTTAACAGAATTGATTTAAAACTGTTTTCTGGATATTATATACAGTTCCTGACACAATAAATTGCAAAGTGTTAGGAACTATAAACCCGACCGCAGCGTGTTGCAGTTTATGGTGTATCCTTGGAAAGTTGACTTGGCATAAATGCAAAACTTATAAATGCATATGTTTAAATTATTAGTCAGTAAATTTTGGGATAACTATGGCAAAAGAAACAACAGAAATAATTAAGGAATTAATGAGAAAACCGGAAAGAATAAGAAACATAGGAATAGTCGCGCATATAGACCACGGAAAAACAACGCTTACCGATAACCTTTTGGCAGGCGCCGGAATGATTTCCCAGGAGCTTGCCGGTCAGCAGCTGGTTATGGATTTTGACAAACAGGAGCAGGAAAGAGGCATAACTATCTATTCTGCAAACGTTTCCATGGTTCACAATTATCGGGACAATGAATATATCATAAACCTTATAGACACGCCGGGGCACGTTGATTTTGGCGGCGATGTTACCAGAGCCATGAGAGCTGTGGATGGTGTTATAGTTGTGGCATGCGCTGTTGAGGGTTGCATGCCCCAGACAGAAACGGTTATCCGCCAGGCCTTAAAAGAAAGGGTAAGGCCGATTTTGTTTATAAACAAAACAGACAGGTTGATAAAAGAACTAAAACTCACGCCAGAACAAATGCAAGAGAGGTTTAAAAACATAATTACTGATGTAAACATGCTTATTCAAAAATTTGCTGAAGAGGAGTACAAAGACAAATGGACTGTGAGCGTAAATGACGGTTCTGTGGCTTTTGGTTCTGCAACAAAAAACTGGGCAATATCTGTTCCGATTATGCAGAAAAAAAACATAACATTCAAGGATGTTATAGAAATGACAGAACAGGGAAAGGAAAAAGAACTCGCTGAAAAAGCCCCCTTGCACGAGGTTGTTCTTGACATGGTTATCCAGCATTTGCCTGACCCCAAAACAGCGCAAAAATACAGAATACCAAAGATATGGCCAGGGGATATAGAATCAGAGATCGGGAAAAGCATGGTAGAATGTGACCCAAGCGGAAGGCTTGCAGCTGTTGTTACAAAAATATATCCAGACCCGCACGCTGGTTTTGTTGCAACTGTAAGGATTTTTTCCGGAACCGTTTCAAAGGGTCAGGAAGTTTATCTGGTTGGCAAACAGAAAAGAGAAAGGCTCCAGCAGGTTTCACTTTATAAGGGCCAGCAAAGAGTGAATATGGATGAAGTTATTGCCGGCAACATTGTTGGTCTGGTTGGATTAAAGGACGCTGCCTCAGGAGAAACAATATGCGAGCCAGAAAATGTTATTACAGGTTTCGAGGCAATTCAGCACATATTCGAGCCTGTGGTTACAAAGGCTGTTGAACCAAAGCACCCGAAAGACCTTTCCAAGCTTATAGAATTCCTTAAAAAAGTAAGCAGAGAAGACCCGACCCTGAGAATCAAAATCAATGAGGAAACAGGCGAATACCTGGTTTCCGGTCTTGGAGAACTGCATATCAATGCAAAAGTTGAAAACAAACTGAAAGAGGAGGGTATAGAAGTAACGGTCTCGCCGCCAATTGTTATATACAGGGAAAGCGTAAGGTCTGTAACACCAGAGCCCATAGAAAGCAAATCTCCAAACAAACACAACAGACTTTATGTTATTGTTGAGCCGTTGGAAAAAGAGGTATACAATGCAATGGTTTCCGGTGAGATTACAGACCAGGAAATAAAAAGAAAAAATGTAGAACTTGCGGAAAAACTTGTTAAGCTCGGAATGGACAGAGAAGACACAAAGAAAGTAAAGATGATATACAATAAAAACATACTTATAGACGCCACGCACGGTGTTCATGCTATTCTGGAAATAATGGAAATGGTTAAGCAGGCGTTTAAGGAAGCAATGGATGAGGGCCCTTTGGCAAGAGAACCCTGCGCCGGTGTTAAAGTTAAGCTTGTTGACGCCAAACTGCACGAAGATGCCATTCACAGAGGACCTGCGCAAATCATTCCGACATTCAGAAAGGGCGTCAGAGAGGCTATGATAGCTGGCGGAGCATACATTCTTGAGCCGAAACAAATAATAAGAATAGATGTTCCAACAGAGCACGTGAGCGGCGCAACAAAAGAGGTCACAAACAAAAGAGGTCAGATAATAGACATGAAAGAAGAAAGAGGAACCACAATAATAAAAGCAAAACTGCCTGTTGCAGAAATGTTCGGATTTAATTCTGATTTAAAATCCTCTACCGGAGGACAGGGTTTTTACTGGCTGGTTGACATAGTATATGAACCCCTGCCAAAGGAACTGGAACCAAAGGTTATCCAGCAGATAAAAGAAAGAAAGGGAATAAAAGAGGAATAAGTTTAAATTCCTGTTTTTCAAAAATAAAACGTGAAAAACAGCGAAAAGCCTCTTATTGTTGGCATAGACCCCGGTGTAACAACAGGAGTTGTTATATTTGATTTGGACGGAGAGCTTGTTTCTGTCAGCAGCAAAAAATCCCTCTCTAAATCAGACATATCAAGTTTTGTTTCCAAGTTCGGAAAACCCGCAATAGTTGCAAGCGATGTTTCTCTTCCGCCAAAACTTCTGGAAAAAATAGCCTCAGCCTTTGGTGCAAAATTAGTATCCCCCAAAAACAGGTTTTCAAGAAAGGAAAAAGCAAAAATAGCAAGAGCATACCAGAAATTTTACGGAAAGGTGTGGAGAAACATACATGAAAGAGACGCCCTTGTTGCCGGTTATTATTGCTGGAAAAAAATAAGACCAAGAATTTTGAAGCTCGAATCAAAACTCAAAAAGCTTGGAATAAATGATGAAAATCTTATACAAACCATAAAGAAAAAAGTAATTATAGAGGAGAAAAAACTGAAGTGCGTCATAGATGATTTAGGGCAGGGTGCGGTTAAATGAATCAGAGGAAAATTATTGTTTTTCTTTCAAGGCTGATGCTTCTTTCTCTCCCGCTTTATTTTATTCTTTGGTCAGGAGTAAGCCTTTCTCCTTTGCAGGAAGCGGTTTCATTCCAAACAGAGCATGTTCTCAGCTTCGCAGGACTTAATGTTTCAAGAACAAACACAAGAATAGAAATAAGAGGCGAGAAACCGTTCGCATTTTTTATAGACGAGGACTGCACAGGATGGAAATCAATGTTGTTTCTGTTTGCGCTGGTTTTTGCTGTTCCCGGTGTGAAATTAAAAAAAAGATTGTTTGGTCTTGTTTTGGGGCTGCCTCTTGTATGGATTGTTAATCTTTCCAGAATTATAACAATTGTTTTTATAGAACAAGCCCATGGTGCGCAATTGGCTTTGTTTTTCCATGCTTATGTCTGGAAAGCTGTTCTCATTTCAGCAGTTCTTTTGATATGGTTTTTGTGGATGAAGCAAAAAACAATATTTAGGTTCCTGACAAAATATTAATATGGATATTGACTGGATGACGGGAGTTGTTCTGTTCCTGATTTTTGTTATCCTGGGTTTTTGGCATTATTCAGGATTTTTCCAGGAAAAAATGCAAACGCAAGATTTAACTTATGTAGGTGAAAAAATCCTTAACTCCCTTTTGACTCAATCTTATGAAGTCCCCGTGTATTACAACTCAAGCTCCGGAAGCCTCGAAACGCTTTCGCTGACCTTTTCATGGCCTGAAGGAACAAAAAACTCAACAAGAATCTTTTCAGGCGCAACATCACTGGAATGCAATATTTCCGGAAACAAACTCTACTGGACAGCTGACACTGTAAAAGGAGAAAACATGTTTTTAATAAAATTTTCAAAAAAACCCAGCAATGTTTTGTGCAACTCTGACATAAATACAAGCAATCCAAACGAAACAGTTTCCTGGGTTATGGAAACGGAAAACGTGTTTTCCCTTTACAAAATAAACCAGATGCTTTCAACAAATTATACAGATTTCAAAGAATCTTTAGAGCTTAGTAATGATTTTCAGATTGTTATAATTAATAATACAGAAACATTTTACGGAAAAACACCGCCTCTAAGCAGAAATGTATATGTTAGTGAAAAGACAGGAAAAACAGACGAAGGAAGCAACACAACCATAAGAGTCCTTGTGTGGTGATCAATCTTTTAACCATCTGTATATTTCCTCTTTCATTCTTGGCACGCTCAAACCAGAAAAATCATAAAGTTCTGAGCATTTTCCCGAACCAATGATACCAGAGATGTATAATCCTTTGGTTTTAACGGGATATTTTTCTGAAACCACACTTGAGACTGCTTCTCCCAGACCGCCCTCTTTTCTATGCTCCTCAATTGTGACAAGTTTTCCTGTTTTTTTAAGAGACTCTATAACCAGTTCATCATCTAACGGCTTAACATAAGGAATACTTATAAGCTCTGCATCTATTCCGTATAATCCCAGTTCTTTGGTTAAATTAAAAGCCTTAGAAAGCATGCGACCGTTTGAAACCAGAGTGACATCTCTCCCTTCTTTAATCCTGTAAGGTTTTATATACCATGCCCCTTTTCCATTAATAAACCCTCTACCAATTTTTATTTCAGGTTTTATTTTCATTTCATCAGATTGCCTGAACAGTCTGATATAAGTCGGGTTTTTGTCTTCAGCTGTGAGATATAAAACCTCTTCCAGCTCCTCAACACTTGGAACAACACAAACCATGGGAAGCGTCCTTATTATCCCAACATCCTCTGTTCCATGGTGGCTCTTTCCGTCTTCTCCAACAAATCCTCCGTGGGTTCCTATGATCTTTACATCAAGACCCTGGTAAGCAATGCTTTGCCTTATTTGCTCCCATGCTCTCCCAATAAAAATGGCAAAAGTGCATGCGTAAGGTTTTTTGCCTGTTATGGCAAGACCGGCCGCTGTACCCATCATGTCCTGTTCAGAAACACCGCAATCTTTGTACCTTTCGGGAAATCTTTTTTTGAATTCCCCTGTACAGGTTGAACTTCCAAGGTCAGCGTCAAGAACAACTATCTCCGGATACATCTCACCAAGTTTTGCAATGGTTTTCCCGAAAACTTTTCTTGGATTTACTTTTTCCATTTATTTCACCAACACTCGCTTGTATTCATTTCCAATTGCATCTCCTATTAACCTGTCAAGCTGTTGGAAAGCGATTTCAAGCTCTTCATCTGTCGGGGCTTTTCCGTGGTATTTTGGGTTGTTTTTAAAGGGATAAATATCTCCCCCTTTCCACGTGTTCAATATAACACATTGTGGATATTCCCTTACCTCTTTTGCTTCAGTTATATATTCTGCTATTTTTTCAGGGTCATGCCCGTCCATATGCATATCCTCTTTCCTTTCGGATGATGGTATTTCTTTGCCAATCACATACCATCCAAAAGCTTCAAACTTGTTCCGAAGAGGATATAAACAATCTGTATACGAGTCTATTGACCAGCCATTATAATCAACAATCAAAGTAAGATTATCTAAACCTTTAGCGTTTCTTGCAGCTTCCCACACCTGACCTTCCTGAAGCTCTCCGTCTCCAGCAACAACATACACTCTGTTTGGTTTCTTATCAATTTTAAAACTAAGAGCCATGCCTTTTCCAATAGACACGCCCTGCCCTAAACTTCCCGTTGAAGTTTCAAGAAAAGGAAGCATCTGTTTATCAACATGTCCCTGCAATCTTGAGCCGAGTTTTCTTAGAGTGAAAAGCTCTTCTTCAGGAATATACCCGACCTCAGACAACACAGCATAAAGAGCAGGCGCAGCATGGCCTTTTGAAAGAACTAATCTGTCTCTTCCCTCCCAGAACGGATTTTCAGGCTCATATCTCATCAGTTTTTTCCCCTCTGAATCAGAACCAAAATAAAGAGTTACCAAAATATCCGCACAGGAAAGCGAACCTCCTGTATGCCCTGAGCCTGCTTCTTTAAGCATCAAAAGAATATTTTTTTTAACTCTGGCTGATATTTTCTTCAAGCCATTGTTCATTGAATCACTTAAGATTTTTCTATTTGAGAATTAAAACTAAACTTTAAATTCATTTGCTTAGGAACTGAACAAAACCTGTGGATATAATGAGAAGAAAAAAAGGTTAAAGTCTAAAAGTAAATTAGAAGTGACAACATGAAATTATAACTAATATTTAAGTTTATTTATAGTGTATTATAAATAAAATTTTAAGCTGTGTTGAAAAGTGGTCAGAATTATCAGAAAGGCAGAAAGAGATACTGAGGCTTCTGAAAGAAAACCCAAGAATCACCAGAGCAAAGTTATCAGAAAAGCTCGGGATAAATCCCTCAGCAGTTCAGAAGCACCTGGAAAAACTAAAAGCGATGGGTTTAATCAAAAGGATTGGCCCGGACAAAGGAGGCTATTGGAAGGTTGTGGAGAAGGAAAATTAGAGATATTGTCGATGCCGAGTAATGGAAGAAAGTGGTGGAGAGGGTTTGATATGAACAAAGAAGAATTGAAATTACAGTTCCTGACACAATAAATTGCAAGGCGTCAGGAACAACTGGCAAACGATATCTTTGGAATCAATATGTCCTTTGCTATAATTCCATAAAACATTTATTTCATTTAACTAAGTTAATTTTGTATGTCCAGATTCGAGGACAGACAAGTAGAAATGTTAGAACGAGAAATTAGTGAGAGAGCAAAAGCCAAAAAAGTTCAAGACCAACAGGAAAAAGACAATATCAAAGAAAGATTAAGACAGCTTCTTAAAGGAAAGGGAATTAAATTTACAATGAATCAGTTAGATGATGCCATAGACTTTGTATTTTATGCATGGAAGGAAAATTTTGTATCTAAAGATTTGATTAAAGAGTATGGAGACAAGAAAATAGAAGAACTCAGAGCAAAAATTGAAGAAATGAAAAACGAGTATGATGATTGGTTACTTAAAATAAAAAAGAGCCCTTTGTCTGATTTGTTTAATAACAAAGAAATCTTTGTTTCTGATGATGATCCGTTAAAAATTGTAGAATCTTTTTTAAGAGATAAAAATATCGCAACAACAATTGAAGATCAGGACGAAGCTGCAGAATTAATTAGAAAAAGGAGAAGTATGTCATCTTTAAGAGAAATAGAAGAGTATGAAAAATCAAGAAAACAAGATATTGAAAACCAGATGAAAGGATATGTAAAAAGATTTGAGGGAATATATGCTAAAATAAAAAACAATCCGCTTAAAGAAGTTGCTTTAGAGATGTTAGAGTTTAAAACAAATTTTCAGGCATCGTTAGTGTAAATAGTTAGCTGAATCGAAACCATGTCAGCAAAACTTGTTTCACCTCCCGAATGCTGGCATGTTTTCGCAGCAATATTTGCATGACAAAAGCAAATTCTAGACAACGTTAAGCATGTTTTCAAGCACTTCTAACAGACATAATAAGCATTCAAGCAAACATTAAAAGCACGCTTTTCAAGCAAACCCTTCCAGCACGTATTAAAAGCACGGGAAAAAGCGTACTCATGAAAAAAATCCGCCCTATATTATAGGGAGAAATTTTTCTCCCTTATAGCCCTGGAGGTGAAAAATGAAATCCAAAAGAAAGGAATTAGACCTTATCGAAGAACAGCTTTCCCTTCTGGAAGCCCTTTACGAAATGCACAAAATAGCCGAAACCCATCGAAAGAAAACCCTCCTCCAATCCCAATACGATTTCATTAACAATTAGTTCTTTCTGGCAATTACCAGCAAACAAATAATCAAGAGCAAACCCATTCCACAATTTCTGACAATTTCTTCCAAACCTCTATCTCTTTATTTTTTATTTTTAGCAAGGTTACGGAAGGTTTAAACATTTAGGATTACTTCAGCTTCTATTTCGGTGTTTTCGTTCCTGTTGAAAAATTTGATAACTTTAAATATCAACTGATAACAAATATTATCACTTTCCTGCTTCTGGTTTAAACCTTCATAAAAACGAAAACGTTATTATCGGGATATAAACTATATTCCCTTTTATCTCTATTTTCTCTCCCCCATGAATCACAATCCCATACGGAGAATTATACCTTTCAATGGCTTTTTTTATCTGACCTTTAGTTTTTTTGCCAATACCCACTTCCACCGGTATTAACCTTTCTCCCTTCTGAAGAATAAAGTCAACACCTCCCTCTTCTGGATCATAAAAAACCCCAGTAACCATGCCCATGGTTTCCTTGATTCTGAAAAAAGAAGAAGCTGCGAAATTTTCACCAAGCAACCCGAGAATTTCCCTGTTTTTTTCGTCAAACATACCGATTTTAAACATTAAAGCAGCATGTATCGAAGGCGAAAGAAAATAGTATTTCCAAGGTTTCCTAACAATTTTACCAGCTCCACTGTAAGGTTTTACACTGAAAATTAAATGCGTTTTTTCAAGGATATGAAGGATATTCCTTACCATTGTTGGCGATGTTCCGAGTTTCTGGGAAAGTTTCATATCAGAAACCTCGCCAGGCTTCTGCAAAGCGAGAAAGGCAAGTATTCTTGCTATTGTGTTTCTGGTATCCGAGGTAAAAGACTGTAAAGAAAACACGTCTTTTTCTATAACTCTGCTGACCATGTCAAATATTCTTTCATACACATCGGTTTTACTCAGATACAGAGAAATGGGAAACCCACCAACACATAAAAATTCCTCAAAAACCTTATCAACAGGTTTCCTGAGTTTTATAAGATTCTTTTTCATTAAATTCTCATTTTTTGATGCATATCCAAAGAAAGTTTTTGGTCTGAATATAAACTCTCTTAGGCTTTCCGCCATCCCCTTCGGAGGAAAGATGTTATACTTTAAAGTTATATATTCGGAAAAATTCATTGGAAAAACCATCTCCCTTTTAGACCTTCTTGCAGCGTCCACATTCATTTCCAGACTCAGCGCAGAAGAACCTGTAAATATCATGAATATTTCCTTGCTCTGATCATAGAGTATTTTACCCACACTGGACCATTCTCTATCGTAATGAGCTTCATCAACCAGAATGAATAATTTTTTATCCAGACCCACCACAGAGGTGTTGTGAACCTCTCTTATAAAAACATCCACTATATCCTTTATATCTGCTCCTAGATAGGTTTTTATCTCATCAGCAGAGAAGTAAAGGATTCTGTTTTCCTGAATATTTTCCTTTCTTAAATAATTGTAAATCTGGAAGAGCAGGGTTGTTTTTCCGACGCCTCTTAAACCGGGCATAACTAAAAATCTGTTTTCAATGTTTCCGGGTTTTTCACCCATAAGAAAGTCTGTTACGTGTTTTTTTATCCTGAAGTAAACCCTTCTGTATTTGAGCTCCTGCCCGTTGATTTCTGTAAGTTTCTTTGCCAGTTCCGGCGCTTCCGAAAGCTTCGCATACACATATCTGATCAAAACATCCCTCTCAATTTCCACAGGTTTTTTATCCCTTTTCATTTTCCCACTTTTCATTTTTATTTATACATAATAATGTATAAGTATTTATAAATGTTTATACATTAAAATGTATAAAACTTAATTAGTTGGGTTCTGACATGTTTAAACATTCAGAAAAGGGTTTTTAAATCTGAATGGGAAGAAATAGGATATAGGAAGGGTGAAACGATGAGAAACCTCGAAAAGAAAGAAATAACAAGAGGAGTTTAAAAGATTCAAAAAGAACAGGTCTGACAATTTATGGTTGTTATAAGGTGAAAAATGGGGGGAGACAAACTTGTTAACGATGTAGGAAAGTTACTAATAAAATTAGGATTCAAAGCCTACTGGCCAAATGGAGCAATTGACATCGAGAAGCTAAGCACATCTTTCACTAAACCCAATAAAATAGAAATCGACATTATTGCTAAACTCGGTTCTGTCGGATTTTTAATAGAAGTAACCACCCAAAAAACGGGTAATAAAGAAAAAATTAGAAAATTTCTAGATAAATTAAGAGCAATTGAAAAAAGTAAACTAAAACTTGTTGAAATAGCTAAACTATTTTCTGGAATACCTGTAAATGAAACGGAAACATTTAGAGATATAGAAGTATGGAAAGGTATTTATATAGGTACAGGGGCCGAGATCATCTATGAAAATATAAAGCCAGAAGATTTTGGAGCTAACAATGAATTGAAAATTCTTAATATTGATGACTGGGTTTACATTTCAAAATTGATCGAATGTATTGGAGGGTATGCTAAATATGAATTAATCTCCTTTCTTGATATAGAAAAATTTTTAGAAAAGGGATATGAAGAAGATGTTAAAAAGATCGAACCTTTTAAAGTTGAAAATAGAGAAATAACAGAGATAAATGGAAAAAAATTATCTGCAGATATATACTTATTCTCGACATCTCCCTCGTTCCTGTTAAAAGTATGTAAAGTTCCTAGGTTCTATGGACTGCCTGACCGTGAAGCAAAAATATATTATCAACGAATGTTAAATAAAAATAAACTAAATCAGATGAGAAAAAATTTTATTAAAAATTCTTCTTTAAAGTCGTTTCCAACACCCATTACGCTCATATTACCACCTATGGTTAACGAAAACAAAAAGGGAAAGTTAGAGATTCCCGTTAAATATGGATCATTAATTATCATAGATGGTCAACATAGGTTATATTCCTATGCATTACTTCCAGATGAAGTTAAAGAAAATGCAAAAATTTTAGTCACAGGAATAAAATTTCATTCGGAAGATACAGAAGAAATAAGAAAATTTTCGGCAAGGACTTTTATAGACATAAATAGTGAGCAATTAAAAGTTAAGACCTCACTTCTTTATCTTATTGCATATGATTCTATGGGAGATACATCCGATGAGGCTCTTGCTGGAAAGGTAATTTCTCTGTGTAATACAGATTTACAATCTCCTTTGCACGACCTTTTTGAGGGTCGCGCACTTGGCAGAAAGTCAAAATTTAATATTCC
>Ga0164310_10002313_pt1 | contig 10938 bp, 9 predicted proteins | sample GuaBasSedimGuay1_FD_121795 | JGI IMG/M metagenome (GOLD analysis project Ga0164310, IMG submission 121795) | Subseafloor sediment microbial communities from Guaymas Basin, Gulf of California, Mexico - Guay1, Core 4569-9, 0-3 cm | ecosystem: Environmental > Aquatic > Marine > Hydrothermal vents >... | reverse complement strand
GAGATAACCGATGTGGAAACGGGGATTACTTATCGCCGGACGTTTACCTACACTCTGAATGGTGATGGAAGTACGACGGTAGTGGCTTCCGAGTTTGAGAAGGTTTGAAAATGCAGAATTTTACCCTTCCAGGCAATTTGGGCGGTTTGAACATTCACAGTGTACCGCACGGGCATGAGAGCGAAAGGAAGCCGCTTACGGCATTTGGTGGCGATACCGAAGCGATTCCCGATGGGAACCTAACCGACTTCTACGTTGGTACGATGTTCGCAGCGGGCAGCCTGTGTGTTTACATAAACGGGGTGTTACAGGAGCCGGATGAAACATACAGTGAGATGGCAAATGGCACGGGCTACACGATTTTCGTTGCGCCCAAGGCAGGAACACTTGTTCAACATGCTTATCGGACGGCGGCTTGATGCTGGAGAATACAATGCGAAAATTTACCCTTTTGGCTGTCGCCCTCGTGGTGACGCTTTCGGCGTTTAGCGATAGTGAAACATGGGAATTCAGCGAGAGTGACAATTACACACTTCAGAATGGTTACACGGTTCAGGTAGACGAGGCTGTTGGGTATTTCGAGAATATCCCCTATCGCGCTGTGGTTGACGCTAGTACGGTTCTTTTGCTCAGGTTCAACGAGACGGCTGGTGTAATGGCGTATGATGCCAGTGGGAACGGGAACGATGCTTTGGCCGCGAGTGTTCTGTTTGGCGGATCAGGCGTTTTTGACGATACGTGCGTTTTTGTACCGAAGAGCGGGTATGTGGCGGTTCCAGCCGATGCGACGTTGGACGTAACGGCTGAACTTTTGATTGATTGCTGGTTCCGATACGATTCGATTCCCGGTACGCGTACAATTGCCAGGCGTTGGGGAGACAGTGAGAGTGAGCAGGCTTGGCGTATTGAGATAGTTGACGGTACGCCAGCGGTCACATTCCGCAATACGAACGCCGTCGCAACGCTTGAAGCGAGTGGACAGGTTTCACCGGGAAGTTGGCATCACATCGGGATTTCTTATCAGCAGGGGGGGGATTTGGGAATTTACCTGGATAGCGTGCTATCAAGTACGATGGTGGTAGGTGCCTATGCTGTTCAGAGTGTTACCGAGTCGATTTACGTTGGCGCGAGTGGTACGAGCAATAACGGTTCGTGGGTAGGGATAGACGAATTCCGAATTCGCGGGGATGAGGCCGAGAGATGGTATTCATACGAGGATACTGCGAGTCAGTCCTACTTGACAATAAACTCTGCTAGTTGTGTGTATGCTACGTCACTTAGTGCTTTTTCCGAAACGGTTGGTACGGGTAATACCGGATTGTTTGAATATCAAGTTACGCTAAACAACCGAGCGTATTACTGGACGGGTGTAGCCTGGGCGCGAGCTGCGAGTTTGAGCAATAGGTGTAGTGCGACTGAGATAAATGCGAATGCGGCCACGTTTTGTTCTTCAGTTGGGTACGGGAAGGTTGGCTTCAGGGTTTTCGCGATCTCAAATGGCGTGCAGTATTGTGCACTAGATCGCATTGCTTTGACTTACGCTGCGGGTGTTGTTCCTACGCCTACTGCCCCGTGGGGGTGTCTGCTGTGCGAGCAAATCGAATGCTGCACTGATCCGACTTTTGTTGACTTGACGATTACTGGTACAATTCACGGTGCGACGGGATTCGTCACCACGAAGATATCTGACGGTGATGGTGATACTAGTGTTGACGTGGAATCTGCTACGGATTGCGATACGATAGATTTTACCGCTGATGGTGTCTCGACGGCTAAGTTTGAGAAGAACAGGGCGAATTTCTACACCGAGGTAAGAGCGGCTACGAGTGGCGCGTATTTTGGGCATGATATAACCGTGGTTGGAACTGGCACGTTCGGCGGTACGGGATTGTGTACCGTTAGCGATGACGTGAGTTGTGTGATGTTTTCCGCTGCACACGCGAATGTTACCGATGCGTCTATTGTGAATAATCTCGATGTTGCCGGTAGTATTTGGGCCGCGACGTATCTGAACATTTCGGCAGGAGAGACGGATAACATACATGATGCAGATAACGATACGAAAGTCACGACCGAATTGAACGCAGACGAAGATATAGTTCGTGTTTTCGCCGGTGGAAACCTGATGGCGGATTTTGATAATACGGAATTGACAGTGTTTGGTGATGTGGTGGCTGTTACGAGTGCTGTGGTAGCCGCTAGTGCAAGCATAAGCGAGGTATCCTGTGATAATCTGTCTGCTGTTGGTCATGTACGTGCGGCTAGTGGAATATTTGGAACAGGTACGGTTTACATAGACGATGCAATTGGCGTTGGAGTCGTTTGCCCCGTCGTACCTCTTGATGTGAGAGGAGCGGTAAACGTAGGCAAGTCGGACAATTCCGAATATTACGATGTGAATTTCTACGCAACGGGGGCAGGGGCGAGATTTTTCTTTGATTCTTCAAAGCGTGCAATGCGTATTGGTGATGATAGTGACGGGACGCATTGGAACGATGCAAATATGGGGTGGCGATCATTTGCTTTTGGAAACAACTGCATTGCGCAGGGGAGTAATTCTATTGCCGGTGGCTATATCAGTAAAGCTACGCATTATAATTCCGTTGCGATTGGATACGATGTTGAGGCAATAGGGAATAACGCAGTTGCTTTTGGGAATAGGACCACGGCTAGTGGTGACAACTCTATCGCGATGGGTTGGAGCGGTATTGCGAGTGGGGATCAGTCGGTTTGTCTTGGGCAGGGTGGTCTCGCGAGTGGCGATGGGTCAGCCTGCTTGCATGGCCATACTGCGAGTGGTCAAGGCGCAATCGCAATAGGCGTCGGCAGCAAAGCCATAAGCAATTACGACATAGCAATAGGAAATTCCACTAGAGCCAGCGGCGGTCTGTCACTTGCGGCAGGTAGCCTTTCGTTCGCCAAGGGGGTTTCTTCTGTCGCAATGGGGTATGCAGTTTGTGCTACGGGAGATTACGCAACGGCGTTGGGTTATTATACAAGTGCCGGTGGTACCTATTCTTTTGCACTTGGCAGGGAGATTGATGTTCGCGGTAACTACTCCGTTGGTATTGCCCTGAACGATCAGAACGATGCACAACTTAGCGATAATAACACGATGGCGATTATGGGTGGTGAAGTTGGGATTGGGACGTTATCGCCGGGTTACGTGCTGGACGTGAGTGGTACTATTGGTGCAAATACGATTGTATCTGCCAGTGCTTCCATTACGAATGCTTCTTTTGAACACATCACGGCGGATGTTGGTACTTTTGGTACTGCAACTGTTGTGATTGACGATGATATTCATGTGGCTAGTACGGGTAATGTAAATTTTGGGCTATCCGCCTGTAGTGAAGTGCTGTTGGTTTGTCCTACCTGTTCAAATCCTGGGCCTGGAATTTACACGACAATTCAAGATGCGCTTGACGCGGCAAGTGCTGGAGCTCTTGTGAAGGTTGAGCCTGGAACTTACACCGACGAGACCATTAATTTTACTGCAAATAACCAAACCGTGCGAGGGATGGGGCTGACTCCGAATCAGCATGTGACTACGGCAGATGCTAGAATTTGCAATTTTGGCGCATACACAGGATGCAGACTTGAAAATATCAAATTGTCATTGACGAATCCAACTACCGCCAAGGCGATGATCGAAGGGTGGGGCGACCTTAAAGTGCGTTGGTGTCACTTTGGTGTGAACTGTAGCCAAAACATTGCAACGGCGGCGCAGCCAAGTGTAATAGATACAACGGGTTCCTTTACAATGAAATTCGGTACTATTGATTATGACAATACTGGATCGCAAGCAGGTAGTTACAAAGCGCCTATTTTGATTGGAGGGAGTGCGGATTTGGACTTAGTGCGTGTTGCGGTGAATGTAGATTGTACGGGAACGGCATTCGCTACAACTGTTGTTTATGGAGATTCAACTGGTGAAACAGGGGCATACCGTTGTAAGGTTGCCGTGAATGATGCGAGCGCAACCTTCGTTATTGGTTTAGCGTATTTGACTGGCTCTAATTCGCCGGAATTCATTGGGAATGTTTTACATGTTACTGGCGGCACAAACACAGCCTACGGTGCATATTTTACAAGTGGAACGGCCATGACCCCTTATAGCATATTCAACCATGTTCACGTTTTGGCATCTGGAGGAACGGCCCGCAGTGCTTTAGTTGGGAATAACGTGACCTTGACATCACAACTTGATAGTGTTGTTGCGGCTGGCGGTTATCAAACAACAGGCAGTGGACAAGTGGTTTATGCCAATTCGCAAAGCGATGGTTGTTGGGATATAAGTGACGATTTGGTTGTAGGCGATTCTGTTGCGGCTGCTTCGGCTTCAATTACCGATTCGTCTTTTACCAATGTTGATGTGTCAAACGACTTCCGGGCGCACGGTGAATGCTACTTTATGAGTAAAACAGTGTTCGAGGATTCAAGTGCTGTTTATATGCCAATGCTGGTAGTTGAAGCATCGGCTGAATTCGGGACGTATGTTGAGGTTGGCACTGATATTATAGGCGATGCGTCAACAGGGTTGTATTTTGGCGAAATGGCGACTAATGGTAGCTGGCGCTTGCGACGTTCAGGGGATAATTTGGTGTTCGAGAGAAGGGAAGCAGGAGTATGGGTAATAAAACAAACAATTACGCCATAAAGGATTCGGACACATTGTCCGAGAAGTGCCGATGGATTTCTATTGGTCTTGTTATTGTTGCGTTTTTTATGTTTGCTTTTGTGGTTATATGGGCTGAGGGGAGTGATTGCCCCACGCCTACTCCAGCGCCTTCCGAGCAAGTATGGGCGCGACACAATGCAGATAAATGGGCGTACCTTATACAGGATGCCACTGGCGAATATCACGGGGTTGTGTGCGATGCGAGTGGGCAGCGTGAGATTGCGAGTAGTACGGAAGAAATAGCGGTGAAAGTTGGTTTGTGCTTTTTCTGCTTAGAAAACGGGATAGGTGATTTTGATATACAGCCCCAATGCTGGGCGAGTAAAGGAGTTAAATAATGGCGACACCTAAACGGGGACATCCGGGACGTGGCGGACGCGGTGCATGTGGCGGTCAACGGCGTAGAGACGGTAGCGGAGGTGGAGTTGGAAACCGTGGTACGAAACGGCAACCGCCGAAGAAAAAATAGCGCTATGCAGAAACTTGCGGTTTTGTCTCTGCTTTTAGCTTGCTTAGTGTCTTTTGCGCGGGCAATGGATTTTGGGCAACATACGTTGGAATACAGTCACCGAGAGATTGTTGGCCCGGCCATAGTCTACTACGCGACGGATGATGGTGTGCTTGTCGAGCACGCGAGAATCACTATTCGTGATCTGTCGCACGCAGCCAATATGGGGTGGACAGGAGACGATAACCATCTCGTCGGTAAAGATGTGCAGCGGAAAGTATTCGCCTCTGTTGACAAGATTACCGCGAGCAAACCCGTAGTTGTTAGGCGAGCGAAAGCCGGTCTATACCTCTCGCAGCAAATGGACGTGGCTTGGGATGTAACGGGTGATAATGTGCGCTGTCGCGGACAGAGAATTTACACAAACCTGCTGAGAGTGAATTTCGCCGATACCCCAGTTGATAGTACAGGTGAGATTGCCGGTGGCTGGCGCGGTCTGTGGTTGGCGGCTTCGGGCATTCTCGATCCAACCATAGAGTTTCTTCAACCGTCGAATCGCTGGGGATTTGAGCGCGAGTTGAACATACCAAACATAGCAGGTGCTACGTGGCCCGGCTGGTGTTATCAGTTTGCTTACAATGAAAATGGGGGGAATTGTCTTTTATTGCGTGTGCCAGAAACCAACTTGATTGCTGATAACTTTGTGGATATGGACCATTCATGGGGTACGTTCGATTTCTGGGCACTTGTTGGTGGTACGGTACTGGGCAGGGCTTATCAAGACACTGCAAACGATATTTTTTACGCTACCGATTTTCTCAACAAGAACATGATGCAGTGGTCAACAGGATGTTTCATGGAGACTAGCGGGGGTGTTTATGGGGGCACTACAGAAATCATCCATCGCGCGCTCATGGATCGAATTGTGATGGACGCAACCGCCGTGATGAATTACAACGGTGGCGGTACGGCAGGCGATAATGTATGGTGGGTGGGGTGTTCCCGTTATTATCGCAGCAAGACGGATAACATTTTGTGGTACGTGGATCACGATTCTGCAAGCACCGTTGGTACGTACAGTGGTAATCAGTATGTGAACGTACCGGCAGGAATTGATTGGGAATTCGGCTGGCCGCTTAGACGTAACGGATATTACGTCGGCAACATTTACACTGCACAGCCATCACTTGTAACCGCTCAGGCACAGCCAGTAGTTTACGAGCGTGATACAGCAACGTACGATAATAGAGGCGTGAGTGCAGTTTTGTACGAACCTACGCATGGCGATTTTGGTTATACCGCAGGTGATAAATTGGAATGGGAATACATTATGCGGTTTATGCCACATCAGTCTCAAATCGGCACATCGGAAGTAAACGAGATGATTCGCGATATGCTAATTCGTGGGGCGTCTGATACGGCAATATACGGGGAGATCACAGCGGGAACGAGTACCGAGGCGGGGGCAATCGCTTTCCGCTCTATCTCAGCCGATGGGGTTGCAGGTGCCACGATTGGCGAAAGTACAGCTTGGAATGTTGTCATGTACGCAAGTGATTTGATCGAGCCTAACTACGTATGGGTAAATGAGACTCCCGTCCCGACTTGCCCGGAGGGTGTGCCGACGGACATACCCTGCTTTTTGTGCTGGGAGTACGACGATCCTAACCATTCCGTGCGCGACGGTGTGCAAATACTCGGTGAGTTTGAGGTTGGCGATGGGATTGCGTGGGGTGCAACGGGTACACCAACGGCTACACCGACCGCTACACCAACATCCACGCTAACTAATACACCAACCGTAACGCCAACGCGTACAGCTTGGCTGGTATTCAAGGTGGAATAATGGAAAAGCAAAGAAATTACAAAAATGTGTTGCAAAGCGTTACATCTTGTGTAATACTTTGTAACAGAATGGTAGCGAACCGTGGCATTCTGGGCACACGGCGCTTGAGATAGTTCGACAGGAGGAAGAATGGCATGGGCGATTTCAAGAAGGTTAGCGATAACTTCGGTGATGGTGGCGCACATCTTGACGATGAGTTAAAAGACCACCTGGACGCTGGAGTTGATGAGGTTTATGGGTACGGACCGCAAACTTCGGTAGCGGTTTACGACAAGGTGTGGACTGATAGTACACGCGTAGAAGTGGAAGGCAACGGTAGCAGGCTTCAGTATTATACTAAGGAGCCTTTCGTTACTGGAACCCTTACGGTTTTGGCCGATGGGATTACCGTAATGAGTGCGAACATAACGGAAACGGCGACTGATGGTGGTTTTCTGTTTACCGATGGGACTGAACCGGGTGCCGGTGTACGAGTGGAAGCGCGTTATCAGCGAGCGCGAGAATAGGAGCATAAAATAATGACGAAGAAAATCTTGATATGTCTTTTGGTGTTTGGGGTGGCCGTGAGTGCTTCGGCGCAAACGAATACACCGACTAAGACGCCTACCTATACGCCTACGTTTACACCCACTAATACGCCAACAATCAAGGCGTTACCAGTGGGTGATATAGACGCTGCGCGCGTGAATTTTGAGGCGTCTGCGCCGGTTACGTGGAGTGCGGCAGGGCTTACGATTTCCGACTTTACGATCAGCTCGGTTACGGACTTGACCGTTGCGGGTGAGATTAACTGCCCTTCGATTACCATTGATAGCAATCTTACTTACGGCGGTACAACGGGTAATTTGGACCTGAATAACGCGGTAGAGTCTACTGATATTGCGGCTAATGCCGTTGGCGCTAGTGAGCTAGATGACTCAGGCGTGTTTACTGTAGACGAATTAACGGCCACGACTGAGATAAATACGGCGTCTGCTACGATCAGAAGCAATCTTACTTATGTTGGTACGGCTGGCAACTTGGACCTGAATAATGCTGTTGACACGGGTGATATTGCGGACGATGGTGTTGATTCTGCGGAGATAGCGGCTAATGCAGTAGGTGCTAGCGAGTTGGACAATTCCGGTATATTCACCGTAGCGGAATTGACGGCTACGACTGAGATAAACGCTGTGTCTGCTACGTTTGACGCAAGTTGTGAAATTCCCGATGCCACACCAGCTGACTTGGAAGATGGCAAGATTTGGGTGAACGATTCATACCTGTGTATTCGTATCAGTGGTACGACGTACAGGCTGAGGTAGCAAATGTTCCGATTCTTGTGCCTTGTTTCGTGTCTGACTGTCTTGTGTTTGTTCGTAAGCGGGTGCGCTTCGTTTCATGCAGAGTTCACCCGCGACGAGCAAGGCAATGTGATTACAGCGGATGCAGCAGGAAAAGGCATGGTGGCTTCAGGTGATGTGACGGTGGAAACGCGTACTGATAGTATATTCAGCCGACTACTGGATACTATCACATTAGGTACGCTTTCCAAGCAATAGCGAGCGAGGATGGGAAGAGGCTTTATGGTCCCGTGGCTGAAAATCTCTAACGAATATTTAGTGGTTGGGCTGATTGTTGTTCTCTTGCTGATTAAGGAAGCGTTTGCCCTCCTGCGCCTGGTTATCAACGGGCAGAAGAAGGATAACACGCTTTTGGCAATTGCGGCCAACGTAGAATCTACATCTAAAGATTCAGCCGTAACGCGCCAGCGGGTAGAGCAAATTGGCGGGGATATGTGTACACTGCTCGAACGGACTAAGAAATGACAGGTAAACTTTCGGCGTTAGTAGTGCGAAAGGGTGGACCTTCTACCGAGAAGATGACGGGGATATTGCATAGCGAGGGGTTTGATTGTGATGTTGTCGCCAACCCCGGGAATAAGCAGATACTTGTACAGCGCGATTACGACCTTGTTGTTTTGGACGGTGAGGAGATGTCGCATGAGCAGGTGACATCCGCCGTTCGCGGGATTGCCGATAAGGGGTTTGGCAGTACCGTGTTTCTCGCGCACCTGAATGGCAATAGCCGATGTGCACATGCAGGCACGGCGTCTTTTTCGATCACGGGTAACGGGGGAAGCGAATTGCGCTCTACGGTGCGGAAATACTTTGGTATTCGACCGATTACTGTCTGGCGTAGTATTTGGGGTACGGTTACCGATTGGTTTTGGGGGAGATAGAATGCACAAGTTTCAGAAAAACATTGTAGGTTTCGAGAAGGCGTCTCAGGAAGGCGGCAAGTTGTATATAGGTGGTATTGTAAGCGATACCATTATAGACGAATACCGCGAAGCCTTTACCTTGAACGCGCTTAAGATGATGCGTGCCGATATAGACACCAAGACAGTCTTATTGCTCAGAACGCATAGCGGTGTATTCGAGATTGGTTATGCTGTGGAAGCCAAGATATTGGAAATTACCGAAACCGAGCGGGAAGATGATGCTAAGTTGTGGGTTAAGTTCTTGCTTCGTTCTGATTATCCCGAAGCTCAGATATTATTTGACGAAGTGCGCACAGGGAAGTCTGAGAACCCGAAACAATCTAGTGTTGGCGGCAGGATTCTTCACGAAGAAGAGGACGCTATTATTATCGAGGAGCGTGAAGTCGAGGTGGATGGGGAAAAGGTAAAAATGGACATTCGCCGGATAAATAAAGTCACGCTGGATCACGTTGCGACTACCCGAGCGGTTGAAATACACCACGCGGCTAATCCGAGAACCGAATGGGATACGGCGGAGGAGAAGAGCAGCGTTGATTTGGACAATATGAAACTGATTCGTGAACCTTCGTGGACCGAGAGTGCCGAGCACGTAACTTGTTCATTTGTAGGTATCCGAGAGAATGAACTAAAAAAAACCGAGTGCGAGAGTGTTTGTGTTTTGTGTCACGCACGACCGGATGGAGAGGAAATCAAATGTGGTGTTCAATTCTGCAAAGACGCGGGTTGGACAAAGGAGATTGCGATGCAGCATATAGAGGGATTGGCGCAGAAGAATATTGTTCCTGTTCATTCAACACGCAAAGCGAAAAACCCCGATTTGCCCTGGTCGTTTTCCGCTGCGGATGGTGATGCGATTATAGAGCGTGGCGGATGGGCGCTCTATAGGCAAGCGCACACATGGTTTGATCCCGAGAACACCAAAGTGAAAAAGGGATTCAAGTTGCCGCATCACAAGATAGTTGATGGCAAGTTTGTTCAAGTACGGCGCGGTGTGATAGCCGCCAGGGCGCGTTTGCCGCAAACTGACATTTCTCCAAGTGAGCAGGCCAAGGGTATCAAGCATCTTAACGCTCATTACAAGCAATGGGATATGACCCCGCCTGATTCCAAAGCGTCTGTAGAGGATATACTTCAGTATCATAAGGCCGAATGGCCGTGGCTGAAGGATGCGGAATATATGTGTGGCGAATGTGGATGGCCGGAAGGATTCGCACGTAAAATATCTGATATGATTACCGGGTTCGAGAAGGCTGAACAACCGGAAGTGGAGGAAGAGAAAGTGGAAGTAGAAGAGAAAGAAGCTAAGGGTATATTGGCCAAAATAAAGTCCCTGCTGTTCGAGAAGGAAGAAGAAGCGTTTAGTGAAGAAACACCTGAGCCTGATCTGAGCAAAGTTCGCGCCGAGATAGAGGATTTGGAGAAGCAAATTCTTGGTCTCACGATTCGCGTAACCGAGCTTCGCAAGGTAGCGGGTGGAAAAACAGCACAACCCAAAGATGGCGTGCAGGAGGAAGAGAAAATGGAAAAGCAAGAGGAAGGTGCCGTTACCAGCGATCCTGGTAGCGCGGGGGGGGATGGTGCAGAGGTAGCCGTTGAAAAGGCTATTGAACCAGTTGAGCCGACCGAGTCGACTGAGCAGACCGAGTCGACTGAGCAGACCGAGCCGACTGAGGAAATGGCGAAAGCCGTTATACTCGGGG
>Ga0164310_10002312_pt1 | contig 10940 bp, 6 predicted proteins | sample GuaBasSedimGuay1_FD_121795 | JGI IMG/M metagenome (GOLD analysis project Ga0164310, IMG submission 121795) | Subseafloor sediment microbial communities from Guaymas Basin, Gulf of California, Mexico - Guay1, Core 4569-9, 0-3 cm | ecosystem: Environmental > Aquatic > Marine > Hydrothermal vents >... | reverse complement strand
GTGGAAGGGAGTGCCGAAGGGGTGGAGGCTGCCCATCGTGGACATTCGGCTTTCGGCTGGGGCTGGCTTCCTTTACCCGCTCTGCGGTCCCATCCGCACGATGCCGGGGTTGCCGAGGCGTCCAGCCTTTATGGATGTGGACATTGACCTTGAAACCGGCAAGGTGGTAGGGCTGTTCTAACCAATGGGTTCCCGTGCGGCGGAGGCCGCCGCACGGGAAACAAGCTCTTCATAAGGAGTTGCCTTGCTGAAAATAGATAGAATTGGTATAATTTAAAGCGTTGCGATGTAATCAGACCACAAAGCCTCTCAGGAGGGAAGGGTTATGGAAAGGGTAACCTTCGATTTGCCATTGATGTATGCTGACCATCACGTGAAAGCCGTGCGAGATGTACTCTTGGGGGTAGACGGGGTAGGGGATGTTTACGCTAGTTCAATGTTGAAGAAAGTCATTGTCTCCTATGACCCTGAGAAAGTCACCCCTGCCCTGTTGGAAGAGAAACTTAAGGAAGCTGGATATGAGCCAGGCAAGGAATTAGAGGTTCCCCAACCGCCACGCAATACAGATGACAAATCGCCCTGGTTTCAGCTTATAAAAAGGATAACACAAACCGACAGACGTGATATTGAGATGGCAGGTGACTTCAGGAAGTATTAATGATGAATGGCGAATGAAGAATGACGAATGGCGAATGATGAATGAGGGATGGCGAATGAGGAGTGGCGAACACTCCCGCACTTGCCCATTCGCAGATTCGTCATTCGCCCATTTGCAATTCAAAAATCAGGAGGGTAAATTATGGCCGAGAAGGAACGCATAACAAGAGACCCAGCGGTTCAAGAGCTTCTGGAGATAGCCCGTAAAGAAGGCATCGAAACGGTCTTTGACCGGGCTGAGGCGGTAAAGCCCTGTCCTATCGGGCATAGTGGGGCCTGTTGCAAGAACTGCTTTATGGGCCCCTGTCGTTTGGTGGGCAAGACTAGTCGTGGGCTTTGCGGGGCCACTGTTGATACCATTGCTGCCCGTAACCTGGCCAGGGCTATTGCTGCTGGAGCTGCTGCTCACTCTGACCACGGGCGTGATATGGCCTTTACCTTGCTGGCTGCTGCTGAAGGCGAAGCCCCCGATTACGTCATCAGGGACCTCCACAAGCTCCTGGAAATGGCCGAGATTCTGGGCGTCCCTTATCAAGATAGGGAGGTTAACGAGATAGCCAGAGATGTAGCCTTAAAAGTCCTGTCCGAATTTGGCCAGCAGAAGGGAGAACTCACCTACCTGAAGAGGGCTCCCCTCCGCCGCCAGCAGATATGGCGGGAGCTGGGCATCGCCCCGAGGGGCGTGGATAGGGAAGTGGTCGAGATTATGCACCGCACCCACGTCGGCAACGACCAGGATGCCGAAAGCATCCTCAAGGCAGCCTTGAGGACGGCCCTCTCCGATGGGTGGGGTGGTTCGATGTTCTCCACAGATATTACCGACGTCCTCTTTGGTACCCCCGTGCCTGTGAAAGGGCTTGCCAATATAGGGGCTCTCAAAGAGGATGAGGTTAACATCGTGGTTCACGGGCACGAGCCAACCTTCTCCGAGATGATGGTGGTGGCCGTCAATGACCCCGAACTCATTGAGTACGCCAAATCCAAAGGAGCCAAGGGCATCAACCTGGTTGGTATCTGCTGCACCGCTAACGAGACCCTGATGCGCCAGGGGATTCCCACCATCGGCAACTTCCTCACCCAGGAGCTGGCCATCCTCACCGGTGCCATTGAAATGATGCTGGTGGACATCCAGTGCATTATGCAGGCCCTGGCTCCTCTGGCTGAGAAATTCCACACCAAGTTCATCACCACTTCCCCTAAGGCTCACATTAAGGGGGCCATTCACGTGGAGTTTGAAGAGCATCGGGCTTTAGAGATTGCCAAAGAGCTGGTCAAGATGGCCATTGACAATTTCCCCAACCGGAGCGAGGTTCGCATCCCCAAGTATATAAACGAGGTCGTAGCTGGTTTCTCCCACGAATACATCAACTATGCCCTGGGAGGGTACTACCGGGGTTCCTTCCGTCTCCTCAATGATGCCGTAATTCAAGGGCGCATCCGGGGAGTAGCAGGGGTGGTGGGGTGCAATAATGCTCGCACCACTCATGATGCCGCCCACGAGTACATCGTGAGGGAGCTCATCAAGAACGATGTGCTGGTGGTGCAGACCGGATGCGGTGCCATTGCTGCTGCCAAATACGGGATGATGCTCCCGGAGATGATGGAAGAGGTTGGCCCCGGCTTGCGGGAAATCTGCGAGGCCACGGGTCTCCCGCCTGTCCTCCACGTCGGCTCCTGCGTTGACAACACCCGCATCCTCACCGTCCTCAGCCAGATGGCTACTGAGGGCGGCTTGGGCGATGACATCGCCGACATCCCCGGTGTAGGCATCGCTCCTGAGTGGATGAGCGAGAAGGCCCTCTCCATCGGCACCTACTTCGTCGCCTCAGGCGTGTACGTGCTCTTCGGTGTGGGCTCCCCGATCAGCGCCAGCCCTGAGGTGGAGCGCATAATAAGCGAGGGCTGGGAGAAGATGGTGGGCGGCAAGCTGGAGTTCGTGGAAGACCCCGAGGAAATTGTGCGCCGTTCGCTGGAGCACATTGACAAGAAGCGGGCCGCTCTCGGCCTTGAGGAGTACAACCCCGCCAAGTTCGGCAAGAGCGGTGACCGCTTGATGATGGAATTCCTGAAGGCGATAGAGGAAGGGAAGGAAGTGAGCCTGTACAGCGCCAAGAGTTTGGTCGGAGCGTAAGTCGAGGAATTCGCCTGAGATACGTTTTAAATAAACTCCGAAGGAGGTGCGAATTATGTCTCGATACATTGCTACTCGTGCTATCAGAGGCGCTAACTACATCGTTAACGAAGCCGATAAAATGCTGAAGAAGGCCATCCAGGAACTGGGTCCTGACAAGGAGGTGGCCTTCCCTAACACGGCGTATTATCTCCCCGTGATCCTGGGGCTCACCGGTATCGAAGTAACGAAGCTTGCCGACTTGGAGAAAGTGCTTGACATCGCCAAGCAACTTCTCCACCCCATCCCTGATGAAAAGCGCTGGCTCCCTTACCTGGGCGAAACCCTCGACTGCGGCGTTGCCACCCTCCTGGCCGAAGAAGCCATTGAAGGCATCCGCTTCGCCTATGGCCTGGAGCCGGAGAAGATCACCTGGGGCGGCTATTACGTGCCCACCGAAAGCTTCACTGCCCCCGACTTTATGAAAGGCGAAGAGGGCACTCGCCTCAATGGTCCCATTGACGATGCCCAGATGCGTGCCTGGGGTATCCAGCTTGTGGACGGACGGATGCCGGGGTTCGCCGCCATTGTGGGTTGTGCCAAATCCAACGAGGTAGCCGTCCAGATTGTCAGGGAGCTCCAGCAACGTAACATCCTCATCTTCCTCTCCGGCAACGTCAACGGGCGCTCCATCATCCATCAGCTTATGGAAGAAGGGGTGGAGATGGGATACGACACTTACATTATCCCCTTTGGTACCGATACCTACTCAGCCATCTACGCCCTGGGTTTCGCAACCCGGTCGGCCTTAAGCTTCGGTGGTCTCAAGGGAGGCCAGGCCCGTGAGATTTTGCTCTACAACAAGTACAGGGTCTTCGCCTTTGTCCTGGCCCTGGGCGAGGTAGACGACCTCAAGTACGCCACCGCCGCCGGAGCCATCAGCTACGGCTTCCCCACCATTGCCGACACCATCATACCCCAGATTCTGCCCACCGGCGTGACCCAGTACGAGCACGTGATTTCGATGCCCTTCGATGACATCGAGGGCGAGAACGACCTAGAACGGGCCAGGCGGCTGGTGGAGAAATGCATTGAAGTCCGAGGCGTCAAGGTTAAGATCACCGAAGTCCCCATCCCGGTGCCTTATGGCTCTGCCTTCGAAGGAGAGCGGGTCCGCCGGGCCGATATGCGGGTGGAGTTCGGCGGCAAGTACTCCCGCTGCTTTGAGTACCTGTATATGAAGCCGATGGAGGAAGTAGAAGACGGCAAGATTGAGGTGATTGGCCCTAGCTTTGAGGAAGTGGAAGAAGGTGGTTCGATGGATATGGGTATTATCGTAGAGGTGGCCGGGCGCAAGATGCAGAAGGACTTCGAGCCAGTGTTGGAGCGCCAGATTCACTACTTCATCAACGGCGCTTCCGGGATTCAGCATATCGGCCAGAGAGACATCGCCTGGATCCGAATCTCCAAGAAGGCAGCAGAAACCGGGTTCAACCTGGAGCACTTCGGCAAAATCTTGCACGCCCGCTTCCATGCTGACTTCGGGGCCATCGTGGACAAAGTGCAGGTTAAGATAATCACCGATAAGGATTTGCTCCAGGAGTGGCTGGAGGAAGCCCGCAAGGCTTACGATTACCGCAACCGCCGCCTGGAGGAGATGACCGACGAATCGGTAGACACCTTCTACTCCTGTACCTTGTGCCAATCCTTCGCCCCCAACCACGTGTGCATTATCTCCCCGGAGCGGCTTGGCCTCTGCGGTGCCTACAACTGGCTGGACTGCAAGGCCAGCTATGAAATCAACCCCACTGGTCCCAACCAGCCCGTCCCCAAGGGTAGGGTGATTGACGAGTGGAAGGGTTACTTTGAAAAGGTCAACGAATTTGTCAAGCAGGCATCGCACGGGACAGTGGACCAGGTAGCAATGTACTCCATAATGGAGAACCCGATGACTGCCTGCGGATGCTTCGAGTGCATTATGATGATCATCCCCGAAGCCAACGGCTTTATGGTGGTCAGCCGTGAAGACCCCTCGATGACGCCGGCGGGGATGACCTTCTCTACCCTGGCGGGTATGGCTGGCGGTGGGTTGCAGACTCCCGGGGTGATGGGCATCGGCAAGTACTTCCTCCTCTCCAAGAAGTTCATCCGGGCCGATGGCGGCTTCAAGCGCATCGTGTGGATGTCCAGCTTCCTCAAGGAAACGATGCGTGAGGAGCTCCAGAAGGTCTGTGAGCGGGAGGGTGACCCTGATCTCCTGGATAAGATTGCGGATGAGCGGGTGGCCACCACGTTGGAAGAGCTGTTGGCTTACTTGGAGGAAAAAGGGCATCCCGCCCTCACGATGGAACCCCTGTTCTAAGCCGACTATGGGGGCCGCATATGCGGCCCCCGTAATTTATCTTTCTCAGGCTTCCATAGGAAATCCAATGATAGATAGGAAATGCCTATTTTACACCCTCGGCTTAACCGTTTTCTTCCTCCTCCTGGTGGCCCTTTTAACCCAGCCCCGATGTGTCTCTTACGAACCTTTCCACATCCCCTTTGGTGCCGATGTCTGCCCCTACGGGATTAATGTGGAGTTAAGCCAATATACCGGGGTTGAACTGGGAAGGGTTCTTGACTTTGTCCAGCAGGCTGGTTTCTGCTGGGTCCGCCAGCGATTCCCTTGGGCAGAGATAGAGCCCGAACCGGGGCAGTTCCGCTGGGAGAAATGGGACGCCATCGTGAAGGCCGTATCCCTGCGGGGCTTAGGGCTGGTGGCCGTGCTGGATACATCGCCGAAGTGGGCCCGTGCTCCTAAGGATGCGGCCAACCCCTATTCTCCCCCCCACGAGGTCAGCGATTTCGGGCATTTCGCCCAGGCTTTTGCCCACCGTTATGGTGCGGACATTGATTACTACCAGATATGGGATGAGCCTAACATTTACCCTCACTGGGGTGAAGGCTATGTAAGCCCGACCGGTTACACCGCCCTTTTACGGGAGGGATACATCCAGATAAAAGCTGCCGACCCAGAGGCTTACATTTTGACCGCTGGGTTGGCTCCCACCACTGAAAGCGGCCCCCTTAACCTCAACGAGGTGGATTTCCTGAGGGAGATGTTGGCCGCTGGAGCAGGCGGATTTTTCGATATCTTAGCGGCCAAGGCGTATGGATTTGATTCCCCTCCCGCCGAACCGCCAGCACTCTCTCGGCTCAATTTCCGCCGTGTCGAGCTCCTTAAGGAGGTTGTCCAGCCCCGGCCACTTTCCCTCCCTCGGCTTTTACACCTTGCTGGTTCTTCCCCACAATTTACGGATTATGCCATCTGGCTCGTTGAGGCTGGGTGGAACGCTTTGCCCCCGGATTGGGAGGGCGAAAGCTCTATATGGGGCTCGGTCTCAGAGGAAGAGCAAGCCCGTTACACGGTCGAAGCTTTGCGCTGGGCTCAAGAGCACTGGCCTTGGGCAGGGGCGGTGTTCATCTATCACTTTCAGCCCGCTGTGCCTCCGGATGACCCCCGCTGGGGGTTTTCCCTCCTGTGGCAGGACGATTCCCCCCGTCCGGTTTACCGGGCAGTGGAGGAATTAGCTGCCTCGCCTCCTCTACTTTACCCTGGTCCCCACCGGGCTAACCACCCTGCCATAAGCTACAAAGGCGATTGGCGCCTCTCGCCTCTGGGAGCCGATATACCTCACGGAGCCCAGGGAGATGCGAGCATGGAGGTGCCCTTCGTGGGTACAGGGTTGGACATCGTGGTCCGCCGGGGTGACTACTGGGCTCTGATGTACGTGACCGTGGATGGCAAGCCTGCCAACGCCCTGCCCAGGGATTCGCAAGGGCGGAGTTATCTGATCCTCCACGACCCACTCCACAAAGTAGCCACCATCACCCTGGCGAAGGGCTTGCCTTACGGTCATCACATAGCCCGGCTTACCCCTTACGGTGGATGGAGCCAGTGGGCCATCCTGGGCTTCCGGGTGAGGGGCCAGGAGCACCCCTTATGGCCCAGGGTCCTCGCCTTGACCGGGGGATACATCCTGGCCTTGATCTTACCCTGGGCGTATTCGTTCAGCCGAAAGCTGGAGAGGAGCACAAGGGTTGCTGTTGCACGGGGGCTTTGCCTTTTCACCCGGGTGATTGAAAGCGCAAAGCGCTTGGATTTCCTCTCTTTCTTCGTAGCTGTAATGGTGTATTTTGCCCCTCCAATCCCCTCGCTCCCCTTGCTCCTCCTGTTATTTGTGTTGATTTTCATCCGGCCTCAAGCGGGGTTAGCGATAACGGCTTTCTGTATCCCCCTCTTTATGCGGACCAAGGTGCTCTTGGGCCGGGAATTCCCGGTGTTGGAGTTGTCCTTGTTCCTAACCGCAGGTGCGATGTTCCTGAGGGAGTTCCCTTATGTAAAGAATCTGGTGAAAGCCCGGGGCAAGCTGGGGGAAACCCTTCCCAAGCTTGCAGCACTCGATTGGACGGTAATTAGCCTGGTAACACTGGCAGCCCTTTCGCTCTTCTGGGCCGAGAACTTCGGCGTGGCCATACACGAATTTCGGACCGTAATTGTAGAATCGGCGCTGTTCTACGGATTGATACGGTGGAGCACGGAGAAGAAAGGGAGTTCTGCTGCCTGGCTTCTTGTTGATGCCCTGGTTCTGGGGGCTGTTTTGGTCTCGCTGGTAGGATTGTTCCAGTTCATCCGGGGCGAAGTCATCACCGCCGAAGGTGTACGGAGGGTGAGGGCTTTCTACGGCTCACCCAATAACCTGGGGCTTTTTTTGGGCCGGATAGTCCCCATTGTGATGGCGATAGGGATATGGGGCAGGGGCTTAAGGAGGTCAACCTACGCCCTAGCTGGGGTGCCCATCGTGGCAGCCCTTTACCTCACCTTCTCACGTGGGGCCTGGTTCCTGGGACTTCCGGCTGCCCTCGCCTTTATGGGGCTTATGCGGGGGCGGAGGGCAACTCTGGTCACCTTAGCCTTTTTACTCGCTCTCAGCCTGGCTTTCCTGCCTTGGATGGGGACGGAACGCTTCGCCACCACTTTCGAGCTGGCCAAAGGCACCGGCTTCTTCCGTATCAAGCTGTGGCAGGCCAGCGTGAATATGCTCCGAGACCATCCCATCTTGGGGGTAGGGTTGGATAACTTCCTCTATCAATACCGCACCCGCTATGTGCTCCCCGAAGCCTGGCAAGAACTGGACCTCTCACACCCCCATAACATATTGCTGGATTGGTGGACCCGGCTGGGCATCGGCGGGGTGGCGCTACTGGGGTGGATGCTCTGGGCTTTCTTCGCAACGGGCATAAGGAATTACCGGCAGATGCCCGGGGGGATGGAGAAAACCTTGCTCTTGGGCCTTATGGCTTCGATGGTGGATTGCTTGGCTCATGGCCTCATTGATAATTCCTTCTTCTTAGTGGATTTGGCTTTTACATTTATGCTGTCCTTGGCCTTATGCGTTAGGGAAGGAGCGGATTGATGCTGAGAGGAAATAAGAGCCATGCTGATGCAATTATTGCTCTGTCCATAGGGGCAGCGGGGATGGTCCTTTACCTCCGCACCTTGGCCCCTTCTGTTGCTACCATCTTCGATGATAGCCTGGAGTTCCAAGTGGTATGTCCTACCCTCCGCATCGCCCATCCGCCAGGATACCCCCTTTACACCTTGTTGGGGTGGTTGTTCACCCACATACCATTGGGTGATCCGGCCTACAGGGTTAACTTGCTCTCGGCTTTAGCTGGCTCGTTAACGCTTGCGTCGCTCTATTTGTTCACTTGCTGCCTGGTGAAACATCGCTGGTCATCCCTGCTGGCTCCCCTTTTCCTCTCCCTGTCCCCCGTGTTCTGGTCGCAATCCACCATAGCCGAAGTCTACACTTTGCACACCCTGATGGTCATTTTAAGCCTCTACTTTGCCCTGAAAGCCGTCCGGGAGCATAAAGAGCGTTATCTCTTCCTCTCTGCTGCGTTCACCGGCCTGGGCTTAGCCCATCACCGTACCTCTGTCTTCCTGATTCTACCGTTGGCGCTAGCAGGCTGGAAGGTGGCCAAGCCCAAGGGTAGAACCCTCTCCCTTACGCTGCTTGCTTTGACGGCTCCTCTGCTTTTGTACGGCTATATCCCACTGAGGGGTATGTCCACCACATCCCTCGATGGGACTTATCGGAATACGCCTGTGGGTTTTATCCAGTGGGTTACCGCCAGTGCTTATGGCGTTTTCCTGCGAGCCAATCCTCTGGCTAGCCCACGGCCCTTCTCATTTTACCTCCACCTGTGGTGGGGGCAGTTTGGGCCGATAGGGCTTGCAATTGGGCTTATTGGCCTGCTGAGATTGATCAAGGGAGGATTTGAAGCCCTGCTCTGGTGGACGGCTTTCATCCCCTTTACAGCTTTCGCTGCCATCTACAGAGTGCCGGATGTGGAGGTTTTCTTCCTCCCCTCCTTCGTGCTCTTCTCATCGGCCATAAGCCTGGGAGGAGATGCAATTTCGGAGTTGCGGATACCCGCCCGGAAAGTTTTAATCGCAATGAGCCTGGCCCTGGTGATTGCCCAGCCCCTGGTGATAGCCGTCCGTAATTTTCACGAACTGGACAGGAGCGATGATTGGGACGTGTACGAACTGGGGGTTGATTGGCTCTCTTCCATCCCGGAAGGAGGAGCCACCGTGGTGGGTATCTTAGGAGAGATAACGCTTATGCGCTATTTCCAGGAACTTTATAGGCTCCGCCCCGACATCACCCTTATCCCTGCCGACAGGGAGGAGGAGCGCCTGGAAGCGCTGGAGCAGATGATAGCCGAGGGCAAAGTTGTCTACCTCACACGCCCCTTATCCATCCTCCCTTCCCTTTACCGTCTGTGGGCTCGTGGGAGGCTCATCAGGGTTTGGGATACAGCGCCCCCCGAGGAGCCGCCGCAGGAGAGGATAGGGCGGGAAATCGTGGACGGCTTGGTGTTGGAGGGATACGACGTAATGGTGCTTCCTTCTCTGCTCTCCTGGCCAGCCTGGACACTGTGGAAACCGGAACCACCGACCTATCCGATTAGGGTGCGTGTGAGCCTGTACTGGCGGGTAAGAGCAGGGCATCGCTGTGTTTCGGAGGAGTTAAAGTTTTCAGTGCGGCTATATGATCTCCAGGGGAATATGAAGGGCCAGCAGGACAAAGTACCGGTGCATTTTGCGTACCCGGTAACCCGCTGGCACCCTGGTGAGGTAATCTTAGATGCATACGACTTCAAAGTGCCCGAGGGAGATTACACCCTGGTGGTGATTGCCTATGATCCCGCCACTGGGGTGGAAAAAGGCCGGGTGGAAGCAGGGCCGATTAAAATCCGATGAGCTAGGTGCCTGATTCCATCGAATCCTTCCCCTCCGCTAGCCTCTGCAGGAATTCCCTATCTGCCTCCGTAAGGCGGGCCTTTTTCAACAGGTCTGGGCGACGTTGCCAAGTCCTCAAAAGGGATTGCTCCCTGCGCCATTGGGCAATGGCTGCGTGATTGCCGGAGAGGAGGACTTCGGGCACTTTATAACCACGAAAATCGGCTGGGCGGGTGTAATGGGGATACTCTAGAAGCCCATCTGTGAAGGAATCCTCGAACACTGCTGTGGGGTCGCCTAACACGCCTGGTATCAGTCGGGTCACAGCATCCACGATGACCATTGCCGGGATTTCCCCCCCTGTCAGAACGTAATCACCGATGGAGATTTCATCGTTAGCCAGGTGGATTCGCACCCTTTCATCTACCCCTTCGTAATGACCGCATATAAGCACGATGCGTTTGTGCTGAGCCAGTTCCCAGGCTACCTCTTGGGAAAAAAGCCTCCCTTGGGGGGTTAACAGGATCACCGGCACGTTGGGCTTTTCCCCTTCCTTCAGCCCCAGTATGCTTTCTACTGCCCTGAAGATAGGCTCCGGTTTCATCACCATTCCACCGCCACCGCCGTAAGGGTAATCGTCGGTGATTTTGTGCTTGCCGGTGGCATAATCCCTTATGTTGTGGATGGTGATGGAGACTAAACCCGTCTCTCGGGCTCGCTTTATAATGCTCTCCTCAAAAACCCCCTTGAACATCCCTGGGAAGAGGGTGAGTATATCGAAATGCATTTCTCACACCCTTCGTGTATGATTTTAGTAAGCCCTATCTATTTATAGTCCTTTGCAGAAAAGTAGAAAACAACTCCTTGGAAAGTAAACGT
>Ga0164310_10002311_pt1 | contig 10940 bp, 6 predicted proteins | sample GuaBasSedimGuay1_FD_121795 | JGI IMG/M metagenome (GOLD analysis project Ga0164310, IMG submission 121795) | Subseafloor sediment microbial communities from Guaymas Basin, Gulf of California, Mexico - Guay1, Core 4569-9, 0-3 cm | ecosystem: Environmental > Aquatic > Marine > Hydrothermal vents >... | reverse complement strand
TGTTTACTGTCACCCACCGCAAAAAGCGTACCGGTTTGGGAATTAGGGGTTGGGGAATTGGGAATTGAAAATTGGAAATTGGCAAGGGCGTACACGATCTCTCGCTGCCGCTTGTTGGTGTCTTGGAACTCGTCCACCAGCACGGCCTGTATCTTTTGCTGCCATTCGGCGCGGACGCTCGGCTCGCGCAGCAGCGCCAACGCGCCTGATTCCAGGTCGTCGAAATCGAGCGCGTTCTCCGCCCGCCGCGCCTGGGCGTACGATTCCAAAGCGCGCCGGTACGCGGCATAGAGCGACCAGATCAGCCCGGCCGCCTGCTCGTCCAATTCCCACGACGCGGGCTTTTGGGGGTCGGCCAGGGGTTTCAATCGCTCGTCGAAATAGGCCCGCAGCGCGCGCACGGCCTCTTTTGCCTCCGCCAGCGTGTCGCCTGGCCAGTTGGCCTTGCGCCCGTTCAGCATCGCGGATGCGCGCGCGGCCGCCAGTTCCGTCAGCGCCGCGCCTACGTCGCCCTGCAGCCGCGCCGCGTCGGCCGCCTCGGCGTGAGCCAGCACCGCTTGGCGGGCGACTTCCATCTTGTCGTCGGGACTATCGGCGCGCAGGCGGGCCAGGGCGTCCAGGGGAGAACGCCACTTCTCGTCGCTCAATTGCCCGTCGAGCCAGGCCAGCAGCGCGTCGGTCCAGCTTTGCAGTGGATCGTCCGTCAATCGCTCAAAGGCAAGGTCGGCGTCGAGCCGCTTATCCAGCAGCGTGGCGACCGCCGCCCGCAGGCCAAACTCGCCAAAAGCGCGGAACAGGCGCGAGGCCGATTCGTCGTTGGCGGCCCAGGCCAGCGCATCCTCGACCGCCCGCGCGCGCAGCACCGCCGCCCGGCCTTCTTCCAGGACGCCAAAGCCGGGGTGGACGTCCAGCCGCGCCGCTTCGACCGGGTGCTCGCGCAGGATTTGGGCGCACAGGCTGTGGATGGTGCCGACGCGGGCCGCGTCCAGGTCGGCAAAGGCCGCTTCCCAGAAGGAACGCGGCAAGACCTCCGAGGTTTTTGAAACCTCGGAGGTCTTTAACCAATCAGTGATGGCCTGACGGATGCGGGCGCGCATTTCGCGGGCGGCCTTTTCGGTAAAGGTGATGGCGACGATCTCGCGCAGCGGCGCGCCGCTTTCCAGGTGGTGCAGGTAGCGCCCGACCAGCGCGCGCGTCTTGCCGGAGCCGGCCCCGGCGGTCACGACGACGTCGCCGGACGCGGCGGCGGCCGCTTTCTGGGGATCGTTTAGCTGGAGCGAGTCGAGGATAGACATCTCACCACGCCTTTGGTTTGTACTGGTCGCAGAACGGGACTGCCGGGCAGAAGGATGGACAGCCTCCATCGGGCGGGGTGGGCGCGAACTTGCCGGCGCGGACGGCGGCCACGATCTCCATCGTATGCTCTACTGCCGTCTCGATGGCCCCGGCCACGCCCCCCTCGTACTTTTCTAGCTTGAGGCTGCTGGGCTTGGCCGAGTTGATGTGCCAGTAAAAGCCGCTGGCGACCTGCGCGCCAAGCGCCTGCTCTGCGGCCAGGGCGTAGAGCGGCAGTTGCAGCCGGTACCCATCGGTCAGATCGCGGGCCGAGATGGGGGTCGAGCCGGCCTTGTAGTCAATGATGCGCAGCCGCCCGTCTGGCGCGCGATCCACGCGGTCAATGTAGCCGCGCAGCTTTAAGAACTGCCCGCCTTCCAGCACCAGCGGCGGCTCCTCTTTCAGCCCAAAGGCCAACTCTGGGGCCGTCGGTTTGTACTCTCCGGCGACCTCGATCAGCGCCTCCAGCGTGCGGCGCAGCGTCTCGGTCAACTCTTCCTGCTGGCGCTCCCACAGCGGGGTGGGGCGAAAGCCGTAATCGTTGGGGGCAGAGTCGTAGACCTCTTGGGCGACTTTAGGCAGGGCGGCCCGCAGCCGCTCCGGGTCGCCGTCGGGCGCGCGGTCGTAGAGCTTTTCCAGGATCAGGTGGTAGATCGAGCCGAGCGCCAGCACGTCAAAGCCAACCTGGGGCAACTCGCGTGGCTCCAGGCGCATGGCGTAGGTGGCCCAGAAGTGAAGCGGGCACTTGGCGTAGGTCTCCAGCCGGCTGCTCGACCAGGGCTGGTCGGGGCCAAAGCGCTCGGCCAGACGCGCCGTCAGAGTCGAGAGGTCGCCGCGCGGGATTGCCGGTTGCGCGGTCGCCGGTTGTGCGTTTGAGTAGAGTGTGAGCTCTTGTTCCGATGCAGCGTCGGCGACCGGGTCGGTGGGGCGGACGTGGCGCACGGGGGGGTCGTCAAAGAGCGCCAGCGCAGCGGCCCAGTAAGGCGAAGCTTCCCACTCCTGCCCGTCGTCGGCCAGATATGGGCGGCAGAGGAGCAGCCGGCGGCGGGCGCGAGTGACGGCCTGGTAGAAGAACGTCGCTTCGTCGCCTCGCAGGCCCGGCTCGATGGGGATGCCCCTCTCGGCCAGCCAGTCCCGGTCGGCTTCGCGCAGCAGCACGTCCTCTCGCTCGGCGCGGGGAAAGTCGCCCTCAGCCAGCCCCAGCAGAGCGACGGAATCGAACCCAAGCCCCCGCGCCTCCATAGCCGAAGCGACCAGCACGGCGTCGCCTTCCGCCGGGGTTTGGCAAGTCGCCTCGTCAACGGCCTGGATCAGTTCGGCGACGAATGTTCCATAGGGCAAGTGGGGCAAGATGCTACCTCGTCCTACGAGGCCTTGCCCTACGGCCGATTCGTCCAGCACGAGGTTGCGCAGGATGTCCTTGAAGGCGTGCAGGGCGGCCACGTCGCGCTCGGCTATGCGCAGGTGCGACGCACTTCTACGCAACCGAAGGTTGCGCTGCGTCGCACCTTGCAAAGCCAGCGATGGATCATCGCCGATGAGTTCCTCGACCCAAGCCACTCGCTCGCGCAGCGTGGCCGTGGGCGGCGGCGTGATCTGGGCCACGATTTCCTCGAAAACGGCCTCCAGCCGCGCCGCCTCTTTGCCAGTGGGCGGATGGCGGCGGGTCAGCCCCTCGTCACTCTGACCGGGGGTTTCAGGTTCCTCGGCGGCGCGGTCAGACAGACGCTGGAACGCTTCGCGCCACTGGTCCGGCCCAGACACGACCTGCCCGGTGCGCGCTGCATCGCCCAACCGGTCGGCGTCGCCGGGCAGCAGGCCGCAGTCGCCCCAGTCAAAGTAGGGGCTGGTCAGCGCATCGAGCAGCGCGCGCGGCGACCAATCCACCGCCGGGAGGGGCAGAGCCAACAGGTTCAGCAGAGCGGCAATCGCCGGATTGGCGCGCAGGGGCGCGCCGGATGCAAAGCGCAGCGGCATCCCGAACTCGGCCCCGATCTCTTCCAGGAACGGGCGATATGGCGTCACGTCCCGCGCGATGACGGCCACGTCAGAGAGCGCCGCCCCCTCGCGCACGATGCGCGCTTTGAGCCAGCGCAGCGCCTCGCGGGCCTCGGCGGCGCGGTTTTGGGCCTCCAGAAATTCCACCGCTCCGTTGGCTGGCAGGGGAGCAACATCAGGTTCAAAAAGGTTAGCCTCAAGATGGGCGAGGTCTCCTTGTTTACTTGCTTCCCTATTTCCTCGTCTACTTGTATCAAGTGTCTGGGAGAGAGCGGCGCGGGCGCGGGCAAAGCGGCGGTGGGCCACCCAGTTCGGGCGGTCGGGATCGCCGGTGAGGGTGATGATGATCTCGGCGGCCCGATCAGCCAGCAGGCGCAGGACTGCCAGTTGGGTGGGATTGAACTCGTCGAGGCCATCCACGATCAACAGCGCCAAGTCGGAAAGCAGGGCCGGGTCGTTTTCCAAGACGCGGGCGGCCAACCAACCCTGGCCTTCGGCGTCTGTCCAGTTGTTGTCGCCGAGCCACGTTTGGTAAGCGGCGTAGAGATGGGCCAACTCGGCCAGCCGTGGCTCCTGGCCGGCCGTGGCGGCGACGAGGTCTCTTGGAAAGACGCGACCACGTTCGAGTTCTTCGAACAGGCCCACCAGGAGGCGGCTGAATCCGGGGGAGCCTCGCAGGGGAGCGTAGTAGGATAGTTGACCGGCGTCGCAGAGTTGCGTCGTCAGGCGGCGGATCAGCCGCCGCCGAACGGGGGCCGGCAAGCGCGGCAGCGGGTTGGCGTCTCCGGCCAGGGCCAACACATCGGCGTAGAGATCGTAAAAGGTCTGCACCTCGACGCCGAGCGCGCCTCCGGCCCGCGCCAAGCGGCGACGGAACGCGACTGCCTGCATCTGTCCCGACACCAGGACGCGCACCGGCGCAAGCGGCGGCAGCTCGCGGATGCGGGCGACGGCGTGGGCGGTCTTGCCGGCTCTGGCGGGGGCGAGGAGAAAGTGTATGGTCACTTCATTCTTCGTTTACCCAATTCGGTAAGCCTTACTTCCGACGACATTGGCGCTGAAACGCTCGATCTCTTTCCGAGCTGACCGGGCGAACGTGATGGTGTACTCGGACATTCAGCTTGTCCTGTTGCTTCAATGCTTCTCTGACCAATTCCAAAGACTCGCGTGGTTCATCGGCTCGTTGACGCGCGACCAGGCCGTCGTAGAAATCTTCCCAGAGTTCGTCATATTGCTTCAGGTTAATCAGAACGGCGGTTTTTTCACCTGCCGTATTCGTGACAAATTGGATGCCCTCTAACATTGTGCTTCTCCTAATTAGTTGTACGGCGCCGGCACAGCAGGCATATTATAGCGTCCGAGATAGATTCGAGCAAGCTCTCACTCTCCAGTCAGCGCAGCTTGACCGCCGCCGGCCGGGAGCGCCGCGCCGGTCGCCACGTCGGTCAGTTTTTCGCCAAATCGGCCCAGCTTGACGTCCAGCTCGTTGTACTTGCCCTGGGCGTGGGTAATGTGCGTGCCGAGCGTGTTGTATGCGCTGTGAATATCTCCAAAGTCTTTTCTCAAGCGGGAGAGTTGGCCCAGCAGGAGACGGGCCTTTTCCTCGATATCCAGGCCGCGCAGCCCAAAGACGATGACGTTCAGATAGGCGAAGAAGGAGTTGGGCGATACGGGGATGACGTGTCGTTCGAGCGCGTGTTCGAACAAATCTTTGGCGCTCAGAATCTCATAGTAGACGTTTTCGGCGGGGACGTACATCAGGGCAAAGTCGAAGGTGCTCTCATCTGGCCGGATGTATTTGGCCGTCTCGTCCACCCGCTTTTTGACGTCGCGGACGAAAGCGCGCCGGGCGGATTTACGCTCCTTGTCGTCGTTGGCGTCCAACACGCGCCGAAAGTTCTCCAGTGGGAACTTGGAATCTATGGGAACGACGTGATCGGCCAAAAAGATGGCGGCGTCCACGCGAGTGCCGTCGTCAAAGGTGTGCTGAAGCCGGTATCGCTCACCAGGCAGCACTTGGGCCAGGAGGTTGCCCAGCATGATCTCGCCCAGCCCGCCGCGCGGTTTGGGCGCGCTCAAAATGTTTTGCAGGGCAGTGATGTCTTGACCCAGTTCGAGGATTTTGTTGGTCGCTGCGCTGACTTGTCCGATTCCCTCCTGCACGCTGCCAAAGACGGCGACTTGCTGGGTCATCGCGCCTAGATTCTGGCTGACCTGCTCGCGCAGCGCTTTCATCTCTGCTTGCAAAACGGCGATGTGTTGCGGTTGGTCCTCGCTGCGGCTTCGCAGCGCCAGCCAGATGACGGCTCCGATGAGTCCCCACACCGAGAGGATCAGTACGGCCAGTAGGAGGGTGGTCAGGGTTTCCACTCTACAATCCCTCCTTTGCAACCAACTCGCGTCCCAGATCAATCAATTCCTGGATAGTGACGATGAACCCCTCGGCGGCCTCGACGCTTGGCGGTGGGGCTGCCTCCTCGTCCTCGGTGGGTGGGGCGGTGAGGGCGCGGACGCGGTCCACGCGGGCGGCCAGGTCGGTGGGAACGTGTCCAGGGGCGACCAGTTCCGCCTCGACCAGGCGCGGCGTGGGCAGTTTCTCAGCGGGCGCTTTGTCCTTGAAGAGCGAGAGGCACGCGCTCAGCGCCCAGCCCAGCGCCTGGCGCACGGGGCGCATCACTTCCTCCGGGAAGCCGCCCTCCAACACGACGGAGGCCAGCTTGAGCCGCTTGTCGGCGGTGTCCAGTCCCTCATTGGCGCGGCGTAGTTTCTTTTCCAACGCCTTGCGCGCGTCGTCGCGGGCGGGGGCGGGGATGGCGGGAGCCTGGTAGGCGGTGGCGGCCTCGGCCAGTTGCTCCATCGCTCCGCCGGTGAGGGCGGCAAGCGCCTTGTACCCCTCTTGCTCCATCAGCAGGAGGCCGGGCGCGGAAAAGTTGGCGTAATGTTCGTTGAGCAATTTCTCGACTTTGGCCCGCAGCTTGCCCGGTTCGCGGTCCACGACGACGAGCACGTTGCCGTCGCTGGGCGCGGTGGGGAGTTGCGGGGCCTGGCGCACCAGGAGGATGCGGCCCGGATAGCGGCCCACCAGCAGGTCGGCGAACCCTTGCAGCGTCGGGGGTTCTTTTTCCGGCTCGGCGGTTGGCTCTAGCACCAGTTCCGGCTTGACGGCTTCTTGCTCACCCATCATCACCTGGAGCTTTTGCAGGACGGACTGGCCCGCTTTGCCGAACGAGAGATCGGTGACGTCGCTGTCCGGGTCGAGCGCGGCATCAAAGACGGCCCGCTTGGCGGCCAGCGTATCCAACATGCGCTCCTCGATAGTGCCCTTGGCGATCAGGTTGACCACGTTGACGGTGTGCGGCTGACCGTGACGGTGGGCGCGCGCGATGCGCTGAGCCAGCACAGCCGGGTTCCAGGGCAGGTCGAGATTGACGACCATGCTGGCCGCTTGCAGGTTCAGGCCCACGCCGCCGGCGTCGGAGGAGAGGAACACCTTGCACTGGGGGTCCTCGAAGAATTGCTCGATCAGCGCGCCGCGTTTCTTGGTTGGCACGTCGCCGGTCAGTTTAACCCAGCCCAGCTTTAATTTTTCCAGCGCCGGTTCGGTCAGGTCGAGCATGCGTGTCCACTGGCTAAAGAGGATGGCCTTGTGGCCGTTGCTGGCGACCTCTTCGTCGAGAATCTCGCGCAGTTCGCGCAGTTTGGGGGCGGTCTTTTCCCAGTCCTGGGGTTTGATCTCCGGGTCGTGGAGCGCCAGGGCGTTGCAGATCAGGCGCATTTTGACCAGGCAGCCCAACAGAATCTTGTGCTCCTCCGGCGTGAGCGGACGCCGGCGGGCCTGGGCCATCAACTTGGCGACCCGGTGCTCATACTCGTAATAAGCGTTCCACTGGGGGTCGGTCATCTCGACGAAAAAGTTATTGTCAATGCGCTCCGGCAAGTCGAGCAGAACGTCCTCGCGCACGCGGCGCACCACGTAGGGGCCGATGCGGCGGCGCAGGTCGTCCAGGTTCTTGTGGCCCAGCACCTTGTAGGAGCCGGACGGCCGCCGCTCGGTCTCATAGTAGCGCTCGTTAAAGCGCCACAGCGGGCCGAGGATGGTGGGGTCAATGAACTGGAAGACCGAGTACAGCTCGTCCAGCCGATTCTCCAGCGGTGTGCCGGTCAGCACGAAAGCGTAGGGGCTGCGCAGACGCTTGATCCGGTCGGCGGTCTTGGTACGCCAGTTCTTGATGCGCTGCGCTTCGTCGAGGATGAACAGATCGAACTCGCGCCGCATCAGTTCGTCCTCGTCGTAATGCACCAACTCGTAATTCATGATGTTAAAGAACTGGAGGTCGCGATAGAGCTTGCGACGTTGAATTTGGTTCCCTTCGATGACCTGGGCGGACAGGGAGGTAAAGCGCTGGATTTCGCGCGCCCATTGGTGTTTGAGCGAGGCGGGGCAGATTATCAACACGCGCTCAATATCGCGCAGTTGCTTGAGCAGGGCGGCGGCCGCGATGGCCTGCACCGTCTTGCCCAGTCCCATGTCGTCGGCCAGCATCGCGCGGCGGCCAAAGGTCAGGTGGAGCACGCCATTCTTCTGGTAGCCGTAGAGCGGCGTCGAGATGACGCTGAGCGAGCGATTGCCTTGCTCCACCTGGTCGAGGAACCACTTTTTTTGTTGCCCCACCGCTTCAATATCTCGTTGTTGCTTCAGATAATCGTGTACCATCTGAACGACGTGGATCCGACTTTGCTCGGAGGCCGGAAGCCGGTTCAGCTCACTGAGCAACGCGGGCAGGCTCTGCGTGACCTGGCCCTGCAGGATGCCATCGGTATCAAAGTGACGGCTCAACAGCGCGCGCAAATTCTCGTCTTTTGGCAAGGGCAGTGTGACGCGGATGGTGGTGCGCTCGGCGTGGTGGAGATAGATTTGCGTGACGGGCGGGGCCTGTGCGATGAATTCTTCCCAGCGGTCGGCGAACTCTTTTTCCAGATTGATCAGCACCCCCTCGATGTGCTTGCAGGTGCCGATGGTGTTGGTGCGGTAATCTGGACAGGTGCAGGTGTTGAGCTGCTCGGTGAGCGAGCGGATCCTGATGGTATAGACCCGGTCGGACGTGGAACTCACCTCGAAGGTGCTGTAGACCGGGTGCTGGCCCTGGTTGACGATCTTGGCCAGCCCTTCCTTGCCGCGCTTGCGGCGGCGCTCGATTTGCTCCTGGAGCAATTTGGCTTGTTCTTCTGTTTGGCTCATTTGGCTCTCCTTTGGATGCTACGAGATGCAGAGGGCGGCGCCCCCGGTCAATTCTGCTAGGGTACGAATCATAGCTTGCTCTTTGATCTGACAAGGTGATTACACTGATGCCGTAATGATAGCATAGGAATTGCAAATCATCAAATGCTTACTGGCGACGGAGCATCGCCTCTCAGCAGCAATTCCCGTTTTGTAGCCGCGATTTCCATATCGCGTACATTATGTTGCGTAAAACGGGCTGCGCGATATGGAAATCGCGGCTACATCTGAGCATTTTCCCCATAACGGGAATTGCTGGCCTCTCAGTGTTCTCAACAGATCGATTTTTCCACTCAAGTGGGCGGGTGATGAACTTGCTTGTTTTCGGTTGATAGTGCCCAAAACCCCTGCGGTGTCCTTCATTTTACGAGAAACAGCGAGGACGGGGTTTTGGGTTTTTCCAAAAAGCTGTTTCTTGGCAGTCCAGCGAAGCGAATGAGGGGCGAAAAACGAGGTCGCGCTAGGTACTGGTGGTGGGGAGGGCAAAAAGGACGGCGAGGCCGCTGCCAGGAATAAGCTCGGCCCAGATGCGCCCGCCGTGCTCTTCGACCAGGCTGCGGGCAATAGTCAGGTCCAACCCGCTGCCGCCTGTAGCTCGCCGTCGGGCTTGATCTCTGCCAAAACCGTTCAAAGAGATGAGGCAATTCCTCAAGCGGCACCCCAGGGCCATCGTCGGCAATGGATACAATGACCTCTTGCCCCTGATCCATCGCGCGTACGGCGATGCACTCCCTCTTTTGGCACGTACCGAAGCGCGTTGCCCAGCAGATTTCCCGTTACCTGCGCCAATCGGTCCCGGTCCGCTTGGACAAGGGGCAGGAAAGGTGGCGTCTCCAGTGCCAGGTTCACTCCTCGCTTCTGGGCCTGGCCCTGGTGAGCTTTCACGGTCTCGTGCAAGAAAGGTCTCAGGTCAAGCGAGGCAGTGTGGAGGCGGAGTTGCCCGGCGTCGGCCAGGGCCAGCAGGCGCAGGGATAGCGTCACGAAGTATTCGCAAATTCAGACTCGGTAGATTCAAATTTCAGACCCAAAGGGCCTCGAGGTGATTGAAATCTGTATCTACTGAGGCTCAGTATACCATTCCTTGCCAGACGGCACAATAAAAAAGGAGGAGCGGTCTCTAAAAGGCCGTTCCTCCCTTTGATTGGTCAGCTTGCCCACTCTGGCAAAGCGCCTAAGCGGATCAGTTCAATTTGTTGGTAAAGCTACTTTGCCACCAGACCGCCGTGGGGCCGCGCAGTCTCTGTGCCCAAAGACATTGGACTGACGCCAATCGGCGCGACTCGGCTTGCCTGCTTGATCCCGAAGCGAACCTGTCGCTCCGCTGCCACCAGGGTGTTGCGCATGAGCATTACGTTTGTCATAGGGCCAGCGCCGCCGGGCACCGGGGTGATGGCGTTAGCGATTTCCTTGACGGCTTCAAAATCCACGTCGCCAACCCACTCGCCGTTCAGATTGGCAAAGCCAAAGTCGAGCACGGTAGCGCCTGGCTTGACCATATCGGCGGTAATCAAATGGGCGACACCCGTGACGCTGGCGAGAATGTCGGCCTGGCGGGTAATTTCGACCAGAGGTTTGGTGTGCAAGTCGCAGACGGTAACAGTGGCCCAGTGGCGGGTGAACAGTAGGGATAACGGCTTGCCAATCAGGTTGCTGGCTCCGACAATCACTACCCGCTGGCCGTCTATCTCAATATTGTAGCGCTTTAGTAATTCCAGGCCGCCGAGGGGCGTGGCTGGTACGATGTAGGGGCCTACGTCCTGGGGCCGGTCGATGAAGGCCGCCCGGGCCAACCGTCCGGCGTTTAGGGGGTGTGCGCCGTCAATGTCCTTGGCCGGATTCAGAGATTCGATCACGACCGGAGACCGGATGCCTTCTGGCATTGGCTGCTGAATGATGATGCCGTGTATGCTCTCGTCGTCGTTCAGTCTCCGCACCAGGCGCACTACCTCATCTTCGCTCACGTCTGCGGGCCGGGTGTGAGCCTCGAAAGCGATGCCGCACTTCTCACAAGTGCGCTTGATCATACCCGCATAGCTAACAGAGGCCGGGTCGTTGCCCGCGCGAACCAACGCTAGTGTTGGGGTTGTGTTCCACTCTGCTTCAAACGATGATATTCCCTTCTTAACCTCGGCTTGGATTTCCTTAGATACTTTCCGCCCATCTAGAATTTTAGCGCTCATTTTTTCCCCCTGTATGTTTAATTTCTGCGTTTTTGCTCTCAATGTGTTCACATCTTACCACGCTGACCAGAGTTTGGCATCGGCTAAAGCACCCATTTTGCCCCTAAGCGCTTCCCCATAGCCGCACTCTCTTCGAATTCGTAGCTGCC
>Ga0164310_10002310_pt1 | contig 10940 bp, 11 predicted proteins | sample GuaBasSedimGuay1_FD_121795 | JGI IMG/M metagenome (GOLD analysis project Ga0164310, IMG submission 121795) | Subseafloor sediment microbial communities from Guaymas Basin, Gulf of California, Mexico - Guay1, Core 4569-9, 0-3 cm | ecosystem: Environmental > Aquatic > Marine > Hydrothermal vents... | reverse complement strand
TTGCCTCTCCATCCGTACATACAATAATTCTAAAGGTGTCTATTGAGAACTCCTCAGATCCGCTTAATTGCAGATACTCTATCTTAAAGAATTCTGTGTCAAGAGGTTTTTCTTTTATCGAACCCAAGACGAGGTCGTCTATATCCCTCTTTTTTACCACTTCAGCTGCTTTATCCAAGTGTAATTCTCTTCCTCTTCCGAAGTCATACACTCTATAAGTTATGTTCGAATTTGTGGAGACTTCTAGTATCTTTGTATCTTCTCCTAATGCGTGAAGAGTCCCAGAAGGTATATTTATTGAATCCAGTCTCTTTACGTTTATTTTATGCATTTTTTGAATGATGTCTTTACTTAACTCCTCATAGGTCACTTCTCCATCAAATCCCAGATAAACAAAACCCCCATCTGAGAGAATTACCCATGCCTCGTCTTTTCCATGGTCCTTCTCTCCAAGTCTTTTAGCGTCTTCTTCTGAAGGATGTACTTGAACACTTAAGGTATCCTTTGCATCGATTATCTTGACCAATATTGGAAAATAAGAGTATTTCAGGCTTCCAAGTATCTCTTTTTTATGCTTTTCAAACAGATGAAGGAAGTTATGGTCTTCATTGTTCACTTTGACAACAGAGGGATTATCCGGATGTGCTGAAAATATCCACGTCTCAGTGCCCCATACTTTTTTAAGAGTATCTCCAGAATGCTTTACGAACTCAAACACTCCAATCACCAAAAGATTTATAAAAACTTGGCTTATATAGCTTTCGATTCCCATAATGGGGTGAGATAATGGTTGTATATGACGTACCCGAGTTAAAAAGAGAAAACAAGACTGTAGATATTGTAAAAAGAGCTGGAGTGATAGGGGCAAAAAACATATATCTAAAGAATTTTCCAATGAAACATCCAGCAACGATCTTTAACGCTGGACTACTCATCGAGGACAATGCTTTAACACTTTATACAAGAATAATTGCAGGTTATTACATGCGCCCTTACTCCAGTGCGATTATGAAGTTTCAGATACCCATAGAGGATTTACAGGAAGATATCTCCAAGAACACCTATGAAGGGGAGCTCATCATAACACCCGATTTTGACAACGGTTATGACATGTGGGGAACAGAAGACCCGAGGATCACCATAGTAAATGGAAGAAAAGTTATTGTATATTGCGGATTGACCAAAGGCTTCCACGATCCTTCTGTGAAATTCTTCAGAAATCTCCCGGTTGGAGCGGTGTGTGAGGATGGAAATTGGAAAAAAATAGGCGTGTTCAAGCTTAAGGATGCAAAGATAATCGGGGATAAAGATGCATTTCTCGTCAACATGAACGGATTAAAACTGTTCCAAAGACCGATGATGGAATACGAAGGAGAATTCAGGGATTTGTGCATGATAAGCAAAGTCCCAGAGGACATCTTTGAGGTATCTGAGTTCAGGGAGATAGAGACGTATGATGGGGTCGTTCCAATTGACAGGGAAAAGTTTGAATATAAAATAGGATGGGGAACTTCCCCTCTTAAAGTTGGGAATGAATATCTCATGTTCCTTCATGGAGTAGATATGAATGCAATCTATAGAGCATTTGCAGCCCTCATGAACGAGGATGGAAGAATCACCGCAGTTACACCCTATTACATAATGGAACCCAAGGAGATCTATGAAAAATATGGAGATAGGCCACATGTGGTCTTTCCGACAGGCATAGGGCTTTTGGACGATGAGGTTATAATTGCATATGGCGCAGCGGATAGTTTCGTTGGAATTGGAAGGGTAGACTTAAGCGAAATCATGTCCATTCTCGATTCTAACAGGATCTAGCCATTTTTTACTTTTTAATTTTAATTTCTGGTATTTCACGATATTTGAGAATTTCCCTCAATGCTAGGAGGAAAACAATACATGTTATTACAATTGACCCTATCAGGACATAAAACTCCACAGAACCGGGTTTTAAATAAATCAAAGAGTATGTCGCTAAGATAAGCAAAAAATCGCTGTTCCAAAGTAACGAAATGCAGCTTCCATTGTTATGCTCCCCTTAGCTCCCAAGCAGGTAGTTCCTCAACCCTGTGACATGCAACAAAATGATCCCCATTGCTCTTCCTTAACTTCGGCTTCTCTTTGGAGCACTCCTCTGTTGCAAATGGACATAATGGGGCATATTTACATCTTTTAATCTCAGCTATCCCCGATTCCATAACATGATCTCCTCTACTGAGCTTATATTCCTAGCTTTTGGATGCTTCAATTCACCAACGATGAAGGCAAAATCAACGACATCGAACATAGGAAAGTCGTTAAGTCCATCACCGACTGCATAACTCTCAACTTCCCCAAGCTTTGAATAGAGGTTCAGGAGCATTTTAGCCGCTTTTCCTTTATCCGTCTTCCCATGGACGCTCCAGAATCTGCTCCCCCTCGAAACCTCAAATCTCCTTCTAAGTACCTCTTCAAATCCTCCTTTCTCCCACTTAAATACAGTTTCTGAATATTCCCGATCCCTCGCAAGCTCCGCAAGCCTTTTTGGGAGACCTGTGAACTCCATGATTTCGTTGAGAGTTGAGTTTCCGTAGTATTTGAGGCCAAATTCATCGCTTATCTCATCCAGAGCGGCCTTTATCACTTCATATCTCTCCCCGAGCTCTATTATCTTATATTGATCATCCTCCATTGAATATGCAAATTCGAAGGGGAAGTATCCTTTGGGGATGAAAATCGCGCTTCCGTTTTCCACTATGAAGGGTTCCTCTATTCCAAGGGCTTTTCTGTAGTATTCCTGTTCCCTCCGCGTCTTTGAAGAGTTAAAGACTATTTTAAATCCACCCTTCTTGAACTCCCTCACCACATCCCCGGCAGGCTCCGGGGAATAGTCGTCGCCGAGGAGTGTTTTGTCCAGATCCAGAAATATCACTTTCATAAACCTCACACTTCGAATTTAAAGAGGGTCTCGGCGTTATCCTCCACGATTTTCATCCATTTATCCGCATCTATAACCTCTATGGGCCTCATTATTCTGGGCTTTGGAGGCTCTTCACCCTCCTTCAAGATGCCGTGAAGCTTTAAGTCCTCCAGGATTTGCTCTTTAAGCCGATTAGAGGCAAGTTTCGAGTGATATATAACACCCAGAGAGCTTAAAATCATGTCCGCCACGTGCTCTTTGCCTTTCTCCTCATGGAGGTGCGGGTTTAGGGTCTCAATCTGGAATATCTCAATTCCCTGGTTATAGACCTCCTTGTATTCCTCAATGTTCTCCCAGACACCGAAGCGCTCAAAGAGGAATGCCAGCTCAAAGGGTTCTATTGAATACCCTGTTGAAAAGGGCATCATCTCTGCAAGCTTTATAGTCATCGCGTGCTCTCCGGCGTTGCCCGTTACAATTATGCTCGTCTCAAAGTTTGTTCCCTCCCCGATAAGGGCATTCATATATCTGTTCGTTATTTCACTAACTCTACCCCATTTTCTGAAGTAGAGGCCCCGCTTTCCAACCTTTGGCTTGTGACGCCAGCTCAGGCGCACCATCCCATAATCCGTTTCATTCATTAAAAAACCAGCTGCGTAATCCTTTACGTACTCATTCACAGAGCCGGGGATATAATTATCTGCATCCACAAAACCAACATATTTGGCTCCAAGGGATTTTGCAAGCAGTATCCCTATGAGCATCCCCTCCCCTTTGCCGCTCCTGATTGTCCCCTTCTCATCCAGTATGTCCGTATATCCAAGCTCCTGAAATGCCTTGGCGATTCCCGCATCCTTCTGATGAACCATGAGCACTTTTGAATGGGTTAGGTTGTAGAAGTGTTTCACCAAATCCACTTCCTGCTTGAAGAGGTTTGGGCCTTCACGTTTGCTGTTAGAAACGAGTATTATGGGACACTGGTGAGGGATTGCCTTTAAGACCCCATCCACCAGCTGGAGCTTCTCGTTTTTCATAGGAACCACAATGGCTATATCTTCAAGGATATTGTATATATCTTCCCTAGGAATATTCTTCACGGTAAAACTCCCGACGTCTCGCGTTTGAGTGTCGAGCTTTATCACCTTCTGAACCTCATAAATCTCAATTGCACCAAATAACTCCTTGTAAACAGGAGCTTCTAAAAGCATGACATCACCTCCAACTCCTAAAAACAATATAAAACCTTATTAAAACCCCAGAGTCTCTTTAAGGCTCAATAATTTTTAATAACTTCCCCTATATAAAACTTGCCCAAAGAAAGATAAAAGGCTCAGCGCCTGAGCGCGAACTCACCCACAAAAGCCGAACTTGAAATGGTGTCCCCAATACCCACGGTGCTCTTTGGAGAGCTCACTATTTTCGTGGGTATAAATGCAAGCTGTCTGTCCGTCATGTCAATGATGCCCCTCTCCATGTCGAACTCCCTTTCAAGGGACTCAACCATGGGGAATGCCCTCTCATTTGTGGGTATGCTTAAAGCATCTCTGACCTGGTTTAAATTTTGCAGATCCCCATGCATTGCTTTTCCCGCAGCAGCCAGGGCGGCGAAGAGGAGCGCATCCCTAACCTCCTCCCCATGATACTGGGTCAGTGCCATATAATAACCGTAGGTATGGAAGTGGATCCTCTTTATTCCGGTTTCATCCATTAGAAGGTGCATGGCATCAATAGATGCAAAAACATCCCCATGGAGCACTTCTTCAGCAAGCGTATCATCCCCGATTATTCTCATAAGCGAAGCTAACTCCACTTCATTCAAACCAACACTCGTGAATTTATTGAGCATATTTATCAGTGCCTCTCTAACCTTCTCGTTTGGTGTGTACGCAAACTCAAAATGGCTCTCAATATTCAGGCGGTTGAGTACGTTTAGCTGGGCTTCCACCCTCTGGAGGATATCCCTATAGGTGGTTCCATCCAGATAGTGCTCCTTCAAGACCTGGAGACCGCTTATTATTGCCAGATCCACCCTCTCGGCTATCCTCTTAAAGTGCTCCCTAAACTCCCTCCTCATGTAGACGCGGGCGTTATAATCATCGGCATTCGCTATAAACCTGTTCTCCCGGGGTGCTTCAATATCAAACACTTTAAAGCCCCGAGGGAATTCGTAGATATAGTGTATAAGCTCATTACCTTCTTCAGTTGCCATTTTTGGATGAACCAGCTTAAACTCACCATTTTCAAATATTGGGAAGTATATCGGCCCATCAACGAAGAGATTAGCCTGGAGAGGGGGATTTTGCGGGACATGAACAATTGTTGGTATCCTGTAAACACCGCCAAGAAGGTTTGCCATTATCCCCGCCTGTCCACCTATCCTGAGCTCGTCCCATCCCCACTCTCTTAAATATCCTCTAACTTCCCCACTTTCCACAAACCACTCTGCAGCTTTTCCATATTTTATACTCCTCAAAATGCCGGCAAAAAGGTCTTTAAGGGAGGTTATCCTCTCAGGAGGATTATCCACGAGCCCAAAGATCTCTTCCTTCCCTGCATTTTCCACCGCCATTTCAAGCTCTTCTCCATTGAGGTATTTGATAGCGTCGATATTTGTATTATACGCGACCAGAACCCCTTCGACCTCAGGAAGAGCATTTATAGTTCTCTCAAAGGCATTCACATACATGCCCTTCCACGTCCTTATAGTTTCTTTATAGCTTTCCTTCATAGCAACCACCTAAAAATTTGGAGAGTTATTCTGCCCATCTCGGATTGTCCTCAATCACAACCTCTCCATCCTTTTCCACCACAATCTTTGAGAAGCCCTTCTCCTTAATCGTCCCATAATCGTGTCCCGCATCCGCCGGATAGAGTGCCAAAAATATGAATGGCTCATGCCCCGTATTTACTGTCCTGTGTGCCCAGTAAGGTGGAACGTAAACTATCGTGCCCGGCTCCATTGGAACCCATCTCGCCTCCCCTTCGGGCGTCTGGAGGAGCATTCCTCCTTTCCCTTTGAGGGCAAAATAGACCTCCGCCCTATCCGCCTTGGCGTGATAGTGCCCCTTGGTCATAAAGAATTCATTTCCAACTTTTCCGGGATGCAGGACAGTAGTTGCAAAGTTCAAATCACCATCCTTTTCCTCCTGTTCTATGGCATATACCTCATAAACCACAGGATTCTCCTTTAAGAGCACTTCATAAGCCTCCACATCAACGTAATACCCCTTCATGTCGCTCAGCTTTCTTACAAGTTTTTTTGCATTCTCAATAACCCCACTTTCAAAGTCGAGCTTAACTCCAAATGGTTCCTTATACAACCCCATCACCTCCAGATTAAAGTGTGCTTCAGCTTATTTTAACTTTTCCCTTATGTATCACCATGAGTGAAAATCAAACGAGTGACTGGAGGAGAAAAGCGACTCCTATGGATATTGCCCAGTAGCCGGTGTTCCATCTCAAAACTTTGTAGCCATCCAAGGGGGGTATTGGAAGCAGATTGAAGAAAGCCAGCCAGAAGTTAATTAGGGCGGTATAGTAGAGGGCTCCCCAGAGTGTTGTGGAGAAACTTACGGACTTGAGAAGCAACAAAGCGATTATTCCGACGGCTATATTTGTAACAGGACCGGCCAAACTTATCTTCCCATTTGCCTCTTTATCCTCCCACGGCTGGTAGGGAGCATAAATGTAAACCGCCCCAACAGCTGCAAATATGAACCCTATTCTTGAAACTTTGTTTAAGATTCCCAGTAGAAGAGCTAATATTATCCCCGCATCCCATCTTTTATAAAAGGCCACATAACCGTATCTCCTAGCCACCTGCCTGTGGGCAAGCTCGTGAAATATAAAGGCTGTAAAAACTGCTAATGCTGTATACGGAATTAATTTAAGTTCGAAATTTGAGAACACAAAAGTCAGCACAATAAAAGAGATGATCAGATCCTCGATTTCCTCCCCGCGCAGTCCTAGAGCCATACTTACATACCCCTAACTTCGATCTTCTTGCCAAGCACAAGCTCTGCAGCCTTTACCGCGCTTCCCCCACTCCCAACGGCAATTTTAACCTGCTCTTTAGGAACATAAACTATTATCTTGCCCTCCTCCTCTTCCACCTTGAGTATCTCTACACGGAGCATCTGTTTCAACCTGTCTTCCATTCCGACCACCTTTTAAGCTCAGTAATATTACACACCAATCCTTTTTAAATTTATGGAATCTTAACATTCACAGGAGTTTAAAATTCTTTCTATACCCTTCTTATGTCCGAGCCCAACGACAGCTACGACCTTCGGCTTCTTGATACCCCTTGCCTTTAGATCCATGACAATACCTCTTAAATTGCGCGCCATTATCTCATTCCTCTCCTCGACGAGGACATGGAACAGGTAGGGATACCTCCGCTTAAAAGCAACCATCATGGGTTTATAATCCTCCATAATGTCCGAGCTCTCCTTAGATGGAGCAAAGGAGAGAAAAACAGCAAGACTCTCAAGCAGGAGAAAGAGCTTTTCCCTGAAAGGAGCCTTAAGAAGCTTCATAGTGATCAAATTTATATCTTCGTCAATTAAAGCTAGGGGGATGTTGAAAATCTGAGCAAGGGTTATAGCTTCCCTCATTTCACCACCTGGAACCATCCCAAACTCTTCTCCAAGCCTCTCTTCAACTTTGAAGAGTACATACTGAAGGAGCCCTCTTCTACCGGATCTAAGGGCATCCCCAAGATTAACCCTTTGAGGATTCTGCATCGCATAGAACCTGTTCCTATCGAGCTCAATAGCAATTGCACTGGGTCTTTCCTTCAGTATCTTCTCCCTAACTTCATCCCTGCTCCTTGGAGAAACATGCATAGTTCCGATGAGCTTAACGTAGCGAAGACAGTTCATACGAATCACCAAGCCTGAGAACATCAAAGTCTCTAGGAATTATAAAGTTATGGCTGCAGAGCTCTTTCGCCTTCTCGGCGTATTCATCATATGTATAGCGGAATGCCCTGTGAAACAGCGCCAGGAGCTTTACTTTTGCCCTTTTGGCGGTTTGACATGCCTCACTAACGGTTGAGTGATAGCTCTCACCCCTGTCCTCTTCCGATAGATATGTGGCTTCATGAATGAGCAGGTCAGCATTCTCAGAAAACAGCCTAACCCTCTCGCATGGAAGAGTATCCCCGGTGTAAACAACTTTAACCCCCTTTTTACGATCCCCTGTAACATCCTCAAGTTGAATTTCCTTTCCATCGACCACAACCCTTCCCTTTATTTCAAGTTCCTTCATCCACGGGCCTGGCTTTAATCCAAGCTCTTCTATCTTCCGGAGCTCAAAGTTCCCCCTTCTATCCCTCTCCTTGAAAACATAGCCAAGCGCTGGAATTCCATGCTCCACCTTGAAGCTCCATATCTCATACTCTCCAAACTTTAATCTCGCTTCGCCGAGCTCGTGGACATGAATTTCAAAGCTGGGTCTGAAGAATCCGCTCTCAAGATAGCTCTGGACAAATTTAAACGTGTATTTCGGTCCATATATGTGGAGGGGCTTCTTCCTGTCCCATAGGGTCATCGTCTGTAGTAGGCTCATCAAACCCAAGTAGTGATCGCCATGGAAGTGCGTGATGAAAATTTTTTCAACCTTCATGGGGCTTATTTTTGCTATATTAAGCTGTCTCATTGTTCCCTCCCCTGCATCCCAGAGAATAACCTCGCCTCCATACCTGAGGGCTATTGAAGGGACATTCCTCTCTTTGTTTGGCATTATCCCACCGGTTCCCAGGAATATTATCTCAAGCATGATTTAAGATTGGAGAAAAAGTTTAAAAGCTATTTCCCCTCCCGTCTCCTATTTTTTCCTTCCCTGAGCACACATATCAGCGAGAGGACGAGGGCAAGAAGGGATGCTCCAAGGGAGATATTTGTCCTAGTATAATCAGGAGGCACCACATAGTAGTTCGGATTTCTCCGGAGGTTTGCCTCAAAGCTGAGAACATCAACGCCTTTATCTCCGAGATACCAGAGCCTCATACCCGAGTTAACCTCCTTTTTAAGGATTCTCATGTCGTCAAGCTCGATGTAAAGATGTCTGGTGCCATCAGGATTTCTATTCATTGAAAGCTGAAGCCGGTGAATTCTCCTCTCAGGAATGAGCACACATTTCTTCGTCCTCCAGCCATATGGGGGATAAACGAGGACGCAGAATTTATCGCCCTTGGTATATAACTTCGATACCTTCTCTCCTCCAAAATCAAAGGCCAGAATTTCGGTATCCTCGCCGTTCAGCCAGAACCACACGTCAAGCGTCCCCTCATCCCACATCACCCCCTCAAGGGGATATATGAAATGCACGGTGCCATTCCTCTTGATGAGGAGGTCTTCATTAACGGGCTTCCTCTGCACGAGATAGTAAGCGGTTGCAGAAGCAAAAACTCCAGGGGGCAGATCAAGCGTTAATTTAACTTTCCCTGTCCCATTTTCACCGGGAATCCATAGTCTATCATTTACACTCTCAAGAGTGAAATTTCTTCCATGATCTTCCCAGTTTAGCGTTGCATGTACCCGCTTACCTCTGTAGCCGTAAAGTTCGGCCTCAATCCCAAGGAGCTTCCCGGAGATGTTGAACTCAGCTCCCGCTGGCGACCTGATGTCCCCCCACTGAGGGTCTACAGACCGGTTCGTCTTAACCTCAAGATGCGTTAATCTACCAAAGTCGATCGTTAAATATGCCATGTAGATTAACGGCTCTGCTGCGCAGGGAAAGCTAACGTTTACATATACATCAAATTCATCCCTGATGCCGCGCATGGGGATTACAAATTCTCCCACGTGCTTCCCTCCGTAGCCTGAAGACCATCTGACACTTGTATTTCCCTCCTTCACGGCTTCCCCGTACTGAACCACCCTGTAGAATGCCGATGCATTGCACCTTTCACTGGAATTAAACAGCAGCCTGACCCATTCGATTCTGTATTCGGGAGGGACTGTCACATGGATTTTAAACGTCCTATTTCCCTCCAGCCTTCCATCGATTACCTTTGAAAACTGAAAAGAATAAGCAGGCAGAGCTGAAGCTAGAAAAAGGAGTATCAAGACTGCCGCTTTCCACCTCATATCCTCCACCTCATGGCAATCATGAGGGCAATAACAAGTGCGATGGCAAATATAAGGTATCCCTGTCGATCCTTGGGGGTTTCAAAGAGCTCGGATGCATTTCCTTCTACACCGCGGAAGCTCACGTTCCCGGCAACCCCTCTGAGGGATGTGAGATATAGTGGATGCCTGACATGGACGGATTTTTCAAACACTATCCCTTTTTCAAGAATCCTCACGGACAGATTACCCTCTTTGAATCCAAGCTCGACCCGGTAAATTCCGGGAGAAAGAGATGCATTTTCCTCATAGCACTCACAGTACCTCTCAGCCAGACAGATCTTCCCATTGGAGATGCTTAGTATGGGACAGGGCTCACTCTTCCAGCCGTTTACAACATCCTCGCTTCCTCCCCTGTAAATGTATGTGAAGTTCAGCTCAAACTCCCTCCAGTATGTCTTGTTCGCAAACTCAAATAACCGGATTGCCTGCTCTTTTTTGGGATATCCATAGGGAGGGACTAGCTTCAGGGGGAGGGTTTTGGGATTAGCCCTAGATGTAACGAATACAAACTTTTTCACCATGACCTCACAGTTTTCAGCTTTCAATGTGATGTTAAAGGTGTAGGGGCCCCTGCTGAGGTTATAATAATGAGATAGGTAAAGATCTTCCTCAAAGAGTGGCAGATAGAGGGTTCCGTTTGTCGGCGATGTGCCGTATTCAGTGTAAAACCTCCTTCCACTGCCATCGACAATTGCCATTTCTTCACTAAAGGCACATCTCCCCCGAGCCGAGACGAGAACCCCTGCCCAGTAGAGATAACCGGTCGTGTTGAGCTCATATCCATCCCACTTAAAGGTCGTGTTGCCCATGTCGGCCCAAGAAAATGCGGGCTCCTCGATTATTCCGTAGTTGTCGGGGGAGAAGGTAAACTCATAAGCGCGCACCACAGGTAAGGAGAGCAG
>Ga0164310_10002309_pt1 | contig 10940 bp, 4 predicted proteins | sample GuaBasSedimGuay1_FD_121795 | JGI IMG/M metagenome (GOLD analysis project Ga0164310, IMG submission 121795) | Subseafloor sediment microbial communities from Guaymas Basin, Gulf of California, Mexico - Guay1, Core 4569-9, 0-3 cm | ecosystem: Environmental > Aquatic > Marine > Hydrothermal vents >... | reverse complement strand
GTCAAAACGTGTGTTTGGGTTGTGCAGAACAGCTGTAATTGTGGCGTTATCAGAATGAATTATCATCCCTAAAACAATAATGTCTCTTTCCTGTGAGTCGGAAAAAGGGATTGCCTGCTGAAGAACGCCACCAACAGAATTTATAGCTATAAAGGTATAATCTTGCGTAGCAATGTTTGGGACTGCAAGCCCGGTCTGGCCTGACCACATTACTTTAGTTTTAACCGCATTATTAGGGTCGGTGTAATTGTCGACCACAAATCCATCCCCATCTGAGATATCAAACAAAGCTGGGTTGGCATTAATTGTAATGACACCGCCCGAAACTAAGCCTGTTGATTCAGTGCTTTCTGCGCCGCCCGTTGCATTTTGACTAGACATAATATTTCCTTAAACTATTGTAAACAGGTTGCCGACACTTGAAATAACTCTCCAACCTAAGTTTGCCTCCCGGCAAACCAATTCAAGAGTCTGCCCAACCTCTATAGCAATGATAGAGCCAGAGGCACCTATGGTGGTTACGTTTGTGTTGAAGCCAACATACTGTCCAGCGGCCTGCTTTAGAGTAAAGATATCATCATCCCCCACAAGCCTTAATATTGCTCCAACAGCAGATGCAGCAGGCAGGGTCATTTCCCTGTTTCCGCTGATGATATAACCATTGTCTGCAACCATCGTCGTGTTGATTGCGACAGCATTCCAGGGGAGCAGGCCCCCGCCAGCAAGATTGGCGATACTTTGAGCTGTGGCACCCTCAAGCTCGCCACCGAGCCCACCCACCTGAACCATAATTATATCTGCGCCCGTGATTGCGGCAACTGGCAGGGCATCCAAGGCGGTATCGTTGGTTAGCGTAGGGTTGTCTGTTTTTACGATGTATTCGGCATTAGTTGGTGCCCCTGTATCTTTTGCGAGTGCGCTGTTAGCCATTGTTTTTCCTTATCTTGCGTAGATTGAGAATGTGCCGGTTAGCAATGCCACGCCGCCAGAGTTAATGTTTACACCTTCTAAAGGCGCAGAATTTGATATCATTTTCGTCATAGATTCAAGTCTATCTCCCAATGCGTTCGCATTAGAATAACCTAGCAAAGTCGTTCCCTCGGCAACTTTATGGGTTCCGTTCGTTGACGGTGCGTAAATTCTCATTCTCCCGGATGATGCGTCTAAAAGAGATGTTTTTAATGTGTTCGTGGTCAACATAGTCAATCGTGCTGCTGTTGATGTGGTCACTATAGTTGTAGCGGTGTGCAACACTCTTATTTGAGACTGATAGCCCGTAACTTGCAAAACTCCTCCAATATAGTATTGGACATAAAGCTGCTGATGAGTTACGTTTCCATAAGTATCTATAAATCTCACATCAAATTCGGTTAGAGCTGGATTGTCAGAAATTATCATTGGAAAGTCTATGCTTGTTACGCCCGCTACAGTTTGGGTTGCAAGCAGCCCCCAGTTTCCGACTACTGCCCCACCATTCGCATTCGGCTGAACCATTGGCCTTTGTTCAAGAATGTAACCTGCGTTGTCTGTGGCGTTTGAACCCTTGAAAACTATTTTTGAAATCTGACCGTTAGCTGTTGGCTCAACGTTTGTCATGGTTCCTGCAACTGTGGCTGATAACCAAAAATCTTCCCCATTTCCAACGCCGCCAGTTAGTGCGTTTGTAAACCCTTCAGTTTGCAGGACAAAGGTTGTTACATCTGCTGCAATAACCATTCCTGTAACCCTTGAATTTTCCAGGGTATCTGCCAATCCAAGAACGTAATAATCATCTCCACTGCTTGAAGGTCGAACCCAGTCACCAAGCGCAAACTCACCAGGAATTCTTTGAGGGATAACAATTATGTTTGTATCAGCCACAGCATTAGAGCGTATTCTGTCTTCAAGAATAAAACCTGCACCGGCTGTTGAGACCACAAACATCGGTTTAGTAAAAGAGGTTGATGCTGTTGGGATAACGTTAGATATCAATCCTGGCGTTATATCTGATAAGTACCATAGCTCAACACCTGCGCCCCCACCGAAAGCTGATGTATAGCCATGAGACTGAAGCCTGAATGTGTCAACGTCGATAATTTCCGTAATTACCCCCACTGCCTGTGCATTCACTTCGGTATCTGAAAGCGCCAGAACAAAGAATCCCGGTGTGCCTGGGTCAGCCCTTACGGCTTGCTCTACTGAAAACCCATGTGCAGGTTGCACAACAATAATCTCGTTTTCACCTGTGCCTGGGCCAGGGTCTTGGGTTCCGACTATTTTTCCGCGCTTATTCATTACCATGGCAAGCGCACCATCTGTTTTGTCCAGAACCGGAATATTTACTTCACCGTCATTCTGCGGAAGGCTTAAGCTCATACCCCCGGCAATTGTGGTCGAAAGGAAGTAAATTCCTTGAGGGAAGGCTCCGAAGGTAGTTTCGTTCGGGCCATTTTGCTGCAAGATAAAGTTATTCGCATCTGTGACTGAAGCAACGCAACCAGCGACTTCAGCGTTCACAGCATTGTTAGCCATGGCTAAAATATACTGTCCTGTCACTAAGTCCCATCTTACCCATGCGCCATCGTATAGGTCATCGGTAGGCTGTGGAACTGTAATTGGCCCACCTGGGTCGCCGCCACCCCCAGCGAACAATACGGCCTCAATCATAGTGTTGGCAGCATTCTTGCGCCACACGTGCAATGGTGGAAGCAAGGGCAGATACAAATCAATAATTCGATTAAAGTTAGGCGGGTTGTTTTCGTCAACGCCATATGGGGTTTCACTAGTGTTATAGCGTGGCGCCAAATCTTTATCGTACAGGTCAGCTGTTTGAATCATCATAACAAGACGTTCAAAATCAGAGTTCAGCATAGATGGAAGGAAGTTAGTATTGGTATACAGGTTCATTTTGTCGGGTGGTGTATCACGTGTAATCGTAATTACATCGTCTAAAGTTCTGCCTGCTAAGAATGTAATCTGAACGGTTAGCCCTGCACCAATAAACTGCACAGTATAATCAATGCTTAGAACTAGCTGGTCTACATCTCGTGCCTCAACCCCTGTTCCCCTAGCATAAACTAAGACATCAGTTGCGGCGTCAGCTGTCCATATAGTCGAGAAAACCGTTTGTCCAGCCGTAGCTATGGCCTGTGTCCACGGTCTAATATAATCAATTGAAATTGCCATTCACTTGGCTCCTATCTTGCTTGTGCTCTGGTTTCGGGTAAGTTTGAGTTGTCTATAGATTTCTTAATGAGCCTATCTAGCGCTAAGTTCATTGGAATTAAACCATTTCCAGTGGCTCTCTTTAAGTCTGACTTGTTGATTTCTCCGCTGATTGCCATTCCACCAAGTTGGGCCATGGAATCTAGGTAGCTAAAAAATGGGCCTCCTACAACACCGGCAGATGGTCTGCGTCTAAACTTGTCTTGCTTGTACCTTTCCAGGAAAGGTATATCAATAATGGCACCCGCTCTTTGTACTAACTCTATTGGCCAGCCGCCCATTCCAGACTCTATGAATCCGCTAGCAAGCCACTGGTCTATTTGTTTTTCTGAATCTAGCTCAAAGTCTTCGCCTCTTTGCCATGCTCTCATTGGCTCAATCATAGCGCCTGCTGACATTAATAATAGTAGTCCGGTCATCTTGTCAAAGTCAGGTCTTTGTGCAAACGGTATCGCGAACCGATTAAATGAAGCGTAAAGATATCCTGTGTACTGGAATACAAACTGCATCATGGGATTGTTTGAAGCTGCAAAAGGCTTGTCAAGCATTCCTGATTCCAGGATAGTGTTTTTAATGTCGCTTCTAATGGCCATGCCCATGGAGTTTGATAGCTCGGTATTTTCCCACAAGAACCAATTCGACTGGTGCCCGCCAAACTCTTTAAAGCCATTAGCCTTCGTATATTGTGCTATATACTCAGCTGCTCTGCTTGGGTCTATACCAGCAAGCCTCAATCTTTCGGCCTTTCCTTTGCTTAGGGTTCCATTAGCAGCCTGGAATAGTTCTGACATAACCCTTGATTGTGTAATGTCTGCCGATAGCTTTTGCTGAAAGTTCATCACAGCATTGGTGCCAAATAGCGTTTGGGAATACCTAGAAGCCTTCTCAACATAACTTTGGAATTTGCTACTATTCACCACGCCTGGGTGGCTCTTTATATGCATACTATCAACTGTCTCTTGCCCAAGCCTTGTTAGGCCATTTTCCATGCCGACTAATGCATGCCCTGCACTCTCGAGAAAAAAAGCATCTTTCTTAAAAAGGTTCATCCTTTTGATTAAATGAGTCATTCCTCTTGATATAACTTTACCAAATCCTTGCTTCATAACCATTGCTGTTGTTTCTGTAAGCTGTAGTAACGGAACGTTTTTAAGTTGTGCTATAGCGGCCATTCTGTTGGCTGTAGCTACATTCCTTTGCATTCTGCTGTTTTCTATATGGGTTCCCATAAACGCCTTGTATGAGTCGCCCATTAGCTTCTTGGCTTCGTCGAACTCTTTGCTTAGCTTTAGCAGCTGCTTTTTCTTTTTAGCCTCAGTTGTTTTTTCATTTGCTAATATTTTATTCATCTTCTGGGTTCTTTCGAGCGCAAGGTCAGCCGTCAAACCTTTGAAGCCGTCATCGATGGACGTTTCAGCAAACCGCTCTTTCATGATTATCTTTCTGCCCATGCTTCTTGAGTATGAGGTTAGTAGAGAATCTAGGTCGTTAACCAAAAATCCTGAACCTGCAAGGTCTACATCTGGAATCATAATTGTTCTAGCGGCCGATGAGTCTGTGCCGCCGCCAGCCATTTTAGACAGTATAGCTGAGTGAGTCTGTTCTGGCGTCTGGTTCAAAAGGGTATCATAGTAGGCAGTTGCTTCTCTTTGCATATCAGCTACACTGCCTTTTAGCTTTCTAAACTTAGGAATCGCGCTAGCATCTCTGAATTCTATATCGCCAGTTTTTTCACTCTTAATATGGAGTCTTTCATTAATCTCGCCGTCTTTTGCTCTGCGTCTAAGGTCATCCATTATTCCAGCTTTTTCCGTCTTTAGAGCTTCAAGCTGTTCTTCTAAGTTTCTAGGCTTAGCATCTTTTGGTCTTCTTGCCTTCTCAGCTTTGGCTTTAAGTTTCTCGGCTTTTGTTTTTGGGGTCTTGGCTCTTTGCTTTGGCTCTAGCAAGTCTATATCTGCTTGAACGGCATCAATCTTGGACTCTATGTCTCTGACCGGCTTCATAAGCTCTTTTAGTTCGTCTGTTTCAGCCGAGCTAAGCCATACTCTATCTTCAAGCAACGCTGGGTCAATGATACCGTCACGCATATCGTCAACCATTTTCTTTTCTAGCGCTTTTAACTGCTGTCTGGACTTCTTGATTTCTGCGTTAATCTTTCCTCTTTTTCTGCCGCCTTTAGATAATGGAACATCTAGTTCTCTTCTTAAGATTTTGATAGATTCCTTAAGTTGGTCGACAGGTTCCTTTAGCGCAATAATTTGTTCGTCTTGCTTTTGAAGTGACCTAACAACTGTTTCAAAAAACTTCTCAGGATTTTGTGCCATTTCATTTAGGTTGTACATTCTTGTCATATAGTCAACAGATGTTCTTGGTGCAGCCACATCTGTGGGCATACCGTAGGCATCTAGGAATCTTTTGTATATGGCCTCAACATGATTCCCATAAAGGTCTGCGGCCTCGTTAACTTCTTTGATTGTTGATTTCTCGCCGGTCAGTCTAACTGCCTGAACCTTGTCATAAAATGCTGCTTTGGTAGTGTCTAGACCCTCGGTAACGTTCTTGATTACTGCTTTTGCAGGTGCCGCAATCCCAGGCTTTACGCCGATACTGGTATGATATAGGTCATTTATTTGGATGGATGTCTGTATTGCTTCTTTTGTAAGAACACCCAAAGTTTCTTCCATTGTTTCCTTTCTGACAAGGCCGCGCTCTACGCCTCGAGTAAGAATGGATGAGTTTGCAAGTTGATTTGTCCAGTCTGCTACAACAGTAAACGGACTCTTTAGCCCTTGGATTAAAGGGGAGCCTAAGAACTTTGAACCCCCAATTGATGCGACCACGCCAGCCACACCGTCAAATACCGGCTGACTATCAAGGTATCTTTGGGCAACGGCCACCCTTGCGGCACCAACGCTATCATCCATGCCAGTAGCAACTAAACCTTTAAGTTCGCCGTTTTCTCCAACCTTTAACTTTATGCCGATTCCCTCATCCACAACGTTCATGGTTTTTCTGGCTTTCCAGATATTGGCTTTATTGCTTCCGAAGGTTACAGTTCTACCAGCGCCATACAGAAACATGCCGAAAGCGGTATCTCTAATGGTGTTCGTAACAAGCTCATGTTCGTTAAATCCTGGGTTGCCGAATTGTAGTATGCCTTCATGTATTCCGCTTTGGATGGCCACTGCTGGTGCTATCTTACCCATAGCTTTTAATGTATGGGCCGCAAATCCAGCTCTGCTTGCAACGGCCATTGGCACTATTATGCTAGGGGGGCTTGTTACAACGCCTGCTATAGCGCCTAACAGAGTTGAAATTACGCCACCATTACTTAATAACTCTTGCTCTTGCATTCTTTCTTTGGCAACCTGAATATGCTCTTGCTGCTCTTTAGGTGACCTGGCACTTAGAACGTAAGTGTAATATTCACCTGAGACCTGTTCTAGTGCGGCTTCATTTGCTGGGTTCCATCCAGGTGGTATTTCATCAGCCAAATAGTCGTTACTAAGGTCGCTCATTATTCTTGATGTGCCTTTGCCTATCTGCAAAAGCTCGTTATGCTCTTTAGCATTTCTGAAGAAGTTTTCAAAAGCTCCGACCTTAGCCGTCCCCGTAGGCGTTTTGGTTTGCTCTACATCTGTAAGGTCAAACAATGGCGAAGTGATGCTTGCAGTAGACTCAGGGACTCGCAGCCCCTCGTCTCTTCTTGCCAACCTCTTATTAACATCTGATTTAAGCTGTGACACCAGGTCTTTATCTTCTTCCTCTGGTGCTAGCTCTGAACCTTCAATCATTTGCTCACCGCCTTTTTAGCTTTTTCAACTTTAGCGTCTAATCTTTTCATGACATCTGCAAGCGTGCCTTTCAATAACGATTTATTTGCCTTTATCGCTTTTGAGCTAAAGCCTGCTGAGACAGGTGCATTTGGGTTTGCGTCAAAAGCTTTTAGTGCCTTCTTGGCGCCTGATAATCCTGCAAAATGTGCCAGGTAAATATCTCTAGTCTCAGGTTCTCTGCCTAACGCTGACTTAAGCGACTGCCTGTTTGCTTCAGTTACCTCTGCTGCAAGGATTGCATTCTTTTCAGTGTCATTTCTATCTTTGCTGGTTATTCCATGCTTTTTACCAAATCTGGATACAGCATCTTTGAACCCTGTGTCTGTGAACTGGAACAGTCCCTTTGCGCTTGAGGTTTTAGCTTTAGCGCTTGGGTTTAAACTGGACTCAATTTGAGCGATAACCTTCAAATCATCTACGGCTGCACCAACAAGATTGGCTGCACTAGAGATAACGCCCAAAACTCCTGACTCTGGGGGCGGTAGCTCTTGCGCGTCTTTTACAGTCTGAATCTCTTCTGCTGTCCGGGCATCCTGTTGCTGCTTAAGCTCTTCGCCTAGTTTGTCGCTCCGTTCTTGCGCTGCTTTTTCAGCGCCAGAAATAGACTCAAATGAAGGGTAAGACTCACCGGACTCTATAGCCATATCAATCGATGCTTCATCTGTCATCTGCTCACCATTCCATATTGTCGGTATGTTGGTTGGCTTCCCGCCATTCAGATTCATATCTTCTACAGTGATGCTTTGCTCTGTTGAGAATGTTCCGTCCTTGTTGTCGATAATTTCTTTTCCTGTGGATTCTAGGAACTCCCCAGTAGGTTCTGGATTTTCGACAGGGTTTGCGTTTGCCGCAAACACAGCTGGCTTTCTATCCTCTGGAGCTTTTGTTATTTCTTTAATAACTGAAAACATTTCCTTAAAGGCAGGCGCAACAAAGTCTATCGGTATGGCGCCTATCTTAGCGGTTATTTCTGGGATAGCCACAAATGCTTCGAACGTATTTCTTGATAAGGCGGTACCAGTCTCGGCAAAGGCATCAAGGTATTTTCTTGATACGTCAATTAGGAGCTGCCTAGATTTTTCATCATCTTTTTGCGCGTCAGTTAAATCTGTTCTGGCATCAATAGCGGACTCTCTGGCTTGGATTCGGTCAAAATCTTTCTGCCTAGTTCTTAGCGCTCTGGTTTTTTCCGCTTGGTCTTGAGTTACCTGATTGTCAAAAGATACTTTGGCTTTGTTCAGCTCATTGATAACGCTTCTGCCGCCGATGCTTCCAGTCTGGCTCATTTCATTGGCAATTTGCTTCTCGTACCTTTCTTTTTGAGCAACAAATGTTGCTGGCTGATTGCCTTCGGTGTAAAGGTTCTGAAGTCCGATTTTGGCGCCATTCTCTGTTATTCCAATAAATGAGTATTGTTGGGCGCCATTAAAGGTTTTATTCTTACCGAGGCTTTTAAGCCCAATGGTTAGGTCTTCACCAACAGTCCCATCGTCAAACCTTTGTCTGACGACCGTTTGATTGTCATTTGGATTGTGAAAATTATTTATTGTTTGCTTAAGCCCAGATATTTCTTGCCTGAGGAATGCTTTTTCCTTCCTGGTTTTTGCCATTACAATTTCATTTTTGGCGTCATTTAACCTAGCTTTGGCTACCTGGAATTCTGGGAACGATACAACACCCTTGTAATCCATCTCCCATGATGATGCCCCGCCTTCTGCGTTATACCTTTCTATAAATGGCTGAAGTTGTATTGCAGCCTCATCTTTGACGTAATATTCTGTGCCGGGCGCCAGGTCGTAAGACATTTCAATAGAACCCATAGTGACGGACGGCTCGTCATCACCTACGGCGTTATTAAATGAACTTCTTTTGGCTGACTCGGCAAATTCTTTTCTTGTCATTTCCTTAGCGGTATCGAAATCGCCAAACATATCATAGTTTTCTCTGTAACTTTGTTGGACGGCCAAAGAATAATCAACTTCATTATCAATCTTTTCTTTTTTCCCAAGCCCCACTAGCCCTCTTGAGCCAGATATAATATTGTTAATTCTATCTTGGGTGCCACCTCTTGTCTGGCTTCCAAATACCCTTTCATCTTCGGCCTTCCACTTTAGGTTTCTTGCGTTTGCTTCTGTCTCGGTTACGCCAAATATAGCTTTGCTTGCTTCTGCTGCCGCGTTCTGCGGGGATAGTCCACGACCAGTTAACTTGTCATAGGCCATAACCATACCCCTTGAGGTTTTCGATAGGCCGTCTAGGTTCGATGGGTTTGACTGCTCAAGTGCAGAAATCAATCTTCCAGCAGTTTCTATGTCTGTCCCAGATGTGGACGTAGCTAATGCATCCATATGGTCTATATGAGCTGGTATTGGGAACCCTGCATTATTTGCTGCCATTCCTCTGGCCACATCATCTGGCATATCAGGATTATTTTGCTTCAGCCCTAATACCTTTGCATCATATGCAGCATTAATATCAGCGGTAGAAGCAAAGTTAGGCGTCTGTGAGCTGCCATAGTTGTCTAATACAGCATTAACCTTATCTAACTTCTCTATGTTTTTAGATGTCTTTTTGTTGGCGTTAACTATAAATGCATCGAAATTCTCTTTAGTCATTTCCTCTTCATACCGATTCATATCGGCTGAAGTTACAGAATCAAGCTCTAGCTTTGCCTTAGAGTCTGACACAAGATTTGACTGATGCATGTTGTCGGTGGCTTGGTCTGACTTGATTAGAGCCAATAGCTTTTGCCCAACCTGCATTTGCTCAACGGTAGTCATGTCGTCGCGTTCTGACTTGCCAAAATCAGATAAAGCTTTCCCTAGATTTCCATCTTTCTTAGCCTCAAGCAATTTGCTATATTCTTCACCTGTGATGAAGCTGAGCTTAATCTCTTGTAGTTTAGCGTCCCTTTGGCTTCCGCTAATCTGGCCTGAGTTGAACATTTCCACAACGGATGTTACTGCATTGTTTCTTGCCTGTTCAGCACCTACTGTATTCCCATTAACAATGCTTTCGAACATATTCGTTGAGTTGTTAGAGAGTGCCGAGTTCCTGGTGTCCGCGGCTTGAGCCTGGCCTTGCTTCAATAGATTGGTTTGAAGTTTTTGGCTATTTTCCATTAAGCTATTGTTAAACGAATTCATCAAGCTTGCTTGGTCTGCCGAAGGTGAGTTCTTAGCAATTTCATCAAAACCCTTCCTGGTGCTAGCCTCAAACTCCTGAATTACTTCCGGCGTTAGCTGTGGGGCGCTTTGAACTGCAAGTAAAGATTGATTCATCAGCTCTTGGCCTTGAAGGCTTAAAGTAGCTTGCGCCTGAGTTCTGTAAGCTTGCTCAAATGCTTTATCTGTTGCAGTGAAAGCTGGGAACACATCACCCTTTGGCTCCTTCCCCATCTCGAGTCCAGATAATTCTGCTCGCTTGGTCGCTGCCCCTATTGCTAGATTGGAACCCATGCTTGACAGGATGTTTGCTGATGCCGCGTTCTGTCTGGCAGCCTCACCAAACGGCTGAACGCCACCACTAGTCTCCAACTTTTCTGTCTTTTCAAAAATAGGTGTCTCAGGCATTGAATCGATTCCTTAATCCGGTGAGTCCTTCGCTGATAGGCATCTGATCAACCAGCCTTCCAGTCAAGGCTTGACCTAGTTGAGTTTCAGAGGTTAGCTGATGCATCCCAGATAGGGTTTGAGTTGCCCTTAATCCAGCTTCTCTGGATAAAAGGTTCATTCTTCTGGTGCGTTCATCAGCACTGAAGTTCTGAACTGACTTGTTCGCAATGGTTGCAGCGCTTCCAGCTTTGCCGCTAGTGCCACGAGCAGCGAATATAGCTTGCTGTGTGGCGAGATTCTGTCTTAGGGCTTGCATTGCAGCCAGAGAGTTTTCAGATGAAGCAGC
>Ga0164310_10002308_pt1 | contig 10944 bp, 23 predicted proteins | sample GuaBasSedimGuay1_FD_121795 | JGI IMG/M metagenome (GOLD analysis project Ga0164310, IMG submission 121795) | Subseafloor sediment microbial communities from Guaymas Basin, Gulf of California, Mexico - Guay1, Core 4569-9, 0-3 cm | ecosystem: Environmental > Aquatic > Marine > Hydrothermal vents... | reverse complement strand
CGTAAATATAAGGTGTTGAAATGGTCACTGACTCCTTTTGAATCCTGTCCTGTGTTTCGTGCAAGGGAAGATTTGATTAACTGGGTGGCGGACACACTAGGTTTGTCACAAGGAGAGGGAAAGTTTATACAATTTGATGTTGGAGCACGGACATGTCGAAGGTCACTCTAGAGTATTTAGCTCGGTTGCTAGAGCGAGCTATACCTGGTACGCATATTGAGTCAGCTGCATTGATTAAAGCGTCATCGGGGTTGTACTGGATCCGAGTTGAACCCGAGCACTATAAGTACTGGAGCCGTTTTAGGGAAGCACGCCCACGTTGGGTACAGGTGGCGCGTACCTATAAGGCGACAGGTAAATCGATGATGGTTGATGGGTTTTGCCCAGAGTTTGATACTTTGGAAAATTTACTTAATTGGTTGTTTGATGTGCTTGAGTTGACTCAAGGGGAAAGAAATCTTTTATCACTCCTGTGTGAGAGGGTTAGAGAGTGCCTCAGTTTTTGACTCGTTTACTAGCGGATGCTGTACCGGAAGTGCAAGTTGAGTCAGCGACGGTGGTTAGAACGACAACGAATTTGTATTGGATTTTAGTTAACCCAGATCATGAGAAGTATTGGGAGCGTTTTAGGGAGATTTATCCTCATTGGAAGCAAGTTGCATTTACGTATCATGTGCGGTTAGGACTACGTGGCTTTTGCCCGGAATTTGATGATTTGAAAAATTTGCTTAATTGGCTGTCAGCCGTATTGAGTTTATCACGGGGTGAAAGAAAGCTTCTACTACTTCTTTTATATGAGAGGTGTAAAAGGTGTCGCAAGTTTTGACTCAATTACTGACAAGCGCTGTGCCGGATGTGTACGTTAAGTCGGCGACGGTGATCAGGGCGTTACCAAATTTGTACTGGATTCTAGTTGACCCGGATCATGGTTATTATTGGGAGCGGTTTGGGGAGATTTATCCTCACTGGAAGCGAGTTGCGTTAACATATCATGTGCGGAAAGATTCACTAGGACTACGTGGCTTTTGCCCGGAATTTGATGATTTGAAAAACTTGCTTAGTTGGTTGTTTGAGGTACTTGAGTTACCTCAAGGTGAAAGAAAGCTTCTACTACTTCTTTTATATGAGAGGTGTAAAAGGTGTCGCAAGTTTTGACTCAATTACTGACAAGCGCTGTGCCGGATGTGTACGTTGAGCACGCAAGGTTAGATAATCATACTCATGGTGGCCTGTTTTATATACTTGTACGACCTGACCATAGTAGGTATTGGGGTCGATTCAAAAAGAAGTACCCTTATTGTATGTGGCTAGCGTTTCAAAAACACGACGCGAGAATTTTCAGCGCTTACTGTCCTGAGTTTCGGTCACCGCGTGCGTTGGTTGACTGGCTGTCGGAAGTGTTGGGTTTGACTAATGGTGTGCATAGGTTTTTACTTCTTGATATAGGGATATGCGGCAAGACGGTTTTTTAACATTTGTTTTGTCTCGTGCTGTGATTGGTGTGCGAGTCGATTCGGCGAGGATTGTTGAATCAGATCGAGCCACGTATTGGATTGAAGTAGAACCGGACCACTTCATGTATTGGAGACGCTTTAAAGAGGAGTACCCTCATTGGGTGACTGCATATAAATATAAAGCGAGTTTTGGTGAGTATGGGTGCCCTGACTTTGCTACGAGGCGAGATTTAATGAGTTGGTTATTTAGTGTACTTGGGCTCACTAAAGGTGAACGTAGACTTTTGCAAGTATGGGGAGGATGGAGATGTCCTTATTTTGACTCAGTTGATGTCGTGCGTTGTACTGAGAGTAAACGTTAGGTTAACAAGAGTTATGTGGAGTTGGGGTTGGCTGTAAGGCGTGTGTACTATATGTTCGTTTGAACTACTTGGTATGGTGTAACTGATGTCGCAGTTATTGACAATGATTTTGAGTCGTGCTGTGCCAAAAGTACGTGTTGAGTCAGCAACGGTGGTTAGAGCGTCGTCAGGTTTGTACTGGATTTTAGTCAGGCCGAATCACTACGGCTATTGGGAGCGGTTTAGGGAAACTTATTCGTATGGGGCGAAAATAGCATTCTCGAAGAGAGCAACAAAGGAATCAATAGCTCGCGGCTTTTGTCCGGAATTTGTTGCCTTGGAGGGTTTGTTTGAGTGGTTGTCTGATGTGCTTAAATTGACTCAAGGTGAAAGGAAACTTCTACTTCTGTGTGGGAGGTCTGGGAGTTGTCTTGGTTTTTGACTCAATTATTGGCACGTGCTGTACCAGAAGTGTATGTTGAATCGACGAGGATAGAACATTGGGATTTGCCTAAATGGGGTGTACGTGACTATTATATAGTAGTTGAGCCCCACCATAGGGATTATTGGGGATGTTTTAGACGTAAGTATCCTCACTATAAACGATTAGCTTGCGCACGTGGTGTTGAAGAACTTGATCTTGAGTTAGGGCGCCGACAGTGCCCAGTGTTTCATTCAAAAGAGGATTTGCTGGGTTGGTTGGCGGACACACTGGACCTAACGCAAGGTGAAAGAAAATTACTGAAGATTTTATTTGGATACAAATGTTAACTCGTGTTCTGTCACGTGCTGTACCAGAAGTGTGTGTTGAGTCAGCAGTGTTGATTAAGACGACGATAGGTCGTTATTGGATTCAAGTTGAACCAGATCATTATGAGTATTGGGAGCGTTTTAGACAGAAGTATCCTTACTGTGCGCAATTAGCTCGTGCTCGTGGTGTTAAGGAACTTGATTTAGGGTATCGTCGTTGCCCGGAGTTTTGTTCGAAGGGGGCCTTGATCGATTGGTTAGCGGACACACTAGGTTTGTCACAAGGTGAGAGAAAATTACTAAAGATTTTATTTGGATACAAATGTTAACTCGTATTCTATCACGTGCTGTACCAGAAGTGCGTGTTGAGTCAGCGACACTGACTAGAGCTCCGACAGGTCATTATTGGATTCGAGTTGAACCGGACCATGGCAAGTACTGGAGACGCTTTGGGCGGAAGTATCCTCATCATAAATTAGTAGCTTGTGCACGTTTTGTTGGAGAGTGGGATTCGGTGTACTATAATTGCCCGGAGTTTTGTTCGAAGGAGGCTTTGATTGATTGGCTAGTGGACACACTGGGCTTAACGCAGGGAGAGAGAAAGTTACTAAGGCTTAGTTTACTTTGATGCAAATGTTAACTCATATACTATCACGTGCTGTACCTAACGCGCGAGTTAGCCATGCAGTGATCACTGACTTGGTTAGGGGACGATGGTACTTTATTTTAGTCGTTCCTGACCATATTGAGTATTGGGCACAGTTTAAGAGGAGGTACTTTAATGGTGTGAGATTAGCGCAAGAGCGTGGCGCAAAAATGGGCGGTGCTTGTCCTGAGTTTTCTACACAAAAGGGATTGTTAGACTGGTTGGCGGACACACTAGGTTTGTCACAAGGAGAGCGAAGGTTGCTATACATTTGCGAGAGGGTGTAGTGTGTGGATACTGACCCACATACTGTCCTTTGCAGTTCCACATGTACTTGTAGAAACTACAGTTATAGTGCGTGTTAATGGGTGCTATCATATTCATGTTAGCCCAAATCATTTGGGTTACTGGAATACCTTCAGAAGAAAGTATTCTGAAGCTAACGCGTGTGCGCTTAAGTACGGTGCGCGGATTATGATTGATAGAATTGGAACGACGGTGACTCTTGCTTGCCCTGAATTTATCACGAAAGAGGATCTGTTGAGTTGGTTAGAAGATGTGCTGAACCTCTCGCAAGGTGAGAGAAGACTCTTACGTCTTTGTGCGCAGGTGCGGTCAAAAAAATTTTTTTAAAATTAAAAATTTTTTAAAAAGGAAGTCTGATGAAACGTAAAGGAAGCGCGAGAACGATCTTTACATGGGGTTACGATTGGGCTACTGGGCGGAAATATCTCGATTCTCATTTCATAGCTCGACATGTTGACCCTCGCTTCCTAAAGTTGGCCTCGCAAGCCAAGATGAATCATATACTTAAGAGGTATGAAGCAGAAGCTCGCACACTGTATATGATGAAAATTCGTCAACGTGTTCAGGGAACGTGGATGGTTGTGTTAGTAGGTGCGTATGAACGAGACGTTTGTGAAGCCTTGGTTAAGACAACACCAGATGAGAAGTTAAGAGAGATGAGTAGGGGGTAATGATGAAAGAATGGGAAACCATTTGTGAGGCTTTTGTGGATGAATTTAACACCCAATCGAAGATTGTTAAGTTGAAGTTAAAAGAGGTTAGAGGTGCGGTAGCTGTTTTTGAGGCGTCATTTGAGTTTCAGGATCCTTATATTAATTCAGAACCGTACCGTGAAGGTTACGCGTTTGTGTATCTCTCTGAAAAGTTCTATAGAGATGTGGAAGCTATGTGTGAGAGGATTTTTGGCGAAAAGCCTGGGTGGAATAATTCACGGACAGTCTTTTGGGTAAGGAGGGAAGAGAAATGACTAAAGAGGTGACTTTAAAGGAGGTTGTTGAGGAGGTAATTTCATCGAAGGAAGCCGAGAAGTACGTGGACGCCCCGGAAGTGGAGGCGCTAGCGAAGAAACTGATTAAGAAGTTTCAGTTGAGTGACGCGGAAGAGGCTGTGATTAAGTTCCTGTTTTACAAGGCTGAGAAGAGCTCGTTTTTTGGAAAGTGCTCACGTGCAACAGGAAAGTGGTCATATTTGACGGGGTACGACTATGTGATTGAAGTGTGGAAACCTTTTTGGGACAGGTCGTCAGATCAAACTAGGGAAGCTCTTGTTTACCATGAACTGTTACACATACAAAAGCAGGTGACATCAACAGGGAAAGTAAAATGGGTTGTACGAAAGCATGATGTTGAGGAGTTTTTGGATGTGGTTCGAGAGTATGGCCCATGGTCGACTAACCTTCAGTCACTAGAGGAGATCTTTTATGAAAGCATGAAAGGAATTGCTGATTAGTGATGATTCTTAAGTTGAAGGTTACGGGAGTTGTAGCATCAAGTGAGTACCTGTCTTTCGGGCTAGGACCTACTAAACTACGGATCACTCACCCATTTGAGTGTGAAGTTACTCATAAGTGGAGCTTAGATAATCCAGAATTGCTTGTGCGTCATATTGCAGAGCTGTACCGCTCGCACAAGGTTCAGAATTGGTTATCTTTAGCAGAAGCAGCAAGTGAGTTGAGCCAGCACCGTTTCCGCCAATTAGCAGTGAGGTTAATAGTAGGTTCGAGAGTGCGGAGCGTGTACCGCACTTGGACCGGGCGAGTCGAGGTCGAAGGACAGGCCGAGGTTAACACACGTTATGGATCACTGCAAGTTAGGGGTTATGCTTGTTTGTCCCAACGTGGAGGTACAGGCAATGTAACCCTGTATCCTTCTAAAGGTGTACGGAATGTCTCAGCTACTACTATGTATGTAAGCGCTGGATATGAGGTGATCATTCAGAGGGTCAACCCCACAGTAGGTACTTCTACGTGTTCAGGTAATGTGACCAGAATTACTGACATAGAAGGACTAAAGAAGGCAGTATCGTCGATAGGAGCTGGGGTTGTCTGGATCCCAACTTACCTTGCTCGTCGTCGAGTCGCGCTATTTTGGAGATACTTTATAGGTGGGGGGACCTTCGATGGTGAGTAGGGGATGTAATACCTGACGGTAGAGCATAATTTGTAAAGTAGTGAGTTCGGGTGTGAGTACTAATTTTTTATTTTTTTAAATTTTAAAATTTTTTCAAGGAGTGTTGCGATGTGGCGTTTCCTGACTGAATTGGTTACGTATTTTAGGTTAAAGAGAAAAAAACTGAAACTAGAGGTTGAGAAGCTTGCTTTGGAAAACTCAGCTTTATCACGACGTTTGGAAGAGTTGAAAAGAAACTCTGAACCTAATAAAGAGATCTCTTGGCCTTATAAGAAGCGGTGATAGTCATAAGTGGCTAAGGTACCGTGCTTTAGACCAGTACGGTTTTATTTGTTTGAGGTAAATTAAAAAGAGAAGGAGGTGAAATGATGTATAAGATCAGTGGTGGGAAACAGCTTAAAGAGTGTTTGAAGACAGCGTTGGAACACAACCTGTCTGTGTTGATTTCTGGCCCACCGGGTTGTGGTAAGTCAGAAATCACAGCTCAAGCAGCAGCAGAACTCGGCATGCCTGTTGACGAACTCCGGTTGTATTTGATGGAACCAGGCGAGGCCAAAGGTCTCCCTGACATTAGGGATGATGCAACGTACTGGACTCGACCTAATTGGCTGCCGTTACCAGTTGATGGGAAGCGCGTGCTATTCTTTGATGACATACACCTTGCTTCGGAGCAACTTCAATCCCCGTTGTTTGAGCTGCTCTTGTGTCACCGGCTGCACGGGCACGAAACGTCTGATGAGACAAGATTTGTCGCGGCTGGGAATCTATCCCTACATAGTGCGGGCGCGTCGGAGCTATTAGCGCCTGTGATGGACAGGTTCGACATCGCTATTGAGTTTAGCCCTACAGTAGAGGACTTTATTCAGTATGCAACGAGCCGAAATGTAAGCAGTAAGATCTCCGCGTTCCTGATTGCATACCCTGAATTTCTTTATGATCCTGATCCTCCTACTTCTCAAAAGTTTCATTCACCAAGGAGTTGGTTTACTCTACATAGAGTTCTGAGCGCTGGATATGACCTTAATATAGCAGTGGGAGTTGTTGGAGTCAACGCAGGTGCTAAATTTATTGATAGTTATCCAATCTTGGGTAAGAGTATAAATGATTTGTTGAAGTCGAAACCAGAATCGGTGAAAGATCAGGTTGTGATCGCAGCTGCTTTGTCTCGACACAAACCGAACGTTAAGGTCCTGGATTTTGTTGCGAAGAGATTAACCGCTGAAGCTCAGATGTGTTATGTCATGGGTGAGATGACGTTCAACTTTGATGACATCTATAAGTTAGCGGATCACCCAACTCTTTCTAGAATAACGGACGAGCTATTGAAGAAGATGGAAGGGAAATAGGGAGGAGGGCTCTAGCTGAGCTAGAGCCCTTCAGTGACTTGTTAGGAGGCTTTGTATGAAACAAGCAGCTGATTTTACAGGTATCCGGCTACGGGTTTACAACGCTCTACAGGTGTCGATAGCACTGTATGCACCCGTGGTTTACACAGATGGACTGCCAGAGTTTGCTTCCGCGTGTGCAACAAAAGGAGGTCATATTTATCTGCGTCCCTCGCTACCAAGGCGGATGAAGGAAATTGCTTACGCTCATGAATTGTTGCACCACACATTCCTTCATATTGAAAGGGGCCAGGGGAGACAGCCTGTTCTATGGAATTTAGCTGCGGACCATGTAGTGCATAAAATTCTTACTGATATCGGGTTTACTGACCGGAACGAAATACAAAACTCGGGTTTAGTTTTCTTTGATCATGCACCTGACGGACCAGTAGAGGTTGTATACCGCTGGTTAGTAGACCGAATTGGTGACGCACTATCAAAGGGTTTAAAGCAATTTTCAGTTGATGGAATATCATTTCAAGTGGGAGACGAAGGGGCTGGTGATGGTTTTGGCCCATGTGTTGAATGGCATGATAGCTCACATGGCACGAAAGGAGTTTCAGTTGCTTCACGCCCCGAGGAGGGTAGGAAATTAGAAGGGTCTGGACTAGCAAGAGAAGAGTTCGCGGACGCTTTGAGGAAGAGTCGGGGAGATTTGCCGGCAGGGCTAGCGAGGGAGTTTGACCGAGCTGTCCCAAAAGTGAGGTGGACTTTGTATGTGCGTTCAAAAGTGGTCTCAGTTGTGGGGCGGAGGAGTAAATACTTCACTTACACAAGAATTCCGGTGTGGTCTCGAGCTTGTTTTAAGAGCGGGATTAGACTTCCCGGATCACAGAAGTGTTCAACCCAAGTTGTTGCTGCGATTGACACAAGTGGGTCAATCAGTCGAACTGAGTTGACACAATTTATGACAGAGTTAGAACAGTTGAAAAGGGTGGTTACTGATTTATATGTGTATGTTTGTGATGCGGAGGTTCACGAGTTTTACCATAATCCAGCGTTTCCTATTAAAGTTAGTGGTGGAGGTGGAACGGACTTCCGTCCTATCTTCAAGAACGTTGGGGAACGTCGATTAAATCCTGCGATTTTAGTTTATTTCACAGACGGTTATGGTGCGTTTCCTGAAAAAGCACCACCTTACCCAGTGCTTTGGGTGGTAGTTGAAGGCCCGAGTACAATCGGAGTTGAGTTTCCATTTGGTAGAGTTTTAATGATATGAGGAGGTGACTGTGTGAAGCGGTTGGAGTGGGAGTTGAAAACAGTTTCGTTGGATTATGGCCCGCGCCCTGGGTCAGCGGCGCCGCACTTTGAGGCGTCGGTTACGATGTTCAAGAGGCGAGCCCGTGTCGTAGTGTCCTCGCATCGTGGGCGTTATGTGCAAACATGTAAACATAACTACTTTCCTATGTCATGGGAGGACTTTTTCCAGGTGTATAATCGCTTTAGGGCTTTCGTAGTCGATGGGCCCGCGCTTTGGACCAAGGTGGTACACCACCCTAAGGGTTTGGGTTTGTCTCTTTCTGAATCGCTGTTTAAAGCTAATAGTGTTAGTCTACCTCGTGAGGTGCGTGATGACTTGTGTTTTAGCTACCGATTGCTGTTCATTACTAAACTTGAAGTCGTAAAGCGTGTGATAAAAGGTAAACTGACTATATATCACACCCCTGCGTATGGATTGACTAAATTTACTTGGTTTACGGTTCCACCCATTGTTACCGCACTTCAATTAGTACGGCTGGGTTACCGCTTCAGAGTGACTTTGGAGGACCGTGAGTGGGGGATGATTCACTCGTTGAGTGATATGTTCACGTTGAAGTACGCTCCTGGTTGTGTTCTTTGGGTCTGGAGTGAGACTTTTACTCCGTGCTACGTACCCGTTATACAACTGACAAAAAGGAACCTTGAGGGTTTAAGATGTTTGATTGAACTTGAGGAGGTAGTGTAGTGGAGTCAACTACCAAATACTTTGCGATGGAATGGTTGCAGGTGTTTCCTTCTGACAAGGAAGCTATCCGACGTGTTTTACAAGGTGATTATAGTCGCCGCCAATTTTGGGAGAAGCAGTTTTTGGAGAACCGCTTCACACTAGATCTGCGTGCCAGAGCAGTGCTTTATTTCTTGAAGAGGAAAAAGACCGCAAGGCGCTGCGAGATCCATAGGTATTTAGTGAGCCGTAAGTGGGCTGGGTTTACGTGGACGGCGCGACCCCTTGAGAGGCTATTAGTCTTTGGGCTGATAGTACGGGAGAAGCGAGGGCGGTACACCATAACTAAAGCAGGAATGAGGTTGGATTTATTTCGCGCTCATTACCCGATTGAGTATGTTAACTTAGATTGGCTTAAGCACTTCTTGACTCATGTATGGTAAACTTAGTGGAGGTTTTAAGGAGAATATGAATTTGCGTGACGAGCTTATCAAAGTAGAGAAGTCACTCCTGTCTCAAATTCATCCTGCTGTTGTGTTGGAAACAATTTTGTGTGTTGCACCGTGTGTCCAATTTAAAACACGGTTGCCCAACGATGTGTTGGTTGAAGTGAAGTTTGGGGATAGTGAGGTTGAGGTGAGGTTTCCTTATCTGGCAATAACGAGTGGCTCAATTCAGCTAGAGAGGTATGGCACACGAACTATGACGCTTGTAAAGTTGAAGGACGCGCTGTGCAGCATAAATCCACCTCAACGACGGTTACTGAAGCTTAGTAACTCGCTCCCGAATTGTTTAAAAGCGTGGCGTCTAGCTCCGCCATACTTAAGTCCTGTTACTGTTAGGGTGCGCTGCGCTCATTGGAGTGGGTTTGAATCTTATACCGCGTTCAGAATTCGAGGCGCGCGTCTTCTGTCTTTGATGGACGTAGTGTATCGGGCTAAGTTGCAATGGCATGTGTACCTTTTTAACATACGGTATGGGGATTCCATCGTCTCACAGTGGGAAAACTTTCGCACCTGTTACCGTCAGTGGCAGAAGTAAAGGATCACTTAGGGTTTAGAAGAGGGAGTATGGAAAAATGGGGACGAAATGTCTGACTTACGTGTTTGATGAAGAATGTAAACCAATCGTTTGCGTTCTCAGACGGTTTGATGGATACCCTGAAGGTCATGGAGAAGACTTGAAGTTGATTTTGTCGGGAATCCCGATCGTGGGCGGGCTCCCATTAGGGAAAAAGAATCGTTTGTTGTTTAATGGTATGGAAGAACTAGCGGCTCTGTTGGTGTACAGGTTAAAAGACCAAAATCCCTACGGAAATGTTTACCTTGTGCCTCCGGTTTGGCCTCCAGAGGATTATGGTCAAGATTACATATGGGTGGTATTGGGTAGAGTTGGTGAATGCGCGACAGTTTACTATACTCATGCGTGTAACATTAAGTGGCATCACTGGTTTGGCCCTCAAGTGGACTTAGCTCGGCGAGGGTTCCCATTTGCTATTTAGAGCGCGCTGTGCACGTCTTTGGTGGAATGTAGTGGTGAGGGTTTGAAGGAGTGTGAAATGGGTACGAAATGTTTAACTTACGTGTTTGATGAGAAACGCAGACCGATTGTTTGTGTTTCTAGACAGTTTGATGGAGACCCAAGTAGTCATGGGGAGGATTTGAAGTCAATCTTGTTGGGAATACCAATTGAGAATGGGATCCCTGTTGGAAGCGAAAACCGGTTGATGTTTAACGGTATGGAGGAGCTAGCGGCTATTCTAGTACGGAGGCTAATGGACGAATGTCCACGGGGTGACATTGATCTTGTGCCTCCAGTTTGGCCCCCAGAGGACCATGGTCAAGAGTATGTATGGGTAGTACTAGGCAGAGTTGGTGAGTACGCGACGGTTTACTACACTCATGTGTGTAACGGTAAGTGGGTGTACTGGTTTGGGTTGCACACAGTGCCACCCAAATGGTTGAACTATACGTAGAGGATCAAGAAGGAGGTAGGCTATGGACTTCCTT
>Ga0164310_10002307_pt1 | contig 10950 bp, 11 predicted proteins | sample GuaBasSedimGuay1_FD_121795 | JGI IMG/M metagenome (GOLD analysis project Ga0164310, IMG submission 121795) | Subseafloor sediment microbial communities from Guaymas Basin, Gulf of California, Mexico - Guay1, Core 4569-9, 0-3 cm | ecosystem: Environmental > Aquatic > Marine > Hydrothermal vents... | reverse complement strand
TCGTGGCGGGGGAGCATCAGCTCAAACTCCGCTCGGCACCTGGTGTGCCGAGCGAATCAGGATTTTCAGACACGTTCTTAGTTGAAATGGCTGGGTAAAGGTGGTAAAATAAAGGTGGGCAATTTGAGGTTATGGGGGTCTCAATGAATGTAACCAAAAGGTTCTGGGGCTTTGTCTTCATCCCTTTGGTGATAGGCTTCTTGCTTCAACCACCACCTCCTCCCACACCTACTCCGACTGCTACTCCTGTGACACCTAGCCCCACTCCCAGTCCAGCAATGCCCACGCCAACCTATACGCCTGTACCTTCTCCTACCCCCACCCCTGTCCCGGGTGGGACGCCCACGCCAGGGCCGACGCCAAGAGAGGAACCCAAATGCCTCTCGGCTCTGGAGGGGATTGTGCTAGATGCGGAGACAGGGGATACCTTGCCGGGCATCGTCGTCGAACTGAGAGGGGGAGGCTGGAAAGCTCAGACAGTTACGGATAGCGAGGGGAGGTTCAGGTTCTACGGCCTTTGCTTCGGAGTGGGCCAAATCTACGTGCCTGGCTTGGAGGTGATTGAAGGCGGCGAGGAACTCTTCTTTGACGGGCGCAACACTTTATCCATAAAGGTAAAGGCTGCCGCTGTTAAGCCAGCCACCCCCACCCCAACACCGACACCTCCTTCCTCCACAGGCCTTCCTTCCACAGGGTGGGGAGCTTGGCTGTTACCGCTGGGCTTGCTCTTAGGGATAATAATCATAGCCTTGCGCCGATTACGCCATTATGTTTAATGCTTGCACCTCAAGATAGGGGGATGCCAATGAGAGGACGGTTCATCTTAATCCTCGGTATCATACTGGCGCTGATTTCGGGGTTGTTAATCTTCCGGCTGCTTTCCTCCAAACAGGCAGGAGTACAACCCCAAAAGGTCATCACCAGGAAAGTGGTGGTAGCAGTGCAGAACCTCAAAGAAGGGGACAAAGTGGTCCCCGAGGCAGTAACCATTATGGAAAAACCTGTGGATGAAGTCCCAGCCGATGCCTTAGGCAGCTTGGAGAAAACCCGGGGCAAGTTCGCCAAGGTGGACATTTACCAGGGGGATGTTATAACCGAGGATATGCTGGCATCTCAGTATGAGATAATCCGGGAAAAGCCCGTCTCTCTCGTGCCCCCTGGTAAGGTGGCCTTCACCATCAAGGTGGATGAGTTGTCTTCGGTGGCTTACACCATCCAGCCCGGGGATTTCGTGGATGTGCTGGTGAGCTTCGCCATCTTAGACGTGGACCAAAACAGCCAGGTTATCAAGACCGGTCCTGAGGGAGAACCTCAGACCCCCAGGTATGTGGCCCAGTTAACCTTGCAAAATGTGGAGGTGCTGAGCGTCGGCCTTAAAGGTTATGGCCCCCCGGAGGCTGGGGAAGAGGTGCCTCCTCAAGGAGCGGCCCAGGCCCAGCAGGAGGAGCAGCCTTCTGTTCCGGTTGGATATGACTACGTCACCCTCATACTCCCTCAGCAGGATGCTCTGGTCCTGAAATACCTCAGGGAGACAGGGGCCATTATAGACCTGGCTCTTCGCAACCCTGATGACAAAGGGGCAGTAACAACGGAAGCCGTTACTCTAGAGTACATTATGCGCCGGTTTAACATCCCGGCCCCACCCAAGCTTCCGTATGTATCCAAATCTCGGAGCACTCCTGAGGAGGCTTTACGGTAGGGTACCTTTATGGAAAGAGGCGAGAAAATCCGCATCCTTATAGTTGATGATATCCGACAGACCAGGGAGAACCTTCAGAAGCTCCTCTCCCTGGAGCCGGATATGGAGGTGGTGGGAGCAGCCAAAACGGGAGAAGAGGGCATCGAATTAGCCCGTCAACATCGCCCGGACATCGTGCTTATGGACATAAACTTGCCTGGGATAGATGGCATAACCGCCACCGAGATGATAAGCCGGGAGGTTCCGGAGACCCAAGTGATAATGATTTCGGTGCAGGGCGAAGCCGATTATATGCGCCGCTCGATGCTAGCCGGTGCCCGGGAATTCTTAATCAAACCCTTTTCCAGTGATGAACTGCTCTCCGCCATCAGGCGGGTTTACGAGTTAGGCAAGGCCAGACGTGTAACTCCCGTGGTTCCCGAAAGGCCTGCGGCTAAAGCCAAAGAGGCTGTCCCAGAAGAGAAGGGGAAAATCGTCCTGGTCTTCAGCCCTAAGGGAGGGGCTGGCACCAGCGTTATTGCCGCCAACCTAGCCGTTGCCTTGCAGGAGGTGCTCGGCCTCCGGGTGGCTTTGGTGGACTTCAGCCTGCAATTCGGGGGGCAGGACGTTATCCTCAACCTGCAACCCCGCCGAAATGTGGCTGATTTGGTTTCCGACAATTTAGAGGTGGACGAGGAAATGCTTGCCGGAGCTATGCTCCCTCACCCTTCGGGGATAAAGGTGCTCTTAGCCCCTCCTCGTCCTGAGATGGCTGACCTGATTACTCCTGAGCTTGCTAAGAAAATACTCTCGGTGGCTGAGGAAGCCTTCGACTGTGTGATAATTGATGGAGGGAGCTACGTTAATGACCTTATCCTCACTATTATGGATATGAGCAACCTGATATTGTTGATCACAACCCCTGAGCTTACGGCCATAAAGGGGGTAAAGCAGTTCTTCCAGATTATGGATGCCCTTAACTATGAGCCGGAGAAGGTGTTTTTAATCCTCAACAAAGATGACAGACGCAGCGGCATTACAGCAAAGGATATACAAGCCAGCCTGAAGCACCCTATAGAGGTGGTGATACCCAACGAAGAGGGCCGGATCCTCTTCTCCGTTAATCAAGGAGTCCCCGTCCTCTTATCGAGACGCAACAGCGCCTTCTCCGAAAGCATATTGGAGATGGCCCGCAAGCTCCAGGAGAGACTGGAATTGGCATTGCATCTTGAGCACTAGAAAACCCAGAAGGGAGGGAAAGGTATGTCGCTGTTAAAGCGCATAGAGCAAAGCAATCGCTCTCGGGTCACAACCATACCGTCTAAGGGAGCCCGGAGGATTATAAGGCCCCCTAAGGTGGCCTTTAAAGCTGACCGTTTTACCGAGCTGAAAAACCGGGTTCAGGAAAGGCTCATCTCCGAGATGGATTTTACCAGGGTGGAGTTTGATGAAGCGGAAGCGAGGAGGAAGGTTGAAGAGTACCTGGATGCTATCCTTGCCGAAGATAACATCTTCATAAGCCGCATCGAGAAGCAACGCCTCCTGGAACAAATCTTAGATGAGATACTCGGTTATGGGCCCATCCAGCCGTTGCTGGAGGATGATACAATCAACGAAATTATGGTGAACGGCCCAAAGAACATCTACATAGAGCGAAACGGTAAAATCGAGAAGACAAGCATCTCCTTCCAGGATGAAGAACACCTGATGCGTGTGATAGACCGGATACTTGCCCCCCTCGGGAGGCGGGTTGATGAGAGCACCCCTTATGTGGATGCCCGCCTGCCCGATGGCTCCCGTGTAAACGTGGTAATACCTCCCATCTCCCTCGTCGGGCCGGTGCTGACCATCCGGAAATTTGCCCGGATACCCTTTACGGTGGAAAAACTGGTTGAGATAGGCACCTTGACGCCAGAAGTGGTGGAATTCCTGAAGGCCTGCATAGTGGCAAGGTTGAACATAATCATCTCCGGCGGTACCGGTTCCGGAAAGACCACCCTGTTAAACGTGCTCTCAGGATTCATACCCAATGACGAGCGCATTATCACCATCGAGAACGCTGCCGAATTGCAGCTCCAGCAGGAGCATGTCGTGACCCTGGAGACCCGCCCTCCCAACATAGAGGGTAAAGGCGAGATTACAATGCGAGAGCTGGTCATAAACTCCCTGCGGATGAGGCCTGACCGGATAATCGTGGGAGAGGTTCGTGGTGGGGAGGCTCTGGATATGCTCCAGGCAATGAACACCGGCCACGATGGTTCCCTCACCACCCTCCACGCTAACTCCCCAAGGGATGCCCTCTCCCGCCTGGAGACTATGGTGTTGATGGCAGGGATGGAACTACCGGTTAAGGCTATCCGCCAGCAGATAGCTTCAGCCATAGACCTCATAATCCATATGGAAAGGCTCCGGGATGGCTCCCGTAAGGTCGTTCAGGTCACTGAAGTACAGGGTATGGAAGGGGACGTCATAGTGCTTCAAGACCTCTTCATCTTTGAGCAGACAGGGATAGAGAAAGGGCGCATACTGGGGAGCCTCCGGCCTACCGGCATAAGGCCCAAGTTTATGGATAAGCTTGAAGCAAGCGGGATTTACTTGCCTCCGGAGGTATTTGGCCTGAAGCTAAGGGTGCGGAGGGGGTGATGAGAGATGAGCCTGGCTTATCTGGCTGCAATTACCACAAGTCTGAGCATATTGCTGCTCTTCTGGGGGCTGGCCCAAATGGTGAGCGCCCCTGCGAGGGCGATAGAAAAGAGGCTGGATGAATTTGCAACCCGGGAGGTCCCAGCCAAGCCTCAGGAACTCCAGAAAGCGGGAAGGGATATAAGGACTGATATTGACCGGGTTATACGGAAGAGCAGGTTCGGCGAGAGCATCGCCCGGGAATTAGCGAGGGCCAACCTCAAGCTTACGGTTACAGAATTCATCAGCTTCACCATCCTCAGTACGCTTCTATGCGGCTTTATAGGCTACATCCTCTATTATCGCTCCCACATTATGGGCCTGGCCGGGGCCGTGGTGGGATTTTACTTGCCCAGGCTGTACGTGAAACGAAGGCAACAAAGCCGCCTCAAAGCCTTTAACGACCAGCTGGGGGATGCCATCACCCTCCTGGCTAACTCCCTCCGCTCCGGTTACAGCTTGCTTCAGGCTATGGAGGCGGTATCCCAGGAGCTTTCCCCTCCCATATCGGAGGAATTTGCCAGGGTGGTATATGAAGTCGGCCTGGGCCTTTCCATCCAGCAGGCCCTCAACAATATGCTCAAACGTGTTCAGAGCGATGACTTGGACCTGATGATAACGGCCATCAACATTCAGCACGAAGTAGGCGGCAACCTGGCCGAAATCCTCGACTCCATAAGTTCCACGATACGAGAGAGGGTGCGCCTCCATGGCGAGATACGTGCATTGACCGCTCAACAGAGGCTTTCGGGTTATCTGGTTGGTTTCTTACCCCTGGCATTGGGCCTCATCGTTTACCTCATTAACCGTGAATACATAAGCCTGCTCTTTAATGACCCTTGCGGCCTTATTATGCTGGGCGTGGGCGGGTTTATGATGATCGTCGGCTTCTTGGCGATGCGGAAAGCTACTCAAATAGAAGTGTGAGGAGGGATGCAGTATGGATAACCTTATACCTCTCCTGGCAGCCGTGGGGTTTAGCCTCAGCATATTGTTGTTGTTTGTGGGGATATCTTCCATCTCATCTTCCACTGCCACCATCCAGGAGCGGCTGGCTGAATACGGAACAAGGCCTATGACCCTGGAGGAGATAGAGCTCTCTCAGCCTTTCAGCGAGCGGGTCATAAAGCCCATGCTCAAAGGGGTGGCTAAATCTATGGCCCGCTTCACACCCCAGAGTATGCTCCGCAATACGGCCGAGAAACTGGAGCTAGCGGGTAGCCCATATAACTGGAGTGCCGCTGAATTCCTGGGCTTAAGGGTGTTTGCGGGACTTCTCCTGGCTTTGATTGGCTTCCTGCTTATGAGCATGGGCAAGGCGAAATTAAGTTATGCCCTGGGATTAAGCCTGATCCTGGGTTTGCTGGGATTTAACCTCCCCGTGATATGGCTGGGGGCCAAAATTCGGAGCCGTCGGAAGGAGATATTAAGGGCCTTGCCCGATGCCCTGGACCTGATAACCATAAGCGTGGAAGCGGGGCTTGGGTTCGATGCCGCCCTGGCAAGGGTGGCCGAGAAATGGGATAACGAGCTTTCACGGGAATTCGCCCGGGCTCTCGGGGAGATGAGGGTCGGCAGGCCGAGGCACGAGGCCCTTCGGGATATGGCTGCGAGGGCAGGGATACCAGAAGTGGCCAACTTTGTGGCTGCTGTAATCCAGGCTGACCAATTAGGTGTAAGCATTGCCAAGGTTATGCGGGTGCAATCCGAGCAAATGAGGATACGCCGTCGTCAGAAGGCCGAAGAACTGGCTCATAAGGCACCTATCAAAATGATTGTACCCTTGGTGGTGCTCGTCTTCCCTTCCATCCTGATAATCCTCTTGGGTCCGGCCCTTATCTCAATCAAGAACTCAGCTATCTTTAAAGGCCTGTTCGGGTAAAGGATGACCTGGAGAACCCTTCGGGATTTCTTGCTGGATTTGCTTTTCCCTCCCCGCTGTGTGGGCTGTGGGAAGGTAGGAGTATGGGTATGCCAGGAGTGTTTGGGGGGAATCCGATTCATCGAGGAGCCAAGGTGTGGGATATGCGGGTGTCCTGTGGATGAAGGAGCGCTATGTGAGCATTGCGCCAACAGCCAGCACAGCGTTGACAGGATTATAACCGTAACTGACTTCAGCGACTTGATTCAGGAGATGATTCACCGCTTTAAATACAACCAATGCACTGCTCTGGCCGAGCCCCTGGTCGGTTTGATGTTTCGCTACTGGGTCCAACACCCTCTTCAGGTGGATTGCATCATCCCTGTACCCCTTCACCCCCGTCGCCTCCAAGAGCGAGGTTATAACCAGGCAGCTCTGCTGGCCGAGGGCCTGGGTGAACGCCTGGGAATCCCCGTGCTTCTGGATGTTCTTGTGAGGATTAAATACACCAAGCCCCAGGTGGGACTTACAGCGGAGGAAAGGAAGGAGAACGTTCGGGGTGCTTTTGCGTGCCCCCACAAGACCCTGATTGGCAAATCGGTGCTCCTTGTGGATGATGTCTGTACCACAGGAGCCACCCTGGAAGCTTGCAGCGTTGCCTTGAAAACGGCTGGAGCCACCAGGGTTCTGGGATTTACACTGGCCCGACCTATGCTGGGCCCATAGAAAGAGAATCTTTGGAGGGTAAAGCTATGGAGCTTAAAATTAAAGCCAGGAACCTGGAAGTTACAGAAACCCTCAGGAAATACCTGGAAAAGAAGATAGGCAAAATGAACAGGTATCTCCCTAAAGCTACCGAAGCATATATAGAACTATCGAGGGAAGGTACCAAGAGCATCAAAGACAGCCATAAGGTAGAGGTAACACTAAGGGGCGGTAAAGCCTTCATCCGGGCCGAAGAGCGTTCGGCTGACATCTTTGCCGCCATAGACTCGGTGGTTGATAAGCTTCAAAGGCGCATCGAGCGTTACAAGGGTAAACTCTACGATAAGAGCAGAGCCCGAGCTAAGAGGGAATTGGTGGAAGAAGCCATAGAAGAAACCCCACGAGTCGTGCGGGTCAAGAGGTTCCCCGTCTCTCCTATGTCGGAGGAAGAGGCCATAGAGCAGATGGAACTCCTTGGGCACGACTTCTTCGTCTTCCTCAATTCCGAAGATGGTGAAATAAACGTCATATACCGGCGGAGGGATGGAAATTACGGGTTGATAAAACCGGAAATAGCCTGACCTCTCTTGCTGCCTGGGGGGTCATCTTGCACTAATCCCCATCAGGTGTTATAATAGAGAGGCAATTGAATACCGAGGTCGCTGGGGGAGCTCGGGAGAGCCGGGCTGAGAGGGCGGACAACCCTGTGGGCCTCCGCCGACCCCTGGAACCTGACCTGGGTAATGCCAGCGTAGGGAAAGCGACGGCTGGACAGAAAGGGCCGCACGCCTACCGAGGCTGGCGGCCCTTTTCAGTCTCTACGAGGAGGTGAATGATGGCGTTGATTAAACTTCAAAGGCCTCCGGAATGGGGAATTGAGCCTGTGCCACAGGAACATCGGATTATGGGCTTCCTGGATTACCTCGCCCTCTGGTCCAGCCTGGGAGTGGGCTTGCTGGTCCTGCTGGCCGGGACGCTGCTGGTTCCCGGGCTGGGGTTAGGGCAGGCCCTCATCGCCATCGTGCTGGGCACCCTCATCGGCAACGTGCTCCTGGCTCTGGCCGGATTAATCGGAAGCAGGGAAGCCGTCCCCACAATGGTGCTCATAAGGCCTGTGCTGGGCATCCGAGGCTCATACATCCCCACTGCTCTAAACATCCTCCAGCTCATAGGCTGGGGTGCTTTTGAAATCATCATAATGGCTGAGGCAGCCAATGGCATCTCCAAGAACCTCTTTGGCTTTTCCAGCTTCATCTTCTGGGTGGCTTTTTTCTCCATCTGGTGCACGCTGCTGGCCGTCGGCGGGCCGCTGATGGTCGTGCGGGAGTGGATTGAAAAATTCGCCATCTGGCTGGTCTACGCCATCACCATTTACCTAACCTGGTATCTATTCAGCCACTACGACATCGGTGCTATATTCAGAAGTCCTGGCACCGGAGAGCTCCCCTTCTGGATTGGGGTAGACCTGGTGGTGGCGATGCCGGTATCCTGGATGCCTCTGGTGGCCGATTACAACCGATTTGCCAAGAAGGGGAGCAGCGCCTTCTGGGGGACCTACCTGGGCTATCTGGTGGCTAACGTGTGGTTCTACGCCCTGGGAGCCCTTTTCGTCCTGGCCCTGGGTACGGGCGACCTCATCCCAGCCATCTTAGCCCTGGCCGGAGGTTGGGTGGCCCTCATCCTGATCCTGGTGGATGAGACTGACAACGCCTTCGCCGACATCTACAGCGCTGCCGTATCGGGCCAGAACATCATCCCCAAAGTGCCTCAATGGGTGCTGGTGGCGGCAGTGGGAGCCATCTGCTTCATCCTGGGTGCCACAGTGCCCATCGCCCAGTACGAGCATTTCCTCCTCCTCATCGGCTCGGTCTTCGTGCCTCTCTTCGGCGTGCTGGCAGCCCAGTACTTTTTCGTGGAGAAGGGACGTTACCAGACCGAGGAGCTTTACAAAGCCGAAGGAACCTACTGGTATGCTGCGGGATTTAACTGGCGGGGCATCGTGGCCTGGGTGCTGGGGGTGGCGGTCTATCACCTCATCGCCAGGTTTATGCCCTGGATGGGGGCCTCAATTCCGAGCTTCGCTGTAGCGTTAATAGCGCACATATTGCTTAACTGGCGGCGATAGAGACTTCCGGGCAGCAGTGAGGCTGCTGCCCGGAAATTCCTTCAACCTGGGATGACTTCGTAAGCATATCCGATGCGATGCAGATGGAACGCAGGGAACAATGACTCGCCTTGGCGTAAACGCTGGAATAGCTCCTGAGTTTCTAAATCGTAAATGTGTTCTCCGCACTTGGTACACACTCCGGCTTCTACCTGAACGATTAGGACATCTCTGCCACGGCGAATTAGCTTTTCTACTTTCTTAATCACTACTTCACCACCACATACAGGGCAAATTGAAACGATATTCTTGCTCATCTCTTCCTCCTGATGCGGAAATCAATCCATCGAGTTGGGTCCGGCACATAAGCAGTTACCAAAATGGCAAGGCGTTCGACTTGAGCGTAAGCCCATACCGAATGGATAGGCCTGCCTTGTTGATCCCTCCCGTAAATCAGGCAGCTAGGAAAGGGAAAATCATCGGGGTGGTCTTCGATTATCTCGCCAGTTAATACTGATATGGAAAAGCTCCTCGTTAGAGATGCGATCAGCGGCGAGTTCTTCATCGGCATGCTCAGTGATGTTTATCCTCCTTTCTAGGATTGCCTTGCGGATGAGTTCTATATCCATAGCAATTTCACTATAATCCAGGATTAAGGAAGTGTCAAGATAAGCAGGAGCGAAGGCGATTCTTGTGTCCAGCGGGGGCAATCCCGTATACTAGCTACCTGACACTTTTGATTTGCTCCCCTGAAGCAGATTTACGCAGCCCACCCGCCGGGCGATGAATCACCCGGCTGAGAAGCCTTAAAGCCGGTTGAAAACCAGCTGAGGGTTAGCGGGTTTTCAACCCGCTTCCAGATTCTTAGCCGGGAGCTTCCAGCTCCCGGCCATTTCTGAGCCCAGCTTCGTAAAAGTGTCAGGAGGCTAGCCCCGTATACAAGTTTGCACAAAAGGGGAGGGTTATTTCTTCTGCCCACCTGCCTTGGGAGGGGTAATTATGAACCAAACACGGAAAGCAGCTTATGCTGTCGTGCTTACGGCCATAGCGGTGGCTTTGGCTCCCTTCTTCATCCCTATCGGCATCACCAAGTGCTACCCAGCCCAGCATATGGTCAATGTGCTAGGAGCGGTGCTCTTAGGGCCTTGGTACGCCCTGGCGGTAGCTACGGCGGCGGCCATAATCCGCAATGCCCTCAATCTGGGCACCATCTTTGCCTTCCCTGGAGGGATGATAGGGGCTTTCCTGGCTGGATGGGCCTACCGCCTGACAAGGAACATCTACATCGCTGCCCTGGGCGAAGTGGTGGGTACAGGCCTCATCGGAGCCACCGCCAGTGCCCTCTTCGTAGGGCCGGTTTTCCTGGGCAAGACGATGGCCTTGGGGACCTTCATCGTGGCTTTCTCCGTCAGCACCATCGCCGGGTCGGCGATAGGGGTGCTGATATTGATAGGACTCCGACGGGCCGGGATGCGGTGGTAAAACACAGGTTCTTCCTCTTTCTTGCCCCCGTTGTGGGGCGACATTACCAACCACGGTTAAATACAGCTCTCGTGAGAGTGTTGAAAAACCCTTCGGGTGAAACTGCCCCGAAGGCTGGGGAAGGGGAAAAGGGTGTTTTCTCGTGCGGTGGCAAAGCCACCGCACGAGAAAACACTTCAAGAAATCCTTTTTAACCGCTCCCGGAAGCTGAAGCTCCAAGCTTGAAAAGCTCAAAGCCCGCTGGAAGCGGGCTAAATAGGGCGCTTCCAGCGCCCTTTCAGTGCTTAGCCTGGAGCTTCTAGCTCCAGCAAAAGATTCGTGGGGTTACCGATGATAGAATTTGAAAATGTATCCTTCGCTTATGAAGGGGGCTGTGAAGCCTTAAAGGAAGTGAACTTGCATATCGAAGCAGGGGAGTTCGTGCTCCTTTGTGGCCCT
>Ga0164310_10002306_pt1 | contig 10951 bp, 11 predicted proteins | sample GuaBasSedimGuay1_FD_121795 | JGI IMG/M metagenome (GOLD analysis project Ga0164310, IMG submission 121795) | Subseafloor sediment microbial communities from Guaymas Basin, Gulf of California, Mexico - Guay1, Core 4569-9, 0-3 cm | ecosystem: Environmental > Aquatic > Marine > Hydrothermal vents... | reverse complement strand
GCGATCATGCTCACCCTTGAGGTGATGGAGAGTTCGCCATGAAGCGGCACGCCCCTGGCATCGGTGACCATCCCGCCGGATTCCTCGATGATGATCTTTCCTGCGGCGATGTCTGTTACCCTCAGATATTTCCGGAAGTCAACAAAGGCGTCCAGGACGCCTGCCGCAACATAACAGAGTTCCAGTGATGAGCTTCCGAGAACCCGGATTCTTCGTACGGTTCTTCCGAGATCGGTTATCTTTGTTGAATCTGTTCGATAAGCATAGGCAGTCACACTCAATCTTTGCAATTCTCTGGTCGTTGATACGTTGATCTGCTTTTGATTACAGTACGCACCTTTTCCGATCTCTGCATGGTAGGTATCACCTGAGTGCAGATTCTGCACGAACCCGAATGAGATATCAGAGAGGTCATATCCTCCGATCGCGATGGAAACCGAATAGAACGGAATGCCAGCCACTGCATTGAATGTCCCATCGAGCGGATCGAGTACGAGTGTAAAATCGATGTCATCTTCATCGACATTCTCTCTTCTTCCATGAATCAGTTTCTCTCCGCATTCCTCGCTTACAAGCAATATCTTTCGTCCATCGTCTCTCAAAACATCAATCGCAGCATTTTCTGCCACCTCATCGATCTTCTTTGTGGGTGTGCCATCAGCGCCGGTGTACAGTTCCCTTCCTGACTCTGATGTGCCGATCACGGGTGCGGTTGCATCAGCGATTGCGGCAGCGATATTGTTGCAGAATGTCAGCATATTCATCATGGAGTGATGTGATGCATGGATATAAAAGGGGGATGGTCTATGGTTAGGTCAATGAAACAAATAACCGGCGGAGTATGCGCTGTTCGCGGCGTGCGTGCTTATGGGATCAAGGAGAATAAGAACGGGCTTGCCGTGATCACAGGTAGTGGAGCATCCTCGGGTGTTTTTACAAGAAATAAGATCATCGCGGCTCCACTGACATTGACCAGAACGCATCTGGCAGACAAACACAAACTCGAGGCGATTATTGCAAATAGCGGATGCGCAAATGCGTTCACTGGAGCACGTGGGCTTTCAGATGCCAGACGCATGGCTGAACTGCTGGCAGACAGACTCGGTGTCGAGAAGGACGCAGTTGGCGTCGCATCGACCGGTGTCATCGGTGTGCCACTTGATCTGAACTGGATTGAGGATCACATCGATTCCGTGATTGCCGGATTATCAGATACTCCGGATGGAAGCACAGCATCGGCACGCGCCATCATGACAACAGACACCCGTCCAAAGGAGTTTGCAGTCGAATTACCATCAGGCGTGCGTATCGGCGGGATTGCAAAAGGTTCTGGCATGATTGCTCCGGATATGGCAACGATGCTTGCGTTCATCTATACGGATGCTGACACATCTCATGAAATGCTTGATTCGTGCCTCAGACAGGCGGTAGATCGCAGTTTCAACATGATCGTTGTGGATGGCGATACCAGCACCAACGATATGGTGCTTCTGACAGCGACCGCTGAGAATGGTGAGTTGGATGAAAAAGAATTTCAGGAAGGGCTCGACCGCGTATGCATCGAACTTGCAACGATGATTGTTCGTGACGGAGAAGGGGCAGAAAAGTTCATCGAGGCGAGAGTTACCGGTGCAAAGACAGAGGAGGATGCGAAGAATGCAGCAAAAGCAATTGTCAGGTCTCCACTCGTCAAAACCGCTGTTCATGGCTCTGATCCGAACTGGGGACGGGTGATCGCTGCTGCCGGATACTCTGGTGCTCTGGTTGATCCGGATCAGATCTCGCTTGCGCTCTGCGGAACGCTTCTGGTGGATCATGGCATGGTTGTCGATTCCGCAGGTGTGGATATGAGCGGGAACGATATCGAGATCGCTCTTGATTTAGGACTCGGTACGGGTGAGGCGGTTGCGTGGGGCTGCGATCTGACAGCGGAGTATGTGCGGATCAATGCTGAGTATACGAGTTGAGGCGAAAGATTGTTGTATCTGAGGTCCCAGCTTATGATTTGTAATAACCAGCAGTTCCGAATACCCCTACTTCCGACTGAGACATGAGTCTCTATATTTCCGCTTATTCCCCTGAAAGAGTTGCAGGATTGGAATATTTCACCACAGAGACACGTGATTACAGAGATATTGTCTCTGCGCCTCCGCGGTGAATTAAAATCAGATTTTCACATCTCTTTGCGCGACATTCTCCGGTTCGGAACTACGCCTGTTCGGAAGTACTGTCGCAACAGAAGCATCAGCGAAGTTATCAACCTTTTGGAAAAAAAGCTGGTGCTCATGATCCTCCAAGATGTTCTGCAACCGCAATGATACCAAAACTTCCCCTCATCCCTTATACTCCCCACCAACCACCTCACGTATCCGGTCAGCGGTCTTCGGTCCGACCAGTTCCACCTCCATCAGTTCCTCCCTTGTTGCACCCATCACCGCTGCAACCGTCCCGAAATGCCTGAGCAGATTCTTCGCAACAACAGGACCGATATTCGAGATCGCGGATACGACGTACTCCTGCTGCTCCGGAAGCATCATCGCTGATCGTTTTCCATGCAGCATGATCTCCCGTCCGTGATCCTGCTGCTCTCTTCTTGCGATTGCTGCGATCATCGCAGCGGTATCCTCTGCATCCTTGCTCATGATGATCGATACGCCAAAATCAATCGCTATGGATGCAAGTGCGCCGCGTACAGCATTCGGGTGGATTTGCCTGATATTGTAAATATCGCCGCCCTCAAGAATCAGCACCGGCCTCTGATATGTCCGTGCAAGGTCCGAGATCTGCCCGAACAACTCACGGCGCCCGCCGATCAACGAACTCAAGAAATCACTCGTCGTCTTTCGCTCGATTCCGACACGATCGCTCACTACATAATCCCCGATCTCAAGCGTCCGCATGACCACGCTTACGCCCATCTCCTCAAGGATCGCTGCCACGCCGGACCTGACTTCTCTGTGATCGACATAAGCGACCAGATCGTCCCCAGCAAAGGCTGCCAGCTGCTTCTGCTCGATCCTGGGCTTCTGGATCGGTATTGATCCGTGCATGTCAGACATCGCTGCCATCATCTTTGACTCCTTCCGCGTGCTGATCCAGTAGGCAGCCTCGTCGCTCGATCCTTTCGCAATTAGAACAACGATCCTCCCTGCGCGCTTTCTACCAGTCCTCCCTTTCCGCTGGATTGTGCGTATCTCAGAGGGTACTGGTTCGTAGAAGAGAACAAGGTCTGTTGATGGGATATCTAGCCCTTCCTCTGCAACCGACGTAGCAACGAGCGTATTGTACTCGCCTGATTTGAATTTATCGATGATCTCTGTCTGCTGCTTCTGTGTCAAGCCCCTGTCCCTGTACTTGCTCGCCTGTCCAACGAACCGGACAGCAGAAACGCCATCTACATCCTCAAGTGCCTTCGTCACCATCAGAGCGCTGTCACGAAAGTTGGTGAAGATGATCACCCTTGAATCAGGATTGTCACGCAGTTGATCAGCGACGATTCTACGTACCGCATCCAGCTTGGGATGTTCTTTGATGGGCGAGGAGAGCGCTTTCATCGCTGCACGCATCTCTGGATCCATAACAAGACGTTTTGATGCCTTACTTCCGCTCCTGGATCGTGCTTCTGCGTTCAAACGATCGAAATACCTTTCAAGCGCCTCTACACCTTGCGTTTCTCCGAGTTCGATGGCATGTTTGATCTTAAAAATCTCTGCAAGAAGTGAAATCGCAGAAAATGCATCTCTATTACTTTTTTCGATGACCTGAGCCTGCAGTTTGCTCTGAAGGTCGAGCAATTCCCGTTTCGACGTCTTCTCGAAAACGTTGAAACCAAGTTTCCTGAGTTTTCCACACCGGTCAACAAGCACCTTCTCCACCCTCTGCTTAAGTTCCATAATTCCGGAAGGAATTTCAACACGCACCCACTCGATGTCACGATCGTGCAGATAAGGGATCACATCAGAATCTGCCTCGCTCTTCACCTCCACAGATTCGATATGAAGATTCTCGCACACCTCTGCAATAGTTTCAGGATTGCTTCCCGGACTTGCGGTTATACCGAGAACCAGCCGCGATTTCGCATCAGCATCCTCAAAATACCGCTCTGCAATGTACACATACGCATATCTGCCGACTGCACGGTGAGCCTCATCAAACGTTATGTGCACCACGTCGTGAAGATCGATGCGTCTCGCACGAAGATCGTTCTCGATCGTCTGAGGTGTGGAGACGATGACCTGCGAGTCTTTCCACATCTCTGATCGCTTGTTTGCAGCAATGCTTCCTGTAAATGTTGCAACCGTGCAATTGGGAAGTGCCTGCCTGAAAAAATTGGAATGCTGCTCAACAAGCGGCTTTGTTGGTGAAAGAATCAATACTTTGCCTCCGAGATCATGGAGGCGTGCAGCGATCACCATCAGCGCAACGATCGTCTTTCCAAGCCCTGTGGGCAGCACGATCAGGCATGAACCCTTGAGCGCGGATGAAGTGAGTGCAAGCTGGTATAACCGCTGCTCGATCATATCCTTCCGGATCAGGGGGTGGGAGATATATCTGGTCACCATGGTAATATTGCAATCTCCTACTTATCTGATACAGCAAACCATGTCATGATGGTGTGTGCGAACCATCAACTATAACTAAACCTCTTCAAAATATTTTTTGATTCGTTCCACCCACATTCCGCAGATGATGCTTTATTATTGATATTGTTTACGCCGTCGTTTGGCGGCACGCGGTTCACTATATCTCAGTCTATTTCCGGCACGATGACTGGCGATGGCTTTCGAAAGTACTGAGCAAGCCAGAGAACCAGAAATATTCGTGCCGAAACCGATAACACCGCGGCAGAAGGATGTGAATATATGCAACCGAACAATCCGATCGCACCGGCACGCATCACATCCGGCATGGATGTCGATGATCTCGTCTGCGCACTTGATGGATGCGGATTCGGCGCGGGAAGACTCGCGCAGGCATGTGACATATACGAGGAGATGTTAAACGATGACTCCGCAACGAAGTTCTTTGGACTTGCTGGCGCGATGGTGCCGGCAGGGATGCGAAACATCGTCTCGGGTCTGATCAGAGACGGGCACATCGATGTCCTCGTCTCAACAGGCGCAAATCTTGTGCACGACATCCTCGAATCGCTCGGACTACCCCATTACAAGGGCAGCGAGATCGTTGACGACAATGCGCTGCACCGCGAAGAGATCGATCGCATATATGATGTGTACGTACCAGATCTTCACTTTGCTCACCTGGAAGAGCACCTGCTTCGCGTATTTCCAGATATGGATGATCATATCTCGATTCGAGAGATGCTCTTTGAAATCGGCAAATCTTTAACCGATCCGGATTCGATTCTGAGAGCGTCTTATGAGTGCAATGTCCCGATATTCTGTCCTGCTATTCAGGATTCAATGATCGGGCTGCATGCATGGTTATATCGACAGACGAATCCATTGAATGTCGATGTCTTTGCAGATTTCAATGAGTTCATCGACCTCTACTTTGATTCCGAGCGGTCAGGTGCTCTTCTCATCGGAGGCGGCGTTCCAAAGAATTTTATTCTGCAGGGAATGCTCCTGACATCGAAGGGATTTGACTATGCGATCCAGCTAACAACAGACCGTCCGGAATCTGGTGGACTTTCCGGCGCAACACTCAATGAGGCGAAATCATGGGGCAAGGTCAGCAAAGACGCAAAATCAGTCACCGTTTATTCTGATGCGACCATAACACTTCCTATTCTTGTTGCTGCGGTGCGTAGCAGACTTCTCAGCGTTTGAAGTGCGGTATTCAGAGATTTGTTATAGCAAAGATTGTAAATTATGCCAGTAAATCCTTAATTCTCTGCACACATTCACCAGAACTAAAATAGATGTGGATTGTGGGCATACGGCTCAGATTCTGTTGCATGATATTCTGCCATCATTTTGAACCTTGAAGCAAGGCTTGTGAAGCGAGATGGAATCTCAAAAATCCATAACAAAGTAGTAATCGTTGATGAGAAGAAGATACTGATCTCTTTGATAAACTGGAGTTAGGCATAGCCCCACATACAACAGGGAAGCAGGCAGCGCCATAGAGGGAAATAACCACAAACTATTATTAGCTTTGGCACTTTCAGACATATTCATATATCGCGATCATGACACATCAGCGAGGCGAAATACGATGAATATTTTCATTTATCCAAGCAACAGTCTGATCCTGTACGATCTGGTCGAACGTTTCGGTCACAAGCCGCTTGCAGTGATGCAGGAGATCAGGAAGAAGGTGACTACGGCAGGAATCGATTCACCCCCCCTGAACATCACGCCAGAAGATCCGAAACATGGTCTCAAGTACGCGGCTGTCGAGGTTCCTGCAGGCGTTCGCGGGCGCATGTCACTCTTTGATCAACTGATCGGGGATGCTGAGGCAGCGATTCTTGTCGAGGATGCGCCGATCGGGTTCGGGTGCATGGGATGTCAGCGAACGAGCGAACTCATTGGATTTCTGATACGCGCGAAACGAGTTCCGATTCTGGAGTTGAACTATCCGACATCCGACGATGAAGCAAGGAATTTCGTGTATCAGATATCCGAATTCCTGAACAAACTTCAAGGAGGAGAAACATGAACGAGATCGAGGTCGCGCAGATCTCATGCGGTTCCGAATACACCGGAGTACAGGGTGAGATCGAATCCGCGGCAGAGCAGGTCGGCGCAAAGATCATCTTTCCGGATATCGATCTGGACGAGGTAGAGGAGGCAGAGGCAAAGTTTGGGCTGAAGGTGACGAGTCCTGACCTCAAATTGATGCTTGCCCGCGCAATCTCGGTTGTTGAGGGGCATACCACCGCCGACGCCGTCTTCATCGGAACATGTTTCAGATGTGCCGAGGGTGCGCTTGTCAGAAACGAGATTCGTAGGTACATTCATGAGAAATCCGGGCTTCCTGTGATCAGTTATTCCTATACCGAGCGTACCACAGCAGAGACGCTTCTCACAAGAATGGAAGCATTAACAACGGTCGCAAAGAGGCGGAGTCTCCTTGCGCGCGAGGTCCAGACCGGACTCACTGCAGGAATCGATTCAGGATCGACCACAACGAAAGCAGTGGTGATGAAAGACGATGAGATTCTCGGATTCGGCTGGGTTGGAACAACCGATGTGCAAAAGAGCGCGGAGAATGCGCTTTCGAAAGCGTTATCCGAATCAGGAATTGAGAGGGATGCAATTCAGTCGATTGGGGTCACAGGATATGGCAGATTCCTGCTAGGAGAATCATTTAATGCAGATCTGGTTCAGGAAGAGATTACAGTGAACTCAAAAGGTGCTGTATACCTTGCTGACCGGCAGAAGGGGGTCGCAACAGTAATCGACGTCGGAGGGATGGACAACAAAGCGATATCAGTGCAGGACGGAATCCCTGGAATCTTCACGATGGGCGGGATCTGTGCCGGCGCATCAGGGCGTTTCCTTGAGATGACAGCAAAGCGGCTGGGCGTTGATATCACCGAACTCGGCAAACTTGCGCTTGCAGGCGATGCATCCAAGATATCGATGAACAGCTACTGTATCGTATTCGGGATACAGAGCCTGGTAAACTCGCTATCAAAAGGAGCCAGGCATGAGGATGTTGCAGCCGCGGCATGTTACAGTGTGGCAGAGCAGGTCTTTGAGCAGCAACTTCAGGAGGTCGAGGTGAAAGAGCCGATCATTATGGTCGGAGGCACATCCTTAATCGAGGGGCTGCCTCATGCGATGCATGAACTGCTTCAAGCAGAGGTGATCGTACCGCCATACTCGCAGTTGATCGGCGCTGTTGGCTCTGCGCTTCTGGCATCAGGTTTCATCGAGGAGTGACAGACATGGAGCCGCTGGAAGTATTCAGGGTCGAGTCTCCGGATAAGACTGGCGCAGAGGCTTATGAATCGGTGTCCCGTGACGTTCTTTCCGATCTGGAACTGACAACGACACTCGGACGGTTGTGGATATACATCGATCCTGCTGAGCCGGTTTTCATCTTCTGTACCCTGATCAGGAGCGGTCTTCCGCCTGTATGTGTCAGGGATATGGCAGAGATCGAAGTGGGGGCGCCCGGCGTTGATGAGGTGAATATAAACATATTCAATGAAGAGTATGTCCCTCAATTGCTGAGCACTCTCCGGATAAAGTACGGACGTGAGAATATCGAGCAGCCAGACAGGAAGACGATGACCATTGCTACCAAAGACCCGAGCGAGGTTGCAAAGGAAGTCGCGGACGTGATAATCGCTGATCCGCGCAGAGAGATCGAGTCAAGACTTGCCGATGCCCTGCTCAGGATCACGCCGGAAGGCTTCCGTGTAAGGCATCATATCTCCACCGAGTCGGAGATGTTATTTGTGGCATCAGAGGATCCTATAAAGCCCGAATGGATCAAGAAGGCGGAAGATATGATAAGCGAACTAAAGGAGGATTGAACATGCTTGAACCGATCATATACGAGGGCGGCGTCTTCAAACATAATCTCGTAACAGAGCTCGTAGAGGATCTTGGCGGATATATCATCCAGACCAATTTCATGCAGACAGAGGTCAGGATCCAGCTGCTCTGCCCACATGAAGATATGTCCATGCTCGAGGATCTGGCAAAGGAACTTCGTGCCAAGATCACAAGAGCACCGCTTACAGGAACGGACATCATCGTGATTGCACCAACACTGGCATATCATCATCTTCCGCACCATGCATGTGATGTTGCAGAGTATATGCGCAGGTTTGGAGCGAACACAACGTTGATCGGGCTTGCAAGAGGTGTTGGCAGAAGGATTGCACAGATATCTGCAAAGGAGCGTGCACTCGCTGATGAACATGATCTTGCTATCTTTACGTTCGGAAACTTCGAGGACTGCCTGACAAAAGAAAAATACGTGCTGTACAAGGATCTTGAGGTTCCGAGCATCATCACAGGAACACCCGAACTTATCAAGGCTCCGGCGTATGCAAAAGCGTATGTTGGGGGTCTTGGCAGGATTGCACACCGGTTGAAGGGTGAAAACGAACTTGCTGCGCTTGACAAACTGGCAGAGGTCGCAGGCGAGTGTCTTGACGAAGAGAGGCTCGATATAGCAAAGGATCCGTTGACCATCCAGCCAGCCCGTCTCATGAGTGAGCTCAAGGAACAAGTGCCAGCTATCAATAAGTCTCTCTCTCCTGCGCCTATCACGCTCCAGTTGAAGGGTGCTCGCATCAAACTGCCTTATAGAGAGTACAAAGAAGCAATCGAGAATATGACGTTTGAGGAGGGTACAACCTTAAAGGAGATCGCAGATGTGCTGCCGTCATACGTGAGAGATTACTTAGTGATAAGAATATTGCCAAAGTCAGTGACCGGTTTTGTCATGTAGGTGGCAGAGATGGACATCGAGAAGATCCAGAGGATCATGAGGATGGATCCTGAGGAGGCTGCACAGGAATTGCTGGATGCTGTTGAGAAGTATTACGGCGAGATTCCATACATTTTACAGTTTATGCAGGATATGCCAGAACTGCTCGTCCCAAAGGTACTGTATGACAGCGCAATCATACGAGAGTTCAAACGTCTTGACCCGAAGACGATTGAACTCATTTCAATTGGCGTGTCTGCTGCGATCAGGTGCGAACACTGCCTCCGAATGCATGTCCGTATCGCAGAGAAACTCGGAATACCAAAAGAAGAGATACTCGATGCAATTTTGATCGCTGGCACACTTTCAAACGCAACCGTACTTGCTTATGCCACGCGGGTGCTGGATTCAGAAGAGGGAATCGAACGCGGATCCGGATGTGATATCTGCGATCTCGGAGGCGAGGATCATGAGTGGTAAAAATTGTTGATGCTCTGACATCGTAAAGTTGCAAAAAAAAAGAAGGGCTCAGGCAAGCAGCGCTCTTCCTTTGCCTTCAGCCATGAGATCGACCCCAGATCCTCTGATTGTAACGGTCACATCGGTGCCATTGATGTATGCTGTACCATTGAATCCTGTGCAGACCATGGTACTGTCCTGCTGTGTTCTGGTACCGTTTCCGCAGTGAGTATGCCAGTTCTGTTCAGTACCAGAGATTGTAGTCGCAATATGGATATCTCTGCTCCGGATCGGTTGCATTTTTATGCTGGTAGACATATATTGTATCGCCATGTCGATATATCTGCTGGTGATAACGAAGAGAGAACTGGTCGCAGAAACCATGAAACGGTGATGCTATATGCGGTTGCTCCCCTCTTTACGTGAAAAAAAACGTTATCTTGCTTTCGAGGTATTATCTGAGAGCGTGACACCGAGGCATGATTTCATCGAGGAACTGGGACGATCCTCGCAATCACTGCTCGGGGACGCCGGCAGTAGCGAGTGCGAGATGAATCTGTTATTCTTTGATGGTACGAAAGGAATTGTACGATGCATCCCTACCCAAACCATGCGCACACGCGCTGTGCTCGCGACGATACATGATGTCAGAGGTGTGCGCGTTGCAGTTTACGTGACCGGGGTTTCGGGTACGGTCAAGGGCGCAAAACGGTTTTTTTGATGAAGTTGTGCAGAAAGTGTGGCGTGGCGTTATTTTCCGAAACCAGATTGGTGATCCATCTACATCCATAAATACCATCTCCGAGAATGCCATCCAGATTGGGGTGGTAATCGAGTGTCTGGCCAAAAGCCTCCGGAAACATGGTAGTTTCCCCAATCGAGTGATCCGGGCTTATGGACATGCCTGAAATCAATTTATATTGAACTCCCACACCCATAACCGGGTATGAGAACCCCATCCCGGATGCTCTTGATGATTTTTCTGAGTTCATCGCCGCGCTGTCTGGATGGCATACGGTGAGATCGACCGACAAGTATACAAACATAACGGTACATACGCTCATCCGATGAACGACTTATCCACTGCTTTTGCAGTGCCAAATATCGAAGGCAATGCAAGAGCAGAGGATGT
>Ga0164310_10002305_pt1 | contig 10952 bp, 12 predicted proteins | sample GuaBasSedimGuay1_FD_121795 | JGI IMG/M metagenome (GOLD analysis project Ga0164310, IMG submission 121795) | Subseafloor sediment microbial communities from Guaymas Basin, Gulf of California, Mexico - Guay1, Core 4569-9, 0-3 cm | ecosystem: Environmental > Aquatic > Marine > Hydrothermal vents... | reverse complement strand
GGCTGAGAAGGCCGTTAAGGGGGTCCGGGGCCTGACCGTTATCGGCGAGTTCAGGTCTAAGAGGTTTGGAAACATCGTTGTCAGGTCCGATGGATCGGAGGAAAGGGTTGAAGAGGCCGTCCTCGACGAGCTTTGGAGGCTGATCGCTGAACGCGGAACCCGTTCCAACGATACCCGCAGCTAATTGATGGAAATCGGCGTGAACAATATATTTTGGTAAAGAGATTTCGGGGAGGGAACTCGGTGGCGAAGATTCTAGATTATGTAGGCCTCTCCTTTGACGACGTCCTCTTAGTGCCGAAGAGGTCTTCGATAAGGTCTAGGAAAGAGGTTATAACGAGGAGCAGGTTCACGAAGAGGATCTGGCTCAACATACCCATAGTCTCGGCAGCGATGGACACCGTAACCGAGTCGAAGATGGCGATCACTATGGCCAGAGAGGGGGGAATAGGCGTAATACACAGGTTCATGTCCCCGCTGAGGCAGGCAGAGGAGGTCTCGAAGGTGAAGAGGGCCGAGAACATAGTCATCGAGAAACCGCTGACGATAAGCCCGGAAGCCACGATCGCCGAAGCCAAGAAGCTGATGAGCCAGCATGGGATAAGCGGGTTACTCGTCGTGGACTCGGAGAACAGGCTGCTGGGAATACTCACGCGGAGGGATGTAATCTTCGAGGACAACGACGGGAAGCTTGTGAAAGACTGCATGACCCCGAGGAATAGGATGATCGTGGCGTCGCCGGGGATCACGATCGAGGAGGCGAGGGAGATCTTCAGGGAGAACAAGATAGAGAAGCTGCCGATCGTTGATGATGAGGGAAGGCTCAAAGGACTAATAACAAGCATAGACCTCATCAAGCGCGGAACCTATCCAAACGCCTCCAGGGATGAAAAGGGCAGACTCCTAGTAGCCGCGGCGATAGGTGTGAAAGAACAAGAACTGGAGAGGGCGAAGCTCTTAATCGATGCCGGAGCCGATGTCCTCGTAATCGACGTCGCACATGGACACAGCGAGATGTGTATAAACATGATTAGGAAGGTTAGGACGCTCTATGGGGACCAAGTAGACGTAGTCGCCGGAAACGTCGCAACACCGGAGGGCGTGGAAGATCTAGCCGCCGCCGGGGCAGATGCGGTTAAGGTTGGGATAGGCCCTGGATCGGTGTGTACTACCAGGGTTGTTGCCGGCGTCGGGGTTCCCCAGCTCACCGCCATAATGAAGTGCGCTGAGGCGGCTGAGAAGATAGGCGTTCCGATAATAGCTGATGGCGGGATCAAGGAGAGCGGAGACGTCGTGAAAGCGCTTGCTGCGGGCGCCTCCACCGTGATGATTGGAAGACTGCTGGCTGGAACCGATGAGAGCCCGGGGACCATAGTCGTGAGAAATGGTAGGAGATACAAGATTTACAGGGGGATGGCTTCCATGTACGCCATGCTGGGCAGGGAATTCAGGCTCGGTGAAAACGAGGCGGAGGCATTCCTCGACGCATCAGAATACTCTTATTATGCTGAGGGGATTGAAGCCTACGTGCCATATACGGGCTCTGCATCGGATGTAGTTAAGAGACTTGTAGCCGGTCTCAGATCGGGGATGAGCTACCTCGGCGCAAGAACCATAGATGAGTTGAAGAGGAACGCGGTCTTCATAAGGATCACCTCCTTCGGATATAGGGAGAGCATTCCACACGACGTGGAGATGATGTGAAGATGCCCGCCACGATAATTACGGGACTCCAATGGGGAGATGAGGGAAAGGGTAAGATCTCCTATCTCCTGTGCAGGGACGCCGACTGCGTCGTGAGGTTCCAAGGAGGGGCAAACGCTGGCCACACAGTAATAGTTTCGGGTAAGAAGTTAAAATTCAACATGATTCCCGCTGGATCCGCGGCAGGAGCTATGCCATGTATAGCGTCCGGCACGGTGGTTGATCTCGACGAAGTTTTCGAGGAACTCGATCTGTTAAGGTCGCTCGGCTTCGAGACTAAATTCATGATAAGCAGGGCGGCGAACATCGTGCTGCCCATACATAAGAAGCTCGACGCGATGATCGAGGAACTCAGGGGAGGAAGGGCCGTCGGCACCACCAGGAGGGGGATAGGGCCTACCTACTCGGATAAGGCGCTTAGAGCAGGTATTAGGATTGAGGACCTATTAGACCGGAACGCCCTCATGGATAAGTTGGAGATATTGAAGAAAGTCCATGACTTGGAGATCGAGAACTCGGATAAGCTGATCGAGTATGGGAACAGGATTAAGCCGTATGTCGGAGATGTGGAGCTCTTTGTGAACAACTTACTCGACGAAGGGAAGAAGGTCATCTTCGAGGGAGCTCAGGGAACCCTCCTAGACATAGATCACGGAACCTACCCATACGTCACATCCTCGAATACGATAGCTGGAGCCGCCTGCACCGGATGCGGCATAGGGCCGACGCGGATCGACGAGGTAGTCGGGGTTATGAAGGCGTATTCAACGAGGGTTGGAGCCGGCGTCTTTCCCACGGAGCTATTCAACGAGCTCGGAGAGAGGATTAGGGAGATAGGTCAGGAGTTCGGGACCACTACGGGGAGGCCGAGGAGGGTTGGATGGCTTGATATGCCGTTGCTCAGATATGCAGTTCGAATAAGCGACGTGACCTGGATAGCCTTAACGAAGCTCGATGTCCTAAGCGGGTTAGACAAGATCAAGATTTGCACGGAATATGACTTGCGTGGGAAAACCGTTGAAATAGCTCCTCCAAGCGTGAAACTCCTCCGCGACGCCAAGCCCACATACATAGAACTCGATGGATGGGGAAAGATGACGAAGGAGGATTGGAAGGCTGTTTCTGAAAGGGGTTGGGATGCGCTCCCAGATGAAGCAAAGACATATATCGAGACGATCGAGAAATTAGTCAATAAACCGATTAAATTGGTATCGGTTGGAGCTGAAGCCGGATTGGAGGTAATGAAGTAATGGATCCTCTAGAAACTATAATCCCGATTGATGGTAGGTATTGGTCTAAACTTGAGGAACTATCCGCCTATTTCTCGGAGTATGCTCTTATGAGGGAGAGGATCGCCGTCGAGATAGCGTATCTGAAGAAATTCGTCGAGGAAGTTGAGAGGGAGAAGATTTCAGAGCTACCACTTAACTGGAAGGAGGCCCTCACGATAATACCTAGTGAATTTACGATAGATGATGCCAAACGAGTTAAGGAGATTGAAGCAGAGGTCGGCCATGATGTGGCCGCCGTCGTGAAATATCTCAGGGAGAAGCTCAGGGATCTCGGGCTTGAAGACCTCGCTCCATACGTGCATATAGGGTTAACCTCAGAAGACGTTACCAACCTAGCCTATTCGAGGTTACTCGCCAAATTCAATAGGGAAGCCTTACTACCGAACTTGGTTAAATTATTGGAGCAAGTGGCCGCATTATCACTTGAACACGTCGACACCATTATGCTCGGTAGAACCCATGGAGTTCCAGCCATCCCGACGACCTTCGGGAGATTTCTAGCAAATTATGCGTATAGGCTGGCGAAGATGGCCGATGAAATCTACGGCTTCAGATTTCCTGGAAAGTTTGGTGGAGCGGTTGGAGACCATTCCGCTTTAAAGTTCGCTTATCCTGATGTTGACTGGATTAGGTTTAGCAGGGAATTCGTGGAATCCCTCGATCTCGAATACGTCCCCGCTTCTACTCAGATCCTACCACATGACAAAGTCTCCCAATATCTGATGCGGGTTTCCTTACTCGACTCCATTCTCTCCAACTTCTGCAGGGATTTATGGTTGATGTCCGCTCTAGGATTGCTCGTCTTCACTATAAAGAAGGGGGAGATCCATTCCTCTACGATGCCTCATAAATCCAATCCGATTCTCCTTGAAAACGCTGAGGGAGCATTCGACCTCGCATCCGCCACGGGTTCCTATATCGCGAGGAGACTCCTTTCGAGCAGGCTTCACAGGGATCTCTCAGACTCGATAATCAAGAGGTTTTACGGACTCCCACTCTCCCTAACAATCCTGGGGATGAAGAACTTGAGCAAGGCCTTGGAGAGGATGACCGTGAAGAAAGAGGAGATGTTGAAGGAAGTTGAGAGCCGCCCAGAAGTACTGGCTGAGGCATATCAAGTGTATATGAGGAGGATGGGGATCGAAAACGCTTATGAGATAATCCAAGACGCGTTAAGGGAGGGATGGGACGAGGTATTGAGGACCCTGAAGAGCGCCCTCCCGGAGGAATTATATGATGAGGTAATTTCCGTTAAACCATCGAGGTATATCGGCGAATCGGAGAAGGTTACGCTCATACTTTTGGACGAGGTTGAGAAGATTTACAAGAAGATCACGGATTATTTGGCTGAGGTTCAATCCTGACGCCATCTTCCATGAGCCTCGTCTTCATAACTGAGAACCGTTTCCCAAAAGCCCTTACGAATTCATCCATCCGCTCATAATCGACTACCGCTATCACGCATCCACCTCCTCCAGCCCCCGTGAGCTTCGCGCCATATGCCCCCAATTTTAGACACATTTGAATAACCTCTTCTATTTCCTTGGAGGAGACGCCGACGAGCCTCAGCAATTCTTGATTCCTATTCATGAGTTTTCCAAGCGACTCAAGGTCGGAGCTTTTCAGGAACTTCACGGCATCCTCTGTTATCGCCGCCGCCTCCTCCAAGACTTCCCTGAACTTTTCGGGATAAGTTTCGCTAAACGCCCTCACCTTCCTCACGAGGTCACCTGTCTTCCTAGGCTTCCCCGTGTTAATTATCAGCAGCCTCTCCAGCCCGATATCCAGCTTCCTGTAACCCTCTGATCTCGTATAGGATCCCGCACCGCCGAATGTGGCGACGGATGTATCTATTCCCGATGGAGTGTAGTGTGCCACCCTTTCACCCTCGTAAGCAGCCTCTAGGAGCAGGCGGTGGTTAAGCTCACCCTTGATTAAGTATAGGGTTGCGGCGGCGGAGGCGACTGCGATGGCGGCGGATGACCCGAGTCCAACGCTTTGGGGGATCTGCGAGGATATCCTAAGCCTGAGCCCTTTCTCGTAGCCCAGTTTCTTCACGAGATATTGCGCCGCGGCGGTTGCGGGGTTATCGCCTGTAAAGCCATCGAGTAGAATCGTTCCTTCCTCGGTTTCAGCTACCTCTACCTTCGCCCTGAGATTTATCGCGGATACGAGGGCGGGATTCCCGTGGACTACGAAGTGTTCGCCGAAGAGGATCACCTTACCTGGGGCTGATGCGATCGCTGTCCGCATCTCCCCTCACGTCGACTCCTTGCTTTTTAGAATTAATGGGATAACTATCTTGTCTATGTATTCGACGAACTCTGATTCCGGCATCTTGGTGAACGACGTGACGACGCAGTTTCTCGTCAAACCCATGACCCTATTCGTCCCCGCGACCGTGAACACTATATACCAGATCTTTCCATGTCTGAGGTACTCCTCGTAGAGCGCCGTGTTTTTCAGCGAGTCCCCATAGAGGGCGAGCTTATCGACATCGACGAAGTCGAGGTCATCGAAGTATATCACCTTCGTTCCCTCGGGGTTCATCTCGTGGAACTCCCTCATCACCTCTGGAGAAATCCTGGCCTCGGTTATCGCCTTGTATGATAGGTAGAGGTGATTTGATAAGAGGGATGCGACGGCGTTCGCGAAGTGTTTCTCCTGGACAACTGTCAGAAGGGTGATGTCCTCCACATGCTGGAAGATTATCCTCGCTTCAACAGTCTTTAACACGGGGACGCGGTTCCCCCTCTGATTGACGATTATTATCTTATCCCTGCTGAACATCCCCTCCAGTCTGTCATCTTTGAGGTCGAGGTCCTTGACCTCCGTGATTAACTCCATTTCCTGACCCTCTTCACCCTGCTCCTCCACGATCTTGTAGTCCCTTAGCTTATCCGCTATCTCCTCCAGGCTCGTCTCAACCCTTATCTCGAATATCTTCGCCGCTAAAGGCATTCCATCATCCCAACTCATCTGCTCCTAATTATAGATTCGCTTAACAGCTTCTTGGCCTCGTAGGCGTGTCGCCCAGGGCCATAATAATCCTTTAGAAGGCGTGTGAACTTGAACCCTAAACTCTTGTAGAGTTCTAAGGCAGGGCGATTATCAACAGCCACTTCTAAGATTATTTCTACGCACCCCCACGCGGCAAATTCCGCCTCTATCTTCTTCATCAAGGCCTTAGCAATCCCTATCCTCCTGAAACGCGGATCCACGTTTATGGTATAGATCCTGCCAACCGTTTTACCTCCGATATTCTCAAGTCTCCCGATGATGAAACCCGCTAGAGAGCCATCATCCATAACCGCCTTAAAGGATATGCACCGCGAATCCGTCAGGAGAAATCTGAGAGTTGCCTTGCTGTAGGCATCTTTACCGAAACATTTGACCTCGAGTTCGTGTAACTCCCTGAGATCCCCGGGGCCGGCCCTCTCAATCCTAAATTCGGGTGAAGCCATTAATCAAACCTATCCTTATATCTGGTCTAAGAAATTATTTATTGGTGTCTCGGCTTGGCAGGCGGAGATCTCGTCGTCTTAAAGCTGGGAGGATCTGTTATCACGGATAAGAGAAGACCATTTTCCTTGAACCGTGAGGTGATTAAGAGACTCGGCCGCGAGATATCTGAGGCATCTAATAATCCATTGATACTAATCCATGGTGGCGGATCCTATGCCCATCCAATAGCGAGAAAATACTCCGTGGCAGAAGGATTCAAAGATGAACATCATCTAAGGGGGTTCATAGAGACCTCGATGGCCGTAAGGAAGCTCAGCTTAGATGTCGTCTCCTGCCTCGTTGACGGGGGGTTAAGAGCCGTATCGATTCCAGCGGCCGCCATATTCATCACGAGGTCGGGGGAAATTATGTCATGTAATCTCGAGCCCATCTTCTCAGCCATGAGAATTGGAGTGATCCCCGTTACCAGCGGAGACGTCGTCTTCGATAGAGATCTCGGGTTCACGGTTCTCTCAGGCGATACCATCGCATCCTATCTCGCGATAAGGCTCAGGGCGAAGAGGCTGATCTACGCCATAGACGTGGACGGAGTATATGTGAGAGATAGGGTGAGCGGGGAGGTGAGGGTGGCCGAGGAGATCTCAAGGGGCGTGAGGATAGAGCCTTTGGGTGAAGGGGGAGAAGACGTGACAGGCGGGATAGTGAATAAACTTGAGGAGGGATTCGCGGCCGCCGAATCGGGGGTGGAGGTATTATTAGTAAATGGCCTAGTTGAGGGCAGGGTTAGGGACGCGATCTTGGGGAGAGAGGTTTTGGGAACCAGGCTTAAGCCTTGACTTCCTGCGGGGGTATCTCCAAGAATTCTTCTGGCTTGATCTTTTCCGCGAGCTCCGGGGTAAGTTCGCCTCTCTCGACGAGAACCCTCTGGGTGAGGTACCAGAAGGCGTATGGGAGAGCGAGCCGCCCCCTATTATTCATGGGGATGACGAGATCTATGTCGGAGATCATGTTATCGGTGCTGCACATGGCTATCACCGGTATCCTCGCGATCTTCGCCTCGGTAACCGCCTGATTATCATATCTCGGATCCGATACAAGCACCAATTCTGGTTCAAGGTATGTCTTAAGCGATGGATTGGTGAAGGATCCTGGTTCAAATCGCTCGACTATCGGTATGCACTTGGTGAATTCGCAGAATTTTAGCACGGGCTTTGTCCCGTAAACGTGAGTCGATACCACGACGACATTTTCTGGCGGAAAATAGGAGATGAATTTAGCGGCGATGTTCAATCTCTCGATTGTCTTGTTTATGTCTATTAGGTAGACGCCGTCGGGTCGGAGTTTGAAGATGAATTTCTCCATGTGTTTGACCTTTATCCTCGACCCTATGTAGACCCCGTGTCTGACAAACAGCTCTTGAATTGTCTCCTTCGATTTCTCCTCTTCTCCGCTCATAGCTTCACCACCTTCTCCCAGCCGATTATCTCGCCTATCCTCAGAAGCTCGTTGGCCTTTGCGACGCGTTCTCCTCCGACCACGCCGGCCTTCAGCAGTTTCCCACCCCAACCAACTGCGAGTTGGGCGAGATATCCTTCGGGGGGTTCGCCTGAGCGGTGGGAGACGACTGGGACTATTCCCTTCTCGTGGGCGATCTTGACCGATTTCATGGCCGTTGTCAGGAGGCCGACTTGATTCGGCTTAACTATCAGGGCTTGGACCGCTCCCTTGTCCGCTGCCTCGCTCAGGATGTCGGGTCTGGTGACTATGAGGTCGTCTCCGCAGATCAGGGTCTTCCCCGCCACCATCTTGGATAACTCGACGAAGCCCTCCATGTCATTTTCATCCAGCGGGTCCTCGACGTAGAAGAGCTCATACCTATCAACCCACTCGGCAACCCTATTCATCTGTTCTTCACGTGTTAGTTCCACGCCCTCAGTTCTGTAGACATACCTCTGCTTCTTCGGATCCCAGAGGCTTGACGCGGCGACGTCCACCCCGACCCTGATCTTGAAGCCGAGTTCATCGGAGATCTCATCTGCGGCCTGCTTCAATATCTCGAGGCCGACCTCCGTCTTAACGGGTGGAGCATATGCGCCTTCATCACCTCTCCCAAGCGTGAACCCGCCTAAGTGCTTGTCGAGAAGCTTTCCAGCCCGCGCGTGGACCAAGAAATTCGCCTTGACCGCGTCGCCTATGTTCTTGGCTCCAATCGGGCTCACGAGCATCTCCTGCCAATCCGGGGCGCCTTTCCCTGCATGTGCTCCTCCGCCTATCACGTTTCCGAGCGGGAACGGTAACCTGAACTCGTCGACGAGTTTTAGGTGCTCGAAGAGGTATTTGCCGAGGGCGCATGATGCCGCGAGCGCCGTTGAGAGTGAGACCGCGAACGCCGCGTTTCCGCCCAGTCTACTGAAGTCATTTGTTCCATCGAATTCCTTTAGGGCCTCGTCTACGGCGGCTTGATCGGATGCATCTAAGCCTATTAGCTTCTGGGACAATTCACCATTTATCAGCCTGATTGACTCGTCAACGCCCCCTCGTGGATAGTATGCCACCTCTTTGCCTCCCTTACTCTTCCCGGCTGGAGCCGCGGCCCTCCCGAATCCATTCTCGACCACGACCTCGACTTCAATCGTTTCTTCTCCTCTGCTGTTGTATACTTTTCTGGCCTTTATTCCCTTAATCTTGGCCGACATTCTCGACACCTCTCATGGATTGTTTCGACCCGAAGAGTGATTGGAGTCTTATAATTTCATCGAAGTACTCGTAATGGGTTAGGAACATCCTCCTACAACAATACCTCTTTATCCCGAGATCGTCGAGGACCTTTCCAGGAGGCTCCCCTTCCTCAACCCTGCTAACGTACTCTTCCCACTTATCCGCAATCAAGGCTCCGCAGGTAAAGCACCTAATCGGGAACATCATGCTTTTTGACCTGGAGGGAGGGCTGCCGCTCATTATTTTAACCTTATTCTCCTCAAAAAATCGGCTGTATCCTTAAATCGGGTCGACGACCTCCTTTTGCCGCGATGTTCGTGGACGTACTCTTTGGATTGCCACAGAGATTCGCCGAGACCGTCGTGGTCGTCGATGTCTTCAGATCGAGCACGGCCATAGTAACGGCCTTTGAGAATGGAGCCGCGTCAATAATCCCCTGCTCCTCCGCACCTGAGGCATTTAAGCTCAGAGAGAGACTCGGAGACGATTACCTCTTGGTGGGCGAAGAACTCGGATTAACTCCAAAGGGATTCGATCTGAATATCTCTCCAAGCTTGTTGACTAGGGAGAGGGTTGGCGGGAGGAGGATCATCTACTGTTCAACGAATTTGATGAAGGTCGTATCTCGCTGTATTGATGCTAAGAGACTCGTAATCGGCGCCTTGATAAATTCGAGGGCGGTGGCCGAGTACCTAAACGAGATAAGGCCTGATCACGTCTCGATAATCGCCTGCGGCTTCCTCCCAAAAAACATGATCACATTAGAGGACGTCGTCGGCGCGGGGGCCATAGTTCATAAGCTTAGATACGATGAGGCATCAGATAGCGCTATCTTAGCCCAATTAGTCTATGAAAACGATCGATGGAGAGAGATTGTGCCGAGGGGGTTCATCGCAAATTATCTGAAGCAGATAGGTTGGGGAAACGATATCGAGATCTGTTTGAAGGAAGATGCATCGGATATTATCCCAATCCTCGAGGGAGGGGAACTAAAAGGGATGAGGCCTCGAGATCACCTATAGGATTTCTGCTTGAACCTCCTCGCAGATCTCCTGTTAGGTTTCTTGGGCTCGGCCTGTCTCGGATCACCGGCTAGCAGGTTTCTGTTGTACTCTTTTATTCCTGAGAGGGCCTTCTCGTTCCTGGAGGCTAGTGCCCTCGCTATAGCGAATGAGACTGCGTCCGCTATGGCCATTATCCCGCCGCCCTCCACCTTTACGTCGAAGTCGTGGCTCTTCCAGAACTTCTCGTCGAAATAGAGGGGCACCATTATCTTCGCCCTCGCTATCTCGTTTCCGAAGTACTCGAGAGGTTGATTATTGATGAGGATCCTTCCAGATCCGGGTCTAACGGTGAGCCTGGCAACCGCGGTCTTCCTCTTCCCGACGAATACGCCTAAAGTCTTAGCCAAACTTCAATCTCCCTCCCGTGAGCTCCTTACTTAACTCAGCTAGGGTCATGTACCTTATTAGCTTACCAGATCTATTTCTCGGCTCCTTTAAAACGGCCTCAGGTAGCTCGATCTTCTCCACGTTCTCAAGCTCCTTCGGCACCCCGACATAGACCCTGAGCCTCCGCAGCGCCTCCTTCCACCGCTTATTATGTCTTGGAAGCATCCTGTAGATCGTGTACCAGAATATCCTTTCAGGCCTCCTCGGATACCAAACGGTCCCCCTCTTCGGAGAGACGAGGGCCCTACGGGAGATCAGGAACTTGTATCTCTCGAGGATCGCCTGCTTTTTCCCGGTGATTATCGCCTTCTCGGCGTTTACG
>Ga0164310_10002303_pt1 | contig 10958 bp, 8 predicted proteins | sample GuaBasSedimGuay1_FD_121795 | JGI IMG/M metagenome (GOLD analysis project Ga0164310, IMG submission 121795) | Subseafloor sediment microbial communities from Guaymas Basin, Gulf of California, Mexico - Guay1, Core 4569-9, 0-3 cm | ecosystem: Environmental > Aquatic > Marine > Hydrothermal vents >... | reverse complement strand
GGCCAGAGACATCCCCTGGTTCGCCATTTCCTGCCAGGCTCGCTCCCACGCAGGAGGCCTTGACAACAGTGAGGGCGAAAAGGGTGGGCACAGCTAAGTTAAAGGCTATCGTGGGCTTGATGCCCGTAAGTTTGATGAGCACCGAAACAATGTATTGACCATAGTAATAATAGTTGATATAGCCTCCGGCGTAATAAGGGTCATAGGGCGGGAAATAGGCGCTCTTGAGGATGGCGTTGAGAAAGGCCAGTTCCATCGGCTTCTCGCCGCCATTCCAGGGATGCCACAGGTCAGGGTTCAGGAGCCGGATGAAGACGAAGATGAGGTAAGCCCCGGCGAAGATGGCCTCTCCCAGTAGAATTCCTCGCCGGTTTTCCCGCCAAAAATCCGCCATCTCCCGACGGTGTCGCCTCCACAGCGCATAACCAGCCGCTGCCACCAAGCACAAGCTCAGGAAGACGGTGAGGGCCGTATTACGGCCAAGGCGTAGGCTTGCCAGGAGCCAGTTGACATAAGCGATAAGCAGCAGCCCCAGGCTCTTGGAAAGCACGTATCCTCTCAGATGCAGACGGCGGAAGGCCAAATGGGCCAATGGCCAGGCGGCCAACCCTATCACTTCCACCGCCAGCCACCATATCACGATAGCGGCAATGGGATTGGCGTTGGCGAGCCCGTTCCAACGGAAATCATCAATCACCGGCAGCCTGTCCACCGGCGTATCCAGCAAGAGGGAAGGGCGTCGGCGACGCTGTTCCTCTTCCACCGGACCGCCGACGTAGCCAGGGATGGCTCCTTCCCAGGTTCCACCCAGAAGCTGCCACCATTCCTCGTCGGAGAGCTCCCGTACCTTCTTGAACACCATCGGCTTGGGGTGGTCGTAGACGGTGAAGCTCTCGTCGGCGTCATCGTCAGGGATTACCCAAGGGCCAAGGCGGGGATAAGAGGTAAACTCGGCCACCTTCTCAAACCCAAGCTTGCCGGAGAAGAGGAGTTCATAATAGCGGATGGTCATCGGATAGCGGGGCGGCAGGCGGGGGATGGAACGGTAGAGCCGGTTGCTGGCGATGACAATGTAATCAGCTTGGCGGAGGGCATCTTTGATGATGTTAAACTTCTGCTCGGTGTCTTCCTCATAGAGGGGCAAGGTGACGTGGCGGTAACCGTGGGCGGCGGAGTTCATCCCCGGCTCCCGTAAAGGTTTAGGGAGCTCGTCATCCCAGTGCTCAACGGCGATGACGGAACCTTCGGGTACGTTGGCGTAAATCCAGCGGGAAGCTGCAACCCAAGGGTGGATACCTCCGTATACCCCGTTCACAAACGCCAGCGTCCAGAGGATGGTGGGGAGGAGCACAAGCGTGATTAAGATGAGAGGCCAGGGGGATGTCCTCCTTTTTCTGGCCCCAGACACAAGGTCTGGGGCAGAGGATATGGACTGATGCTCCGCCGACACAAGGTCGGCGGTATCAGGGTCTGGGGCAGAGGATATGGACTGATGCTCCGCCGACACAAGGTCGGCGGTATCAGGGTCTGGGGCAGAGGAGGTGGGCTGATGCTCCGCCGACACAAGGTCGGCGGTATCAGTCGCTTTGTGTGCCGGCGAAAAGAGCTTCACGCTCAGGCTGAGCAGCAGATGCGCCCCCATAAGCGAGAGGAAAGGCAGCACCGGCAGCATATACCGCATAAACTTCACCATAAAGGAGCCCGTGAGGGCGAAGTAGGGAATCACCCAGGCCAGTATCACCCACTCCGCCGGGGACAGGCGTCTGCGCAACCCCCGCCACAGCGTCCAGGCGAACCCGGCAAAAGCCGTTATCCCCAGCGTCCAGCCCATCCCCCAGCGTAATTCCTGCTCAATGTGGTACACAAAGGGCGTGGTCCCCCGATACTGGCGGGTGTAGGGGAGGTCAATTTCCCCTCGCACCATCTTGCCCTGCTCCACGATTTGGGCGATGTAGGCCTTGAAGTCGAGGATGGCAAAGGGCGAGGTGATGGCGAAGGCCACGAAAGCGGCCAGGCCTGCGAGAATTAGGAGCCTGGCGGCGAGCGACAGGCCATTAAGCTGGGGGAAACGAGGGGCGTCCTCCTGTTCCTTTTCAAGCGGTGGGCAGCTGGCGGCAAGACAGGCCGCTGCCACCGCTGCCAGCACCGGCATAGCACTGAACTTGGAAGATACTGCCATCCCGGCAGCGGCCCCAGCCAGGAGGGCGTAGCGAACCGAGCCCTCCTGCGCCAGGCAAGCCGAGAAATACACCGCCAGCACGACGAAGAAGGTCGCCACCGGGTCGAAGGCGTAGAAGTGGGCAAGCTGGATATGCGACACGGTGAAAGCCACGAAAGCCGCCGCCAGGAGCCCTGTGGCAAAGCCGTAAATCCTCTTACCCAGGAGGTAAACAAGGTAAACCGTGCCCGTATCTATGAAAGCCGAGAGCACCCGGCCCAGGAGGTTGATGTGGTCGTAATCGGGGAGCTGGTGGAGCAGGGAGGCCAACGCTGGCGAAAGGTGTTTTACCACTGAGGCTAGCGCTGAAAGCACACCCGCCAGGATGGTGAGCAGGTACAGGGGCAAGTGGCCGTAGGCGAAGTTGCGGGGATGTCCGGCGTAAGGGTCGTAAAGGGGGTTGAAGGTGGACTTACGGGGGTTGAGGGCATCTCGCCAGTCTTGGGGCAGGTGGATGGTAGTGGCGACCATTGTGATCCAGCGCTCATCGGGATGGGCGTGCTGGTATTCGTCCCAGTTGACATCGTAAAGGCGCAATCCCAGCGCAATGATGAGCACCAGGAGCAAAATGACCTTTCGCCAAGGGGTGGAAGCCAAAGTCATCACCTCCGCAGCAAATTGGGTGGAATCGCTTCTTTCGGTAAGGGCAGAGCTTGCCGAAAGAACGGATGAATTTGACTTGGTTACCATTCTAGCCTAAAATAGGGAGCGTGTCAATGCGTTCTTGACAAATTTCCACCCTTCGTGATATACTTAAGGCGTGTTTAGGGTTGTCAGCATTGAACCTCTCTTAGGCTCCTAATAAATTAAATCCCTGGTGAGTTGCGGAGAAAGGAGGTGATGGTCGGGCCCGTTTTATTATTTAAGGAGGCAGCACAGAAAACCTTGGGAACATAAACCAAGGAGGGAATAAAATGGCTGAGAGGGTTTATGCCCGACGAGCCACGGGCCTGGTGCGTGAGATCGGCATTACAACGGCTGTCATTATAGCTATCGCTAACGTTGTCGGTCTCGGCTGGCAGAAGCGAGTTTTCCAGTCCACCGGTTGGACCCCCCTATCTGAGGACCGGTTCTTCCTCGGTATTCATCCGGTAGTTATGGCTTTCCTGATAGCCGGAATCGTTATCCTCATCTCCCTCTACGTCTTCGCAATGCTTTCTGCCGCAATGCCCAGGTCTGGTGGCGGTTACATTTTCATTTCCCGAATCATTGGACCTGGCTGGGGCTTCGTAGCCACCTGGCTACAGTTCTGGGCAGTAGCGGTTTCCTACGGCTTGATCGCCGTAGCAGTGATGGAAGCGGTTTGGTTATTCGGCGGCGTGGCGGGTATCACCCTGCCGTCCTGGCTTCTTACCCCCTGGGGCCTCTTCTTCTCCGGCGTAGTGATAGTGGCCATCTTCAGCACCATTGCTTCCTTCGGTATTAAGATGACCGGTTACCTCCTCCACGCCATTTTCTGGATCCCGGCAGCAGTGCTGGTGATCATCTACATTATCTTCCTGACCGCCAGCCCCTCAACGATGGAGGCCGGTGTGAAGGCTATCTGGGGGCATGAGGCCATCGAATATACCAAGGCCGCCATAGCCCAAGGGATGGCTGATATAGCGGCTAAGAACTCCTACTGGGGTGCAGTTGCCAGCGCCCTCTTGGCTGCTTACTGGGCTTACATCGGCTACGCCGCTGCTAGCTTCGTGGCTGGCGAGGTAAAGGAAGCCCATAAGACCCTGCCCAGGGCTATGTTCATCTCGGGCCTGGTCATCATCTTCATCTATATGACTATCTCCACCCTGATGGCCCGGGCCGCTATGATGGCCGGGCGGGTCACCACCGAGCAGGGCACATTCTCCCTGATGTCGGCAATGGGCTTCCTCAACTACGGTGGTGGCAGTTTCGCCGATGCTGGCCTCCCCAAGATCGGCGGATGGATGCCGATGGTAGCAGCAATGCAGGCAGCCGGGATGGGGATGAAGTGGGTGCTGCCTCTGCTGGTCTTCTTCGCCGCCCTGTGGGTGGCAAACGACATCCCGCCTTTCATCCTGACCACTTCCCGAATGATATTCGCAATGGCCTTCGACCGGCTGCTGCCTCCGAAGCTGGCTGAAGTAAATGAGAAGTGGCACTCACCCGTTAACGCTATCATATTCGTGTCCCTGGTTTCCGTCCTCTTCGGCTGCACCTCCGAGGCCAACCTCTTTGGCCCCGATGGGCTGAATTGGGGCTGGTTGCATCCTATCCTCAGTTCAGCCGGTGCCATTGCTGCTACTGACCTGTGGGACATCATCTTCTTCACCATCGTAGCCGCTGCCGGTGCCCTCTTCCCGATTAGAAAACCTGAGGTGTTCGAGCGCTCGCCCTTCCGCTTGAGCAGGACTTGGACCATTGTCCTCGGTGTCCTGGCAACCCTGTTCAACTTCATCCTGTTCTGGATTGTGGCTGCTTCCCCTAAGGCCTGGAACCTCTTCGGAATCAGGTCCTTCAGGGATGCCCTCCCCTTCCTGTTCACCCTGTTCCTGGCAGCGGTGGGTTACCTCATCTATTGGTACTACAGCAATGAAGCCCGCAGGACGGGTGTAGAGCTGAAGACCATCTTCACTGAGCTGCCTCCCGACTAAGCTTCCAATGAGGGCCCGACGCCTCCTTCCAGGTAGCTCCTACCCAGTGGGTGGGGGCTACCTGTTGTTATTATAGTCCTTTAAGGAGAAAAGGGAGCATTTTCGTGCATAGCAATGATAATGAAATATGGTAAGGGGAGAAGGGGATGGAAGTAAGGGAGTATCTGTCGAAATTGGAGCGTAACCTTATCCTCGGTAGCGGACGCTGGGTGGCTAACTTCAACGAATCCTTCAGGGATTTCCTCCTGGGGGGTTATTCCTTCGCTATGATGGTGCGTGGAAGCACCCGCTCAGGAGGCTTCTTCCTCTCCCGGCTCTTTGCCACCCTGGCTTTGCCGGATTACAATGTAGCCTGCTTTGTATATGCAGGAGAAGTGAAGAAAAGCACCCTTCAGACCATCGTTGGTCTCCTTCGCAAATATATGCAGGAAAATGACATCAGGTGGAGCTGGCTGGTGGTGCCCAGGGAGGGGCCTTTTTCTGAAGGCTTGAAGGACGCCGTGTCCAGGATGGATTTCCGGGAAATTGGCGTGGCTCTGTTGGACTTAACATCAGGAGAGATACACACTAATCCCCATATGGGCAGAAAGATGATACGCTATGTGAGGTTCTGATGATGAGGAGGATTGCCCCCCTTCAGATAGGTCGGTTAGGGAAAGCATTCTCCTTCGCTTTCATCTTGATGAGCTTTATATGGGGAGTGATAAGTTTCGTGACTTTTGGCGATATATATGTGAGCTGGCTCTTGTTAGGGTTTAACCTTGTGGTTTCAGGCTTGCTGGCTTTCATCCTCTATCGTCATCGTTATCATATCACCCTTGTCTATGATGCAGAGGGCTTTGAATTGCACGAGGGCACTAAAGTCATAGCCGGTAAATGGCGGGAATTCAACCGGGTTTCCCTCTTCCACAGGGGACATGGTGATTTATGTGTGCGTCTTTACTATAAAGAGCATCCCGAGGAATACGTTGAGCTACCGGCTAGCGCCCTCGGGTTAGACCCTTCCGAATTCCGCTTTGAGATAATGGGGTTCGTGAGGGGGAAACGAGAGGGCTGATTTGCCTTAAATGGACATTTTATGGTATAATTGGCCGTGCATAATTGGCCGGGGAGGTGACATATGGTTTCGGAGAGGGATGCCCAATTCTTGGAAGAGGCCCTCCGTTTGGTTGAGGAAGGCAAGAAAAGGGGGTTTATCTTCCGCCTGCTTGGTTCTACAGCCGTCAAAATCCACAGCCCTAAATTCGGTTACCTCTATGAGCACCTGGACCGCCCGATGACGGACATTGATATTATAACCTACAGTAGATTTAGGCCTCACCTCAAGAAGTTCTTCATCGAGCAGGGTTATACCCCGAACGAGCACATCATAGCTTACTATGGTCACAAGCGCCATATCTACTGGAACGAAGAGAAACAACTCCAGGCCGACATCTTCTTCGATGAGCTTGATATGTGCCATAAAGTCAACTTCCGGGGGCGCTTGGAATTGGATTATCCCACCATCACCCTTACCGACATCCTGTTGGAGAAGATGCAGATAGTCAAGATCAACGCCAAGGACATTAAAGATACCATCATAATGCTGCGGGAGCACGATGTCGGCCATAAGGAGGAAGAGACAATAAACCTCGACTACCTTGCCAAGGTCCTCTCCAACGACTGGGGCTATTATTACACCGTTACAAACAACCTCCGCAAGGTGAAGAGCTTCCTGGGGGAATTTGAGGCCCTTACCGATGATGACCGCAAAGATGTGGCTACGAAGATAGACACCATCTTGGAAGCCATCGAGGCAGCCCCTAAGACCACCAAATGGAAGCTGAGGGCCAAAATAGGCCCTAGGATTAAATGGTATAAAGAAGTAGAGGAGGTAATAAGGTAAAATGGCCAGGACAAGCTTTATGTTCGCAACCGACCTGCATGGGTCTGAAACCGTATGGAGGAAATTCCTCAATTCGGCTCGGGTATATAACCTCGATGCCCTCATCCTCAGCGGGGATATGACGGGCAAGATAATGGTGCCCATTATCAAGCAACCGAACGGGAAATATAAGTCCCGGTTGCTTGACAGGGACTATGAACTTGAGGAGAGCGAAATCCCCAAGTTTGCAGAGCAGGTGCGCCGTCTTGCCTACCTGCCTTATGTCACCACTCCCGATGAGCTAGAAGAGATAGCCAATAACGAGGAGTACCGAGAGCAGGTGTTTGAGAAGCTAGAATGCGAAATCGTGGAATACTGGCTCACCCTTATCCCCGACCGGGTCCCGGAGCACACGAGAATCATCATCAGTCCTGGCAACGATGATAAATTCTCCATAGACGAGGTGATCCGGAGAAATCCCCGGGTTATCTTTGGCGAAGAGGAAGTCGTTGACCTGGATGGGGAGCACGAAGTCCTGTGCTTTGGGTGGTCAAATCCAACTCCTTTCAATTCACCCCGGGAGTGCTCCGAGGAGGAGTTGGAGGAGAAGCTGGAGAGGGTGGTGGCCAAGGTTAAGAACTTAGAGACGGCTATCTTCTGCATCCATGTCCCACCGTACGACTCTATGATTGACTATGCTCCGCTTGTAGACGAGCAGCTGCGTGTCAAGGTCGTGGGTGGGAAGCCTCAGATGGTTCCTGTGGGCTCAAAGGCGGTGCGGAAGATCATCGAGAAATACCAGCCTTTGCTTGGCCTCCACGGCCATATCCACGAGAGCCCTGGCTACGTGAAGATAGGGCGCACCGAATGCCTGAACCCGGGAAGCGAATATTCCGAGGGCATATTCAAAGGCTACCTCGTTACGGTAGATGGCCCGAAGATCACCCGCCTTCAGCGGGTTGAGGGATAGATAAGGCGTTTTTCCGGGCAGCGGCTTTGCCGCTGCCCGGAAAACTTCCCTTCTTCTTTCAGGAGTGAAGGGGGGAAGTTTTTGTTATTTTTTGGCAGGGATGGATGGTTTCCCTCTATCGGAGCAGAAGCGGGAGATTATAAGCTGGATGATTCTGGATGTGGAATACCCTTCCCTATAAGGCAAGATAACCACTTCCCCTCCATAACTTTCCACCAAAGGGGCCTCAGGAAGGGTCTGAGGGGTGTAATCCCCTCCTTTGATGTAGACATCGGGCCGTAGGCTTTCTATAAGCCTATGGGCTGTGGTTTCCTCAAATACGATGACGTAATCCACACAGCTTAGAGCTGCTATGATACGGGCCCTTTCTCCTTGAGGTACTATCGGACGTAAAGGGCCTTTTAATTTACGGGTGGATTCATCGGAATTAACTCCCACAAAAAGCACATCTCCGAACCCCTTGGCCTCCTCCAGGTATTCGATATGGCCCAAATGGAGCAGGTCGAAGATGCCGTTGGTGAACACGACTTTCTTGCCTTTATCCCGTAACTCTTGCGCTATGGTGGTGGCCTCTTGGAGGGAAATCACCTTTCCCATCTCTACCTTACTGCCCCCATTGCTCTATGGCCCAGGCTAATTCCCGGATGGAAGGGGTGGCATTCCCCAGCTTGCGCACCACCAGCCCAGCAGCGTAATTGGCCAGCCTGGCGGCATCCAGAAGTCTGATCCCTGCCGTGAGGGCTACGGTAACCACGGCTATGACCGTATCCCCAGCTCCGGTTACGTCGAAAACCTCCGTGACATTTGCCGCCGGAATATGGCTGTAGGGTTCCCCTTTGCCCAAGAGGGACATCCCTTCCGGCCCCCGGGTGATTAAGAAGGCTCCCAGGTTTAATCTTCTCAGGATGCGCTTCATCCCTTCTTCAAAATCCCCCTCGCTCTCCAGGGAGCAGTGGAGGGCGCTTTCGGCTTCGGCCCGGTTGCATTTTACCAGGTCAAAGCCCACGTAGGGCTCCAAATTTCCCTGGGAATCTACCGTGAGGAGTTTACCGTATTTCCGGGCCGATTTCCTGGCGGCATCCACCACCCTTTCTGTCACCACCCCGGTGCGGTAATCGGATATAAGCACGGCTTCCACCTGAGGGATAATCTCTTCTATGCGGGTAATGAGGGAATCCTCCACCTCCCCATTTACCGGACGGCGGTTTAACCGGTCTATCCGGGCGATTTGCTGGGGGAAGCGCAATGACCCCCGGGCCACTATCCGGGTCTTTACAGTGGTGGGACGGGAGGGGTCCGTAACCACACCGGAGGTATTGATACCCGCCTTTTCCAATTCCTTCAGGAGGATAGCTCCCTCTTCGTCCTCGCCCACCACGCCTACCTGATAAGCATATCCCTCCAAGGCTACCACGTTAGCCGCTGGATTAGCTGCTCCTCCAGGGATGAAACGCCGTCCCTCAAATTCAAGTACCGGTATAGGGGCCTCTCGGGAAAGCCGGGTGGCTTTCCCGAAGATGTATTCATCGAGAAATATGTCTCCTATTACCAGAACCTTCCGGCCTCGGAGGTCCGGAAGGTAACTCAATAACTTTCTTCTATCTTCCATTTTACATAACTGAGAAAGGTGTCGCTCTTAGTTGGAAAAACCCACCAGGCCCCTTACAGAAGGCCTTGTTTGGCACTATGCCAATGTGAGTTATAAGTGGAGTAGGCGTTCTCTAACGCCTTTTTGGTCTGCGCTAGAGAGCGCAGACCCCTCTTGTTTGGCGACTATGCCAATATGAGCGAAAGGTGTTTCCGTGCAGTGCCTTTGTTCTCAGGCGAAGGCAGAACATCAGGAGAACTCGAACACGGCTTTTATCACTTTCTCACGGCCTTTGGCTGTAGCCGTTTCCAGGGCCTTCCTGTAATCCTTCAGCCTGAACCTGTGGGTAACCAGGGGCTTCAAATCCACCACCTTTTGAGCCATAAGGTCTAAAGCCATTTGAAAAGTGTGCGATTTCCTACCCCTATGCTTCTCCAGGGCATATGTGTAGCTGCCTTTTATATCGAGCTCCTTGAGCCACACCGGAGTCCAATCTATCCCTCCCGGGGTGGAGGCCAACCCCACCAGTATTATCTTGCCGCCGGCACCCGTGAGGCGCAGTGCTAACTCAAGGCTCCCCCTGCTACCCACGCATTCAAAGGTCACATCAGCGCCGCTCATAGAGATAGGGCCACCAAGCAGGGGTTTCAGGAGCTTGCCTCCCAGGGTCTGGGCCAGTTCTTGGTAGAACTCATTGCCACGGCCCAGCTTTATCACCACATCGGCACCATAACGGCGGGCCATCTCCCCCTGGAAGGGGTACTTGTAGACGACGATGATCCGGGCATCACTGCCCAGCGCCCTGAGGGCGGCTACCACGCACAGCCCTATTGTGCCTCCCCCTATCACCAGCACCCGATGTTTGCGGGAGGGGAAATTCCGCAGCACGGCGTGCAGGGCTACGGCAAATGGTTCCACCATCAGGGCGTTTTCATCGTCTACCTCATCAGGCACGGGGAAGAGCCTGGAGCGATGGGCCACAAAATACTCCCCCCAGCTACCGCCCGTGTCCTGGCAGCTCCCTATCAGCAGTCCCGGGGCGATATTGCCTTCGGTGCTGCGGAGGCAGAGGTTATCCCTGCCAGCCTGGCACATAGAGCAACGGTCCAGAAATCCCCTGACCTCACAGGAAAGAGTGGGGTCTACCACCACCCTTTGGCCTTCTCGGAACCTTTTAACCCTTTCTCCCTTCTCCGCTATGACGCCCACATTTTCGTGGCCCAGGACAAAGCTGGCTGAAGAGAAAGCCGAGAGGACGGGGCTGGTATGGAGGGTTATAACCCCTAAATCGCTGCCACAGATGCCTCCGTATCGGGTTTTCACCTTGACCCAATCGCCCGCAGGTAACCCCGGTTCCGGTACTTCCCCATAGCGCAAGCAAGAAAAAGCGCTCCAGAAGAACCTACGGTCAATTCGGCCAAGGATTTTCGTCATCACATAGCGTGGTATGCTGGCGGTAAAGGTGATGGCTTTCACTCTCTAACCCTCCTATAGCTCAATCCCGTTATCCCATAAAGCAGATACACGTGGTGTAAATCTCGTTCCGAAAGCAGTTCTTGGATTGGGAAGGGGGCAGGCAGGACGCCAAGGCAGTCAAGCTCTTTGCCATCCTCCTTAACCCCGGGTTTTTATGGACAATTGTTCTCCAAATTAGAGAACACCTTTGTCCCTGAATGGTGGCGGTTGGCGTTGGCGTGGGCGTGGGC
>Ga0164310_10002302_pt1 | contig 10960 bp, 9 predicted proteins | sample GuaBasSedimGuay1_FD_121795 | JGI IMG/M metagenome (GOLD analysis project Ga0164310, IMG submission 121795) | Subseafloor sediment microbial communities from Guaymas Basin, Gulf of California, Mexico - Guay1, Core 4569-9, 0-3 cm | ecosystem: Environmental > Aquatic > Marine > Hydrothermal vents >... | reverse complement strand
TGAGGGCGTATTAAAACAGAAAGGATTAACGCTTAATAATTTCGAGGCTAATCAGATTGTAGAACTTAATCCTGGTCTTATGGGGCAAACAAATAAAGTATCCGTCAGAGATTTAATTGCTAAATTTGATTTTAAGGATATAACTGTATCAGCACAGTTTCTCTTCAGTGAAGCGTTAAACAATATCTGGTATATAACTGGACTGAATAGTACGACTTTAGGGGGGTTACAGGACAAACAAATACGTAACCAAGCTGTTGCTGATATGATTAGTCAATCAAGTCTTAGAAATAGTTCTAAGATAGTTCGTAACCTTGAGATTGGGTTTATTAACCCTACTTGCTGGCATTTCGTTGATATATTTGAAATGTATTTCGAGGACTTTGAGGACTTTCAAAAGGACGGAGTACCTAAAGAATTTATTGAGAATATCAAAAATATACGTGTTGTAAATGGTTCGTTCTTACCGAGTGACCAACAAACACAGATACAAAAGGCGGGCGAATTACTAAGAATAGGAATGAACAACGGTTCGTTTGACCAAGAAGATATAATGAAATTTTACCTAAAGGCTATGGGTTTTACAAATGGAGCAGACCGCTTCTTAATCGACCCTATGGAACAGGTACAAATGGAACAGGCAGTGGCACAACAACGAGGAGCTGAACAATGAAAGTAGATGCGATAGATATAATATCTCTTTATTGCGATATTTATAATTTAACAGAGGGTTTGACTAAAAGAGGCTTGTTAAATATTATCAAGCAACAAGACCCAGCTGATATTTTAGAGGTTAAAAAACAGATATTATTACAGAAATTAGTTAGAATTTTGGATACAGGCTTAGACAAAGAGACTGGGTTACGGATTAAACCGTCTCCTTTCAAAGCTGACTTAAGAGAGATAACAAAACATTTGGAGGTTACAGATGAGTGAGATTAAAAGTATTTTTAACGAAGATGAAATTGAACACATTAAACAAGAAGTGGCAAGAAAGAAACAAATTGAAGAGAATGCTAAGGCATTAGCAGAATGGAAAAAGGTAGAGAGTTTTAACGAGTTAGTTGAGAGCGATGTACAGCTAAAAAATCTTATTGAAAAGCAACCAAGTGTAGTGACAAATACTGAATTGTTTTCAACACTCGTAGGGCAAGCTAAAGAACGGTATCTGGCTAAACAACAAAGTGCTAAGGAAGAGACTAAGGAAGAGACTAAAACAGGAGCTGACCTCCTGAAAGAGCAATTTCTTGGACAAGCTGGAACTCCTGCGGAAGAGCCTGAACCTGAATTTAACTTCCTTGAAAACCCGATGGGAATATTTAACGAAGCCAATCAGAAAGGTTTAACGGAAGATGAGAAAATTCATTTTGTTATTAATAGACCTGCGAATGGCGACAAAGTTTCGGAAGCTGAAAAAACATTTTTTTAATTAATTAACGGAGATTATTATGTTAGACACACAAGGTGTTTTCAATCTAAAAAACCAAGACCAATTAAAGGCTTGGGTAAAATTGTATGAATGGGGAAGAATGAGAAGTAAACCAACGTGGTTTGCACTTTTAAACAACTTGGGAAGCGTTGAGAGTTCAGGCTCTTATAAGACAGAGTATAACAAGGTAACTGGTGTGCCTACAAAGTTTACAACTACTGCTGACCAAACTTCTGGTAATATTGGGACTTTTCCTGATATTAACGCAACTGCTACTTGTAACCTTGAACACGCTGCTTCTGGTATCCCTGCTGGAATACTTAGGGAAGGCGTTACTCTTAGATTTACTGGTACAATCGTGAACACTGGACACGCAAAAGCAACTACACTTATCAGAGTTGAAGGCGGAACAGCTGGTGCTTGGACAGTAAGAACTATTGCTGCGGAAGTTGCTGGTGCTGACTGGGATACTCTTTCAGGTGCTAATAGAAGTTTTGAAGACGGTACTGTTATCTTTACCTCTACTGCTTCTGAATTTGGTTCGGAAGCTCCAGACCCTGAAAACTACATACCAACAAATGATGTGAATTTTATGCAATTTTATGAAAGGTCTTTCGGTAAGAACTTTGTTGAAATGTCACAACCAACAAAATTTAATGATGATATTAATTATCTTGGACTTGATGTTTACGACAGAGTTATGCAAGAAATTAATAATGACATCATTTTCTCAACCAATTATTCCGATGTAGCAAATGGTAAAAAGTATTCCACACTTAAAGGACTTGCTGGTTTCTTAGGTCTTGCTGATACAAGCGTTGATGCTTCCGCAAGAGGAGACTTACCAAGCTATCTTGAAAACCCACAGCCTGTAACAAGAATTGACACAGGTTCTTCTATTGATTTTGGAAATTTTTCCAACTGGGTTAATAGTATTACACAAGGCAGTGATGTTAAAACTTTCCTTACTTCTGCACAGTTTGCTTACAAGATAATACAACTTGCTAAGTCTCAAGGCGATACCGTAAGAACTAATACTATTACTTTTCCTAAGTTTAGTATTCTTATGAATTCCGTACCGATAGGAGACAAGATGCTTAATGTTGTTGTTGATAGAAACTTATCAAATATGACACCACTTTTCTATGACGGCACTAACACTGCTGCTCATCAGAATATGGGTTTTGCTATTGATATGAACAACTTTAAAATTCAGTATCACGACAATGTCAAATATGGCGTTATGACACCAATGGTTAGAGAAGTACTACTTGCAAATGGTAGAAAGGCAGAGCAGAAGAGAGTTCTTGCTGCACTTACACCACTTATCCAAGACTTACCTTCTCACGGTGCTTACGGCTTGACAAATAGCTAATTTTTTTGTTACCTCTGGGAGGGGGTTAAAATCCCCTCCACTTTTTAGGAGTGAAGAATGCCTACTTATGCAGAATACTTTGAAACACTTGATTTCGAGCTTAACCAAACCAAAGAGGGTGGAGATAGGGCAAATAGCGATAAGTTCAGAATTTTGCCGTCAACACAGGCGACACGCTATATTAATCAAGCTATAAGGAAACTGGTTAGCCTTTGCCCTGACAGGTTCGAGGAAGAATATACTTATACTTTCCCAAGCGATACAGATACTTACACGGTTGAGCCTACTATCCAGCGTGTAGTTGCTATTTGGGATAGTTCTCAAAATAACTGGTTCATACCAAGCGATAGTTCAGATTTAAAACCTAATATAATTTATTCCCCCTCACATAATACAATTTATAATCCAGCTGGCTGGTTAGAAGACGACACGCTGAAAATGAAAGTCGTTAAATATCCTGTTATGCCTGCTGATAACGATAGAGATATAACGGATAATACGGAGGAAGTTCTATTCCCAACTGAATATATGGACTTACTAACATTAGAGATTAAAAGACGTTCTTATGCGAGAAAGAGCCGTAAAATAGACCAAACAGAATGGATAGAATATCAGACAAGATTAGTAAGGTGGCAACAAGACCATAGTAGCGTGACACAGACGGCTTATATTGCTTTTCGTGGTCACGGTTTTGGGAGGTAATAATGGCTTTTGACGAATTAAAAAAACTCCTACGGTCGCCACGTATAACGTTTGAGAAAGGACAGGAATATACTGCGAACGACCAACATTTAGGATTTGTTTCAAAGCTTGAGAATATGGAAGTCGTTAATGGTGCAGTTCAAAATAGAAAGGGCTCAAAAGTACTGAATGATACTTCGGAACAAGAGTCGTTTTTGATACTAAAAGGTGTCGAGGTATCAGGTAGCGAGTTTCTGCTCGGTGTGAATACAAAACGTGAAGTTAAGGCGTGGTTTCCAAGAGCAGTACAAAAGACAATGCAGGTAATGAGACAGGCTTTTACGCCATTTATGGATACAACAACAATATCAGAGCGTAACTATAAATTTCAATTTGCTCGTGGCGATAGATTTTTTATCGAGAGTGGCTTGAAATATATAATGATATTCAATAATTATGGCGATATTTTCAGAATAAATAAGCGTGGGCATATCCAATATTTAGAGTTAAATACAACACCAGAAGATTGGACACCAACAGAGGCAAGTACAAAAAATTATAAAATAACCAGCGCACGTAGGTATGATAACGAAGGAATAGGTCTTTTCCTCGATATAGAGGAAATGACGCATAAAGAAATACAATCATTTAACATATATGAAGACTTATCAGGTAATACCGTGCCGATACGTGGCGATATAAGAATTGCCCATATCAACGAGGCTGGGGAGATAGGTAAGTTTTCAGAGCCGTTGGGTTCGAGAAACTGGCAGAGTGTTATTATTTCACGTATCCCAATGTTAGCTGGGCGACCAGTTAGAGCTAATCTTTCAGTCTTCTTGTTTGGTGGCGGATTATCAGTCGAGGAAGATGACGATGCTGAAACATATTACGAGCTTGGTGCTAAAAGAACTGGCGTTGTTTACGAGGAGGGCGATGAAACGAAGAGTTATATCACGCTCAACCCTATCCAATTACCGACAGCAGGTATTTCATTCCGCAACCGTTTTAACTGTTATACTCTTTCGGAGAGTTTATATGAAAACGGTACTACAGAGTGGAAAGATGTGTATTTATTCAGGGAAGACGGCTTTTTAAAGTTTTTCCTGCGTAATTCAACAGATGATTTAATAGACGTAACAAGCGAGGCATCATCAGGTTTTATAAAGCTAAAAGATATTAAATGGTATGATTTGAAAGGCGAGAATTTGACGGTTGATAGTTCTCACAATATTGAAGATGAGTGGGTAAAACAGAAAGCTGACACATTAGATACTTGTGTTGATTTTTACAAGGTGTATGATGCTTCAAGCGATTTCTTGCCTGCTGGCATTGATACGGTCACTTATAATTCAACGTCAGATGTTTATACTATAACAGCTGATACCGACAATAGGGCGAATAGAGTTTTGTTCGCCTGTAGCAAAGCTCGTGGGATAGGATTGGAGGAAGCACCGTTCGGCACGCTAACTTTTACAAATACAGGCGGGACAAGTAGTTTTACGGTTAATGGTTCTCCGTTCGGTGTCGCAAAGGTTTTAGTTGATACGACTAACAGCGTATTGGCAACTACTTCTTTTGAGTATGATAGCGAGGAAATACCAAGTAATCCACTACTTGTTGAGGATAAAGGCTATGACTGCTGGAAGATGCGAGAAAAGGATTTTGGTAGTGATAAGATACAATATGTCAATTTATTGACAGGGCAGGTTATAACCACTGCTATTCTTGAGGGCGATTATCCAGCTGGGTATGTTGATAGAGACGTAATGAAAGAATATTTAGATACTGGGGAGCGGTTTGCTGTCTGGAATGACGGTTATATTATTGCTGAAAGTCAGGAGTTTTTTCACGATATTGACCTTGACTATCCGACATATACGACTGATGACACACCGACAAGCAATTATAGATATGCAACAAAGCCTAAGAAATATTTTAAAAAATCAAACAATCCGATATGTGCGTTGGACTTCCAATCAATAAGACGTTATGCGGTTGATATTAATTTTATGGAAGAGCATATAACAGACCCACAGGCGGTTGTAATAAGCTCTGGTAACTTGTTCGTTGTTCAGGGCAATAGATTATGGCTCGGTAATTCAAATAGAATGATACTCGACCGTGTTATAGATTTTGACAGTCCTGTTAATTTTATAGAAAAGGCTGGACGTGGTGTTCTGGTATTTTCGGAAAACGGCATATCAGAAGTGAAAAGCACCGGCACGATTTCTGGCGTAGATACGTCTCAAATAACAGATACGACAGCAAAAGCAACGTATTCAGGCAAGGGCGGTGTTTATGCCGTTATGGGCGATGAAAGTGTTGTCAGGATTATATTGGTTACTGCTGGCGTACAAGTGCCGTTTTACAGGGCTATTCCAATGGCGATACAATTATCAGATAAGACTTGGGGGGACGCTCCAATTCTTCAATATGCAGGGAATACGTTGTATATTGCACACGATAGTGAAATATGGGGATTACAGAACGGTATTTGGAGTAAACGATTTAATTTCGAGGGGTTTAATATAAATGCACTGGCAGAGCTTCAAGGAGAGCTTGTTGTCAGTTTTGACGATAAAGAAGATATGATGCTGAAATACGATAATGATTTACCTGATATGAGGTATAGCTAGAATGAAATATAATAAAACTGCAATAGATTTTCCCAAAACCGATGTTGGGGATACCACATTGACTACTCTGGGGGTTTATAATGAAAATTTAGAGCCTGATGTAAGAGAATTGGATTTACCTGCTCCGTTCGAGTTTAAGGTAGGTTCTACATTCTACCATAATTATTATGGTAAAAAATTCTCAAATTTAGTGTATGAAACCACTGGCGGTTCTTCTGGTAGGGAAACTCAAACAATCGTAGAGCGTTCTGGGTATATGTATATAGCTGGCGTTATCAATGTCAACATTATTATACTTGAAAAGGTGCGATTATCAGATAATTACGCAATGATTTTAAAAACAGTTTCAGCAACTGGGACTACTAACCCAACTGGCAATATGTTCGTATTAGATAGTACTTATGGCTATCTAATTGTTAATAAAACTGCTGGTGTTGAAGTTCAAAAATTCTTATTATCTAACGGTTCGACTGATACAACTTGGACGCTGACAGATGCGGTTGTGGCAAATGATATTTACCAAGAAGACGATTTCCTGTATATTGTCGGAGAAGAAAGCACTGGGAAAGACGGTTGTTGGATATTCAATAAATCAGCTCCTACAGGCAGTATAGCATTCACACAACTCACGTCAGAAACAGGCGTAGTGCTTGATGCGTTCTTTTATTATGACAAGCGGTTAGGCTCACAAGGTACTGACACGTTTCTCAACAACGGCACAACAAATACCAAGCAATTATTTAAGGATAACGATACAGGCAGACGGCTTATGGCTGAAAAGTATTCGTTGGAATATTATATGGCTTGTGACAATAAATTGAGACGGCTTAAATACCGTGATGTTTGGGAATATGATGCGAGCGATAGAAACCCTGCTATTGAAGTAGTATTTGCTCCTACAAAAGTAGTAACAGATTTTGAGTTTGAAATAAAAATAAAAACCGACACAGATATAACAACAGAGTTTTTGGAATTAGCAGGCTTGGGCGATGTTTCTATTTACTATGAAAATGGAAATGTTTATGTTTACAATAGTGCAGAAGCACGTGTTATAATAGAATATCCGCTAACCCAAATAGATGCTTATGTGGTTTATGATTTTTACTTCAAAAGAGATACTCTGAACAACTGGACTGTTCAGTTGAACGGAATAGTCCCAACAACTACCGAGATTAACCCAACTGATAGTTGGCAATTAGCTGGGAATTTTTATTTTATTCATAACAATGTAGGAGCTACATTAAACGCTGTTTATATTTTTAATATTTCCTTGATACTTGGTAGCGATAACGCTTACACAGCTGGTTTTGAGAATACCACGACTTATCTTAGTCAAACTTCGGATTATTTGGGAAATTCATATGGTATATATTCTACTTGTGCTATATCCTCCTATCCTTCTTATTGGACGCTTAGAAAAGACTTCGAGACGATTGAGGAAACTACTGTTGACGGTCGGATACAATCATTGGTTTATGACGGTGGCGACTTGTTTATCACGTCAAAACCAAGTACAGATTTGGTTTTACAATGCCTCGATAGTACTACGTTAGTTGAAAAGTACAGGCGTGAATATTATACAAGTTTAACACAATTTTACGGTACGTATGTTTCAGGTAATATTTTTTATTTTTCCGCAACAAGTTCGTCTACAACTGCTTATGTGGCAAAATGTAAGGCGAGTGATTTTTCATTTATAATTAATGCGGTTGAGTTCGATGTCAGATTTGCTCCAACGGCAGAGGGTAGTTATGCAAAGACTTTTGGTTTAGACGGAATAGAAGCTGACGAGATACCAGCTTATGGAGAGAGCCGTATTCCAGCTTCTGTTTCAGAGGTCAGAAACTCAATTATTCAAATGGGCTATGGGTACAAAGACTTCATACGCTATAAGTCAACTCCAGATACTCAATATATCCGTACTTATCATTATGGTGGTTATGGGAGTGGATTTGCCTACAATTCAGATACTGGGGAATTTACGGCTGATAGTTCTGGTCGTTATGAGCGGTTAACCCATTCAGTTCAAATACAATCACAGGCAGAGGAATACGATGTGTTTTTCGACACTATCAATTTGAGTTTCGACCCAAGTTGGAGTGACAATGTTGAGAATGTAAATATTGAGGTTTTTGTAAATGCTGGTGTTTCGCATTCAAAGGCTGAAATATTTTTTACACAGGATAGCAATTATGAGTTTCCTGACGGTGGGCTTTATCAAAAATTGGGGGACGATGAAGAAACTTCGGCTTTTGATAACACGAATATTTACCTGACTGGGACAAAGCAAGTTGAGTTGAAAGAAACTCCGACTGATGCACGTTCTGGGCGGTCGTTTAAGATACGGATTAAACAGAGACTGACTGATGATGACGATAATGCTTGTGTGGACGATGTGAAAGTTTTCCACTTAAAAATACTTTCAAGTGAAATGTTAATATGGGAGGGAGCAGATAATGCCTAAAATAGAGGCTTCAAGCAGTGTAGCGATAACACAATCAGATATACAAGAGCAGATAAACAAGATTGAGTATTTGCTTGAGGGTAGGATTGACGACCACAATATATTCAGAGACGGGGATTATATTATTCCTATGTCTGGAAAGAAAGTCGTTGATTTGCCTGATAGTACACGTCCTATTTCTGGGAATAAGTTTTTTGCAAGTGATGTGGACGGTAGAGTTTTTAAGCCGTTAATAAGACTGATGCAGAATAATCGCAACTTCATAACGATGTCTGGTAGGGCTTCAATCCTGATGAGTAAAGATACTGGCACACCGGCTGAAACAGTAGAGGTACGTATTGAAAAGGTCGATGAGTTGAGGAGGTCGATGCAGGGGGATAATGGTAGAGGCAGAGCGTGGGAGATAGATACTAAAGGGTTTAAAAAGCCTGAACCCGAAAAGAAACAGGGCAGTATTTACACGAGGTTTATTACTTTGAAAAAGCCTCCACATATTCAAGCTATTACGTGGCAAAAGGCTCGTAGTTTATTTGGGAAAGGTATAAGCTACTATTTAGCTAAGGACAAGGCAGAGGAATTGTGTATTATGCCGTCTGTTCTCCACTACAAGGGGGATACGAATAACAGTCCTAAGGCAAAAATAAACTGGTATGTTACTTCAAATACGCCCGAAGATATTACAATACAATTAGACCTTGATATGGGTACGATTGCAAAAGATGAGTATGTGACTATAGATTTTGAGGTTAAGGTTTTATGTGAGGTGCGAGTATGAGAGATTTGCAAACGACTGCTTTTAATAAACGGTTATATGATAGTATTGTGAATTTGGAGGAGCTGGTCAACAAACATATCAATCCTGAAAATATAAAGTATTTCAGTCCTAAGATAATCAAAAAGATTGATACGTTACTTGAGCTGAAATATAGGTACGACAATAGGGCTAATATCAACGGTTTTCACGCTGATAAGTTAAATTCTATGGTTAACTACTTAAATGTTGCAAGTGTTGAATATAAGGTAATTGACGGAGAGTTTGAGATAGATTATAAGGCGGATAACGATATTCTTACACAGACGATAAGGATACCAGAGGGTTTTGACGGTAGGAATGGTTTTTTTTCTTACACGTTGAGAGACCCACACAGTAGGCATTGTTTTGGTACGAATGTTCTAAATGCTAATGTGAATAATCACGATGAAGAGCAGGCGAGTATTATGTTCATACAGACGGAGCGGAATGTTGTGTGTAAGTTTAGTAACATTTCCTATAAGGACTATGTTTATCATTTTGTTTATTCAATGGTTTTATGGAGGTACAAATGATAAGAAGAGGAGAAAGGGTTACGGTCACTGATTTAACCGAGTTATTTCGTGGTATTATTAAGAAAATCAATAGCTTAACTTCTGCTAATTTTAGCTTGATGTCAACAGGTCAGTTCTATTGGCATTCCGCTAAATCTGATGTTACTGCTGAAAATATCAACGGTTATCATTATAGGGGGCAGATGTTCAATACTACGTCAGAACAATACCTCGACAGTTGTGACCAGCCTGATTTTGGGCAATATACTGCTGTTAGTTCAAAAAATGATGATAAATTATTGACTTATTATGAAAAAGCTATAGAATTATTAGAGAATAAATAAGGAGTTCACGATGTCAAATTTTACAGACTTAGCTTTACCTGTTGTAGGTGCTGGGATAGGGCTTGCAGCGACAGGGGGCAATCCAGCTGGTGCAATGCTTGGAATGTCGCTCGGAAGTGCTGGGGCTTCGGCTCTTTCTATGGGACAAGATGTTCCGACTATACCAGGAGCAAGTGCTTCTCAACAACAATTACTCGGTGTTCAAGAGCAAAATATTGAAAAGCAAATGGCACAGACTGGGTTGTCAGCAGAAGAGGTAAATCGTATTGCCCAACTTGGTGTAGAGACGACAAGGCAGACACTTGCGAACATAAGGGCTATCCCTACTGCTATGCCGTTATTGGCGCAACAGAGGCTTGGAAAGGCGTTATTAGAGCAAACACGCAAGACCGCTGCAATGGCTGAAAAGAAAGTTGCGATGCTCGACCCATTGGCAGAAGCTGAAAGAATAAAGGCAACATCTATGATGACTGCACAGGCAAGTCAACAGGCTAACCAAATTAGACAGGCAGAAATGCAGAAAGAACTCCACAAACAACAACTTGAACAAAACAAGGCTAAGAACTTTACAGAGGCTTTAAAGTCGGCTGGTATGAGTGCAATAGCTTTTAGCGAATATATGAAGACAGAAGACCCTGATATGAAATTGAGCGATGAAGACTTGGCAGACCTTGAATATGCTTCTAATTTAGACCCTAACCGTTATAGTACTGCCACAGATGA
>Ga0164310_10002301_pt1 | contig 10960 bp, 13 predicted proteins | sample GuaBasSedimGuay1_FD_121795 | JGI IMG/M metagenome (GOLD analysis project Ga0164310, IMG submission 121795) | Subseafloor sediment microbial communities from Guaymas Basin, Gulf of California, Mexico - Guay1, Core 4569-9, 0-3 cm | ecosystem: Environmental > Aquatic > Marine > Hydrothermal vents... | reverse complement strand
GGCTTGTTTTGGAAATTTCAAACCTTGGCAAGATGCCTGTTACAATTTATCCCGGGATGAAAATATGCAAACTTGTGATTTTCAGGCTGACTTCACCCGCTGAGCTTCCCTACAATAAAAGAAAAAATGCTAAATATTACCAGCAAAACAGAGTCACAGAAAGCAAAATTTTTGAAGAAACTGATTTTTAGTTCTATATTATTAAGTCTATAAACCTTTCTATTGCGTCTCTGTCATTTAAGTATCTCTTGCTCATAACCACATAGTGGATATAATCTTTTAGTTTTTTCACTTTTTCCATTGGTGATACTCTTGCCTGATAATCTTTATCGCTTGGATTTATTCTAACTCCAGGAATAAGTTTCTTAATTTTTAGATTTCTAAGCCCTTCGCTTTCCTCAAGAGCCTTGACATCCATAGTTATCGCATCGCATCCGCTTTCTTCAGATATTTTCCCTAATTCATATATTACTTGTGAAACAGTTTTTCCATAAAGTGTCTTTGCCTCATCCTCAGGTATCTTTGTATGGATTGTGAATCCGATAACCTTTATTCCGTCTTCTTTACCTTTCTCTACATAGCCTCTGAGATTTTTTTCCATAAGTGATGCGGAAACCGTTATATAATCCAGCGGAAGTTCTGAAGTGACTTCTTCAATGCTTTTATATCCTGTATTACAACCATGAAAAATTTTTAAATCGCCAAAAATTTCATAACCCATATCTTTGAAAAGCCTGTATTTTGAAAAGCCCTTTCTTAACGCGTAGTCATTTATTTTAACTCCAAACTTTTTCTTAATTTCGTTTCCGTATTCTCCTTCCAAACCCTCCAAGAAACTTCTGCCTGTTTCTACAATTTTATCAGTAGGCAGGTCTAACGCAACAAAAATTTTTTCAACCATTTTATTCACTTATTGTTTTTATAACTTTTCTGGTCCAGTTCCATGGATCTGAAAGCCATTCTCTTACAACTTCGTATCGTTCTCCATCTAAATATCCATTTTTGTAAGCCTGTTCAAAAAACGTTTTCCCATCAACCACATAAATCTGCGTCAAATTCTCTCTTCCCAGCCTTTCAACACCAACAGGATGTCTATAATCAAAAACGCATGCCGCCACCAGATGTATATCATTTTCTTCGCTGTATCCGAACCTTTTTAGAATCCTTATGGTGTTTTGAGTAGTTTCTGAGGTTGTTCTTAATTCTTCAAAATTTATAACACTGCTTGTTTCTTCCAAAGGAGGCATCAATCCCTCTATATAATCTGTTAAATTCTCTTCATTTCTTTTCACACTTATTGTTTTTCTCATGCCTCTTGCATAAGGTGTTGCTGGCCATATAGCCTCTTCATATAAACTCTCTAAATTTCTTCGTGTTTCATCTCCGATAAATGCACCGCCTGTCATATTCGGCAAACAAACATGATATTTACCGCCAATCTTTTGAAGAAATTCTCTGCCTATTTTTCTGGCTAATTGTTTTGCGAATATTTCTCTTGGAACTTTATGCGTAAGCAAGCCTTTTACCCTAAGATATACCGGTCCTATATGTTTACCTTCAGGAACTATTTTCTTGAGGCTTTCATACACATCTTGTGGAATAAGTCCTTCTTCTTTCATTGTGTCAATTCTTCCAGCGTACTTCCTCGGTCCTTCTTTTCTTATCTCATCAAAATTTTGAACATAAACCAATTTTTGACCTGTTGCTTCTGTTATGTCAAAAAGAAGACCAGCTAACAGTTTGGCTGATTCCTCTGGCGCAAGCTCGTCATCGTATCCTTTTTCTATAAGCTCCTTGTTTTTATCTAAAGCTTGATTTATTTTTTGCATTTTATGTTATTGGCAGTAAATTTTTTAAGTTTAACGTGTTCTAGACTGTGTTTCTGCAGTGAATAAGGTGTTGGGAACGGTTTGCTTTTTTTCAATTTTGCCTCCCATTATGTTATGGTTTGAACGGATTAGTTAAGAGTGAAGAATAAATATTTAAAGCCTTGTATCCAATTATTCATAATTTAAGGCGATAGTATGGCGTTAAGACCTGCAAAATGTTATAGAAAGATAGAAAGGCCCTGGACAAGAATCTCAAAAAAGAAACCCAAAAAGAGTTATGTTAAGGGTGTCCCTGCAAAAAAAATAGTTAAATTTGAAATGGGAGATTCAAAGAGAAAATACGATGTAAGGGGGTTTTTAGTAGCACAGCAGGCGGTTCAGATAAGACATAACGCCCTTGAGGCTGCCAGAGTGGCTGCAAACAGGTATCTTGATAAATTTGTTGGAAAAGACTCTTATTTCCTTAAAGTGCTTGTTTATCCCCACCACGTTTTAAGAGAAAATGCAATAGCCACAGGTGCTGGTGCGGACAGATTCCAGACTGGCATGAGGAAAGCTTTTGGAAAACCTGTCGGCACGGCTGCGCAGGTCAGGCCGAATCAGAGGCTTCTTGAAGTAAGGGTTGAAAAAGCAAAGGAACGCGAGATAAAAGAGGCTTTAAGAAGAGCCTCTGCAAAATTCCCAACAACCTGCAGAATAGTTATAGAAGACATGCCGAATTAATAGCAAATTTCTTTATTGTCAAAAACTTGGAACAAAACCCATTATCATGCCAGTTATATAAGGAACCAGCACGAGGCTTAGTACAAAAAATATAACACCAACCATTACCGCGTGAGTAAAGCTCATTTCTCCGAAAAACCCTTTTATTAAAACAATCCAGATTCCAAGTGAAATTATAAGATGAGCAAACGGGACCCAAGAAATAAATGAAATCAATAAACCCATTACCCCAAAAAATGTCAAAACATTGCCTATCAAAGCGACCAAAAAAGCGTTCGCGGGTTTGACCGATTCTCCAAAGTGGTGACTAAATATCTCAACCAGAACCAAAAGAACGATTCCTCCAACAAGCGTGGAAAGAATAACCTGAACGCCAAGGCCAATCCAGTAATTATAGCTTTGCGAGTTCGCAAGGTCATACAAAGCCTGAGGGTCTATAAAATTCGGAAAGTCCATATTAATTTTATATATTTATATAACTTTAAATAGATTTTTTAAAATTATTATGAAAAAATACTGTGTGCATGGTTTTGGATGGGACTTTAATGGAACATTAGTTAATGGGCATCCAGAAATTACTTTAATGTATATGATTATAATAAACTCCCTTTTTGATTTAAAAATAAAAAAATTTTCTAAATTGTTTTTTTATACACAACCAAAATGTTGGAACCTTTTACTTAAGAATGAATGGGAAACCCTTTATTCAGTTTTTATAAATGATATTGCTTATAAAAAGGATTTTGTTTCCCATTGTATGGAAAATTACCCTTTTGATGAAAATTTGCTAAATAAAGTTTTTAGAAAGTTACCTAAAATTGGTAAGAAAATAGATGTGAGAATTGATAAAAACAGTGTTAATGTTGTAAAGGAACTTTATGAAGATAAGGTTACGAATTTTATTTACAGTGCCTCTTTCACTCCTTTAATAAAAAATATGTTACACAGAAATCGTATTGAAAATTATTTTTCAGAGATATTTGCAAATGAAATAAATGATTTACAAGTAAACCTTACGGACAAATCAAAAACGTTTCCTGAAGCATTAAAAAAATTAAATCTTAATTATGAAGCTACAGGATATATAGGCGATTCTCCAAACGATAAAAATATTTTTAAATTGGTTGAATTTCCATTTGTAGATCCTAAAGCTTCGGAGTCATTTAAAGAAGAATGCAGGTATGATCCAAATTTTGAAGGCAGGGTGTGTGTTTTGAACGATTACTCAGAAATTCTAAAATCTTTAGAAAGAAAACTATATTTTTAATTTTCACACAATATCCTTTTTTACTATCTCTCCGGGAAGTGTGGTTTTTTCAGGCCAGATTTTTCGGCCAGGATAGACAGATGTGTGTATTCCTGTATGCACAGCATCTCCTATGACAGCTCCAAGCTTTCTTCTTCCTGTATCTATTTTTTCTCCTTTTATTATACTTTTTACATTCTTTCCATCATGCCTCAGGTTAGCTGTAATTGTTCCCCCGCCCAGATTAACTTTGTCTCCAATAACGGAATCTCCCACGTATGATAAATGCCCTACATTAGTGGAATCCCCAATTACAGAATTCTTTATTTCCACAGCGTTTCCTATTCTGCAGCTGCTTCCTATAGTTGTGAAAGCTCTGATAAAACAATTCGGTCCTATTGCGCAGTTCTCTCCAATAACCACAGGACCTTCTATATAAGCACCATTCCTGACAAGCGTGTTTTTACCTATCCGTACAGGACCTTTAAGTGTAGCGTTTTTTTCAACCTGCCCTTCAATTCGGGTTTCCTTTATTTTTGAAAGAAAAAACTCATTAGCGTTTAAAACGTCCCATGGATATCCTATAGATAACCAGTAACCTTCAAGCATGCAAACCTTAACATCTTCTCTTTCTGCATATCCGGCAACGGCTTCATTCAGCTCATATTCGCCTCTTGGTGATTTTTTCAGTTTTTTTATTTCCTGAAAAACCTCTTTTCCCAAACAATATGCTCCGCAATTCGCTATGTCTGACAATGGTTTTTCAGGTTTTTCCTGAAACCCTGTAACTTTGGAATTTTCAGTTATCCATATCCCAAATCTTTGCGGGTTTTTTTCCTTCCTTGCCAAAACAGAGTATTTGTTCTCAATCAGGTTTTCCAAATCTCTGGGATGATAAATATCATCTCCCATAAGAACCAAGAAATCAGAATCTATAAACTTTTCAGCACACAACAAAGCATGAGCTGTTCCAAGCTGCTCTTCCTGAAAGGCAAATTTCACTTTCAGACCTGTTCGCTCGGAATATTTTTTCGCATATTCCATAACCATTTCCTTTTTAAAACCCAAAACCAGAACAACCTCATCAACCAAACCATTTAAAGCGTCAAGGTTATATTCCAGAACTGGTTTGTTTGCAACCCGCAATAAAACTTTGGGTTTATTAATTGTTAAAGGGTATGTTCTTGTTGACTTTCCTGCCGCTAATATAACCGCCTGCATTATTTCACCGTTACAGATTTAGCAAGGTTTCTTGGATAATCCGGGTCATACCCTCTCAGAACAGCAAGATGATATGCCAGAATCTGAACAGGAATTATATTTACAATAGGAGAGGCGACACCTACGTCCGGAACTTTCAGCCAATAATCAAACACCTCGTTGTTTTCAGGCGAAACGCCTATTATATAGCCGCCTCTTGACTTTATTTCCATAGCATTTGCAATGATATCATCTTTGGTTTCATCGTTTGCAGCAAGAACTATACATGGAACACCTTTTTCTATTAACGCTATGGGTCCGTGTTTTAATTCACCGCCAGCAAAGCCCTCAGCATGAATGTAACTGACTTCCTGAATCTTTATTGCAGCTTCCAGAGCTATAGGATAGTTTAAAGACCTTCCTATTATATAGATGTTCGGCTGTTTATGGATTTTTTCAGCCAGTTTCTTTATCCTCTCTTCGTATCTTGGATTAAGCATATCATTAACCTTGGAAGCGGTTTCCATTAAAAGCATTTTACCTTCCTGCAACTTTCCAGCCACAGCATGGGCAAGAAGAATTACCAAAGCCAGCTGCGCTGTTGTTGCTTTTGTTGACGCCACTGCCTTTTCAGGGCCAGCTTTTATATTAAAACTATGGTCAGAATACCTGTCTATAGTTGAACCAGCGACATTCACAAGAGAAACAACTTTTACGCCCCTCTTTTTGGCTGTTTCTATGGCTTCCAATACATCTGCTGTTTCACCGCTTTGGGAGATTGCTATCAAAAGCGTTTTATCGGTCAAAAAATGCTTATAATTTGGAAACTCAGAAGCAACCACATAATTTATATGCTTATTCGCTATTCTTGAAAATATATATTCGCCTGCAAAACAAACCTTTCCTGCTGTTCCGCAGCCTGTGAAAAACGTTCCAAATGCGTTATTTATTTTGTTTGCAATTTTTTCTATTTCCTTATCATCCTGATTTATTGCCCGCATTATGGTTTCTTTCTGCTCCATTATCTCTTTTATCATAAAATGAGGATATTTTCCCTTTTCCGCCTGCTCAGCGTCCCAGTCAATGGTTATAAGCCTTTTTTTAACTTCTTCCCCTGTAAGAAGGCTATAAAACTTGTTTTCTCCATCCAAGACAATCATTTCATTGTCATCCAGATACATAACATTGTTTGTATAGTTAAGGAATGCGGGTATGTCAGACGCCACAAACACCTCTTTGTCTTTTACGCCCACAATAAGAGGAGAACCCCTTCTAACAGCCACCATTTTTCCTGTGTCCCTTTCCAGAGCAACAATTGCATATCTTCCCTTGAGTTGGGAAACTGTTTTTTTAACAGCCTCTTCAAACCCGTACTTAATGTTTTCTTCTATCAGATGGGGTATTATCTCAGTGTCTGTTTCACTGTTAAAAACATGCCCTTTTTTCAAAAGCTTGTTTTTAAGCTCTTGGTAGTTCTCTATTATCCCATTGTGCACAACAGCTATCCTTTTCTCACAATCAATATGCGGGTGTGCATTTGTTTTGTTAACATTTCCATGGGTTGCCCATCTCGTATGCGCTATTCCTGTGTTTCCCGGCAAACCTTCCAACATGTTCGATTCAGAGATTTTGCCTGTGTTTTTAAAGATATGAAGTTCTCCTGAATGAACGGTTGCAAACCCGTAAGAATCATATCCTCTATACTCTAACCTCTTCAGCGATTCTATAAGTACAGGGAAAGCTTCCTTTCCTTTATATCCTATTATTCCGCACATATACTTAACAGAATAGAATTTGCATATCCTATATAAACGCTTTATTGAAAAAATCCTTATAGTCCATCCCGGAAAAGCTCTTCTGAAACCGGAATATTTATAAGCTTTATTAAAAAATATTTATTAATATTAAAAATTGGGTTTTAATATGAACAAATACTTCCTTCTCAAAACAGGGAAAAAAACAACCACAACACCTGTGTTGCTTTTTAAAGAACCCGAGAAACTTAATATACTTTCCACGCCATTGGCATGGAAAATCTATAAAGAATTTGCAAACCCAGCCTGTCCAGTTGATGTTGCAAAAAAACTCAAAATCCATGAGCAGAAAGTCTATTACTACGTTAAAAAATTCAGGAAAGAGGATCTTTTGAAAGAGGTTTCACAGGAACAAAGAAAAGGAACCGTGGCAAAGTTCTATCAAACCAAACACCAGGCCTTTGCATTCAAATCAGATACAGCACCTGAGAAGGAAATCCGTGTGCCTTCTCCTGCAAAATCCGCAAACCTTGAACCCTTTATTGAGAACAACAAACTAAATGCTAAAATTATTGTCGGTTCTCCTGACCCGCACGGACCATGGAAAGCAAGAGCATCGGATTCCTGTTGCGCAATTGATTTTGCGCTGTTTATAGGCTCCTTTACTGATGGAAAGAACGTTCCAAACTACAAACTAGACACTGAGATCAGAGAATCAGATTTGAAGCACAACTTGATTCTGATAGGAGGACCAACAGTAAATATGGTTACCAGAAAAATTAACAATAAACTTCCCATTAGAATAGACATAAAAACAGACTATAGAATTGTTTCTGACCTTTCAGGAAAAAGCTATACAGATGACACGCACGGAATGGCTGTTATTATCGAAAATCCGTGGAAAACAGGAAAAAAAATACTTGTGATTGCAGGAAAAAGGTTTGCCGGAACAAGAGCAGGGGTTTTGGCATGCATAACAAAACTCAATTCCATTCTAAAGGGAAACAGATTCAAGCCAGAGTTTATTGCAAAGGTTGTGAAAGGATATGATATGGACGGTGACGGGGTAATAGACACAGCAGAAATTCTGGAATAACTATTTCACTTTTTTTATTTCCAGCCCGTCGTTTTCTTTCAATACATAATCCTGCGGGACAAACTTTCCGTTCACTTTGGGTATGCCTTCAGACATTGTTATTCCAAGGCTTTTAAACACATCAAAAACAGTTGAATTATCTTTTACTTCCATATTCATTTTCTTATTTTCTCTTTCAATCCAGACTTGTATTTTCATATTACTAAACTATTTAATTCAGACTGGATAAATAAATATTATGCTGGCTCCAACACATTTGTTTTTTGCTTATGCCCTTGCGGAGATTCTAAGGCTACCAAGACTTCCAGCAATTATAGGCGGAGTAATAGTTGACATGGATATGGTTTTACAGTATGGTTTTCCTTTTATGCACCGCGGCATAGTTCACACGCCGCTTATAATGATAGTATCAATGATGGTTTTGTATGTTTTCACAAAAAACCAAGACCAAGCGTTCTCTTTTGGTCTCGGTTTTGTTTCCCATCTCTTTCTTGACACACTCAATCCAACGGGCATAATGTGGCTGTATCCGTATCCTATGTACTTTTCGCTCAATCTTGCTCAATACAACAACCTCATTGCTAACGCAGGCATCATATTTGCCTCGCTTTTGTGTATAGTTTTTTACAGATGGAAAAATGAACAAAGAGCTTGAGTTCAGGGCAGCTGGAATAATAGTTCTGATAGTTTCTGCTATGCTGTTCTCTGTGCTGGGCACTGTTTGCACAAACACATATTCACTTAAAAACGCACCGGCAAAAACCACTATATCTTATCTTTTGACCGAGTTTCCGGTTAATCAGTACGTATGCGTTGAAGGAACTGTTTCTGAAATTCTTCCGGACTACACGTCAAAAAAAGGCTATAAATACCAGCAGTTCTTTATAACAGACGGTAAAAACTCTTTAAAGGTTTTCTGCTCAAAATACAGCGGTTCTGTGAATGTTTCAGTAAATGACCATGTGTCTGTGACAGGGAAATTCCAAAAATTCGGAAACACTTATGAAATCTATACCCAATGCAAAGACATAGAAAAAACATAATCAAAGGCGTTTGTTTGGCTGTATCCTTCTTCGGATATTTATCCGGGTTAATATAAGTTTTGACTCTTGCTGTTAATGTCCGCTTGGCTCTGGGTTTAATGTTCATTTCCCTCTAACTCTTCGCTCCACCCGCTTTTTCTTCAAAATTTCCACATAGTCGCCCGACCTTTGCAAAGCCTTTGAAAAACCGGGTTCGACGCCGACAATAAGAACTTCCTTTCCCATTTCCTTCGCAACCTGAATTGCAGGCAAATAATCAGCATCTCTTGAAGCAATCGCAACAACGTCAATATTTTTGTCATATGCTGCTCTTACAGCTGCAACAGCCACAGCAACATCAACATCTGATTCCTTTTCTCCGGCAAGATTTATAACTGGTTCAAATCCTTGGTTTGCTATGGCTTCTACAAGTTTTTCAGATGCAAACTGATTCAAGAAAACCTTTCCTGTTACAAGTCTTCCATATTTTTGCACAGCAGACCTTAAATCATCAAGGTCAAGGTTAAACTCCTTTCTAATTATATTCGGACCGTCCACAAACAAAGCTATGTTTTTCTTTTGCCTTTTTTTACCAAAACCAAGCATTTTTTCACCTTCCTTATTATATTGCTACGACAAAGCAATCAGACCAACCTTATAATTTTTATAATTTTTAATATAAAAACTTATTCAGCTTACCATATAAAAGAAAGCAAGCCGGCTGCGGTGTAAAGAACAACCCCCAAGACATTGTCTATAGTTGCAAGAACAAAGCTTCCAATCCCTGTTATCATTCCTATTACAGGAGACAGAAACATCAAAACCAAAAGACAAAGAATTATAACAAAAACCCCCTTGACAGCCCTTCTTGTGTCGCAAAAGAAAGCGAAAACAGACCCTGTAATCAAACCGCCTATGTGCGAGTAATGAGCTATATTCCCAAACTCTGGCTGAAAATATATAACGAATGTTTCTGTTATCACAAATATCACTCCTACCAGAGCAAGAGGCAGCGGGAAAATAAAGAGGTGGATTTTTTTCACAGGTTCCAATAACATTGAAGCGCCCATCAGACCAAACACGCACCCGGACGCCCCCACCACAGACTCAACGCTTGTAAGCATAAACACAAAATTCCCTATCAAACCGCTTATGAAATATATTGATAAAAACCATTTCGTTTCAACCTCTTCTTCAAGAAATTTACCGAAAAAATACAACCCAAGCATATTGAAGAAAAGGTGCGACGCGCTTGCATGCAGAAACAGCGAAGTTATCCATTTCCACACCTCTAACATATGGCTTCCAGAAAACGAAAAGGATTTGAAAATGTTTTCCCTTACAGGCTCGGGAGCTGAAAAAACCAAAAGAAAAACCAGAACATTTATCGCAATCAATGACCATGTGATTTTATGGGATTCCATGTATTTTATTAAAGAAAGAAAATAAATAATTTTTATGAAAAAACTCGGTTGGAAAGAAACAGCAAAACTTCTTAAAAGATTTAAAATCCCGTTTCTTGACCAATATCTGGCAGAAACACCAGAACAGGCTGTTAACTTTGCGAGAAAAATAGGATATCCTGTTGCTTTAAAGATAGAGTCAAGAAACATAATACATAAAACAGAGGCAGGCGGTGTTTTGCTGAATATAAAAACAGAAAAGGAAGTGATGAGCGGGTTTGAAAAACTCAAGCGAAACGCAAAAAAATACAATCCTCTTGCAAAGATCGATGGTGTTCTGGTTCAGGAAATGTTTTCAGGAAAGAACGCAAGGGAAATAATAACAGGAAGCAAAAAAGACATACTCTTTGGCCCGATTATAATGTTCGGTCTTGGCGGCATCTGGGTTGAAGTCTTGAGGGATGTTTCCTTCAGATTAATTCCTATAAGCAAAAAAGATGCAGAGGAAATGGTAAAAGAAATAAGGGCCTACAGAATTCTGGAGGGAATAAGAGGAATGAAACCTGTTAATTTTAATGCTCTTTATGGTTTTCTGGTAAAGGTTTCAAAACTTGTGTGGAAAAACCCAAACATTCAGGAACTTGACATAAACCCTGTTTTTGTTGATGATAAAAGAGCGGCAGCAGG
>Ga0164310_10002298_pt1 | contig 10963 bp, 10 predicted proteins | sample GuaBasSedimGuay1_FD_121795 | JGI IMG/M metagenome (GOLD analysis project Ga0164310, IMG submission 121795) | Subseafloor sediment microbial communities from Guaymas Basin, Gulf of California, Mexico - Guay1, Core 4569-9, 0-3 cm | ecosystem: Environmental > Aquatic > Marine > Hydrothermal vents... | reverse complement strand
GTACTTCACAGGGGAATAGTGCCCAATAAAGAGAGCTTACTTAGCAGAGCTTCCCATGGAATTATTCTTCACAATATCCTCACTGACAAGGAAACAACCATTAATGACATGGACAGGTTCCTCGATTTGGAACAGGCTAAACGTTTAATCTTTCAAGAGTGGGAGAAAACGGACACTCCGCTGCTTCCTGCCGAACTCAAAAAGGTTAGCCTGACCCTTTCACTGTATCTCTTGAGCCCCAACGTGACCTTTAATAAGCGAGAGACAGAGCTAAGAAAGGAGTCCGCCCGCAAGGCTGTCAAACCAGTATACTTTAAGGTTAAGAAAGGCGAAATGATTGTACGGGAGGGTGAGCCTATCCGTCCCGAACACCTTCTAAAGCTTGCCGAACAGTATAAATACCTCAGTAAGGATAAATTTTTCGGCCATATACCCGCAATGGCAATCTTAATAGGTTTTCTCCTGTTTTCATTTTATCTTGTGACCTCTCCTAAAGACTCCCATGCAAAAAACAGGAAAAGGGACTTGATCTTTCAGGCGCTCATCCTTACCGTGTTTTTTCTGGTCGCCATCGCAGCCAACTTCATAGCCGCAGAGGTGGCCCGAGGATTTCCTTTTCTCACCTCTAGCGTACTCATATTCGCTATCCCCATTGCAAGTGGCGCCATGCTTGTCTCTCTGTTTCAGGGACTCAGGATTGCTGCTGGATTTTCCGTTCTCCTCTCTGTATTGACGGCCTTGGTGCTGGGAGGAAAGGTGGAATTTTTTGTCTATTTTCTTATTGGCAGTCTTATCGCGGCCCATGGCATGAAAAACTGCAGGGAAAGGGGAGAGTTTATCAAGACCGGCCTGAAAGTGGGACTTGCCAATATGGTATTAGCTCTCTCCATCGAGACCCTCCACGGCTTCTTTTACACCATTGAACCATTGGTAGCTTCAGCGGCTGCATTTTTCGGTGGTGTACTTGTGGCCGTTATTACCACTGGAAGCGTGCCTTTAATTGAAATGGCATTTGGCTATACTACAGACATCAAGTTGTTGGAGCTGGCGAGCCTAGACCAACCTCTGCTTAGGGAGCTGATGGTTCAGGCCCCTGGGACTTACCACCATAGTGTAATTGTGAGCCAAATGGTGGAGGCATCTGCCAAGGCAGTGGGTGCGAATCCCCTCCTGGCAAAGGTCGCTGCCTATTACCATGATATCGGAAAGATGAAAAAGCCCTTGTATTTCATAGAGAATCAGATACAGGGCCAGAACAAACATGAAAAACTAGCGCCCTCGATGAGCAGTCTTATCCTTATCTCCCACGTCAAAGATGGTGTTGAGCTTGCAACAAAATATAAACTGGGCCAACCCATCATTGACATAATTCGACAACACCACGGCACCAGTCTGATTACCTATTTTTATGAAAAGGCAAAGGAGCAGGCTGAAAATCGTTCGGATAAAGCCACTGTGGTGAAAGAGGAGGATTTCAGGTATCCAGGGCCCAAACCCCAGACAAAAGAGGCAGGCTTGGTAATGCTGGCCGATGCAGTTCAAGCAGCCTCAAAAACCCTCATTGACCCCACACCAGCCAGAATTCAGGGCCTAGTTCAAAAGATTATCAACAGGATATTTTCAGACGGCCAACTGGATGAATGTGAGCTAACCTTGAAAGATCTTCACCAAATCGCCAAGAGCTTCAACAAGACCCTGAGCGGAATCTTCCACCACCGAATCGAATATCCCGAGCCTGTGATAAAAGCTTCTGGAGGTAAAAAGGCAACGAATGGAAATATTGATCAGGCGGCATCAGGAGTTTCCCGGACCCAGCGATCAGAAGATAAAACGAAAAATGGCGAAAGTCTTAGACGCCTTGGGCTGTCATGACAGGGAATTAAGCATCCTTTTCACATCTGATGAGGAAATCGCACAGCTCAACACCAGATACCTTGGTCGTCAAGGGCCGACCAATGTGCTGGCATTCCCCATGTCTCCAGTGACCGGAGACGAGCCTGATTCACCCCTGTTAGGAGATATTGTCGTTTCAGTGGACACGGCTGCTCGTGAGGCAGAGCGTGCAGGGGAGACGCTTCAAGAGGCCCTTGGGCGATTACTCATCCACGGTTTTCTCCATCTCATTGGGTATGATCATGAAAAATCGGAAGAAAAGGCCAAAGAAATGGAAAATCAAGAAAAAAGGCTTATGAAAATCTATAAGGAGGCATAACCATGGCACGACTAGCAGTTAACGTAGATCATGTGGCAACAGTTCGACAAGCAAGGGGGATTGATGAACCTGATCCAGTGCTAGCTGCGGGTATTGCAGAGCTGGCTGGCGCAGAGGGCATCATTTGTCATCTAAGAGAAGACAGACGTCATATTCAGGACAGGGATCTTGAGCTATTGAGACAGACCATAAAGACCAAATTGAATCTTGAAATGGCTGCCGTTGATGAAATGGTTGACATTGCGATCAAGACCAAACCAGACCTTGTTACTCTTGTACCCGAGCGTCGCGAGGAGCTGACCACTGAAGGAGGCCTTGATGTATTAGCCCGCAAAGATCAATATGCCGAGGCTGTAAAAAGGCTTAAAGATGCAGGTATCCAAGTAAGCTTCTTTGTTGATCCAGACGCTGCCCAGATAGAGGCTGCCAAGGAATGTGGGGGTAATATTGTGGAAATTCATACGGGACACTACTCTGAAGCACGTAGCGAGGAGGAGGCTGATCAATTATTTTCCCAGATCGGAGCCGCAGTAAATGTAGCTGATAAACTGGAGCTTAAAATCAGCGCAGGGCACGGTCTAAATTACGTCAACATAAAACGCTTTCGCGATTTACACCAAATAGAAGAGTACAGCATTGGCCATAGTATAGTGGCAAGGGCTATATATGTAGGTTTCGAAAGGGCTGTTCGCGAGATGGTTAAGCTCGTGAAGGATTTTTGACAACAGGTCTAAATACAAGCCTAAGGTTTCATAACCTTGGACCATAAACCTGACCACCTCTTAATTGGAAGCCATTATGATTTATGGTATAGGAGTAGACCTCGTAGATATTTCCAGGATGGAAAGGGTCCTAAAGAGATGGGGAGACAGATTTGTTGACAGGGTCTTTACCCCTGTAGAGAAGAAGACCTCCTATAAAAGAGTAAGACCTTACCCTGCATTTGCCCTGCGATTTGCAGCAAAGGAGGCCTTTTCCAAGGCCCTGGGTCTGGGCATGAGAGGGGGGGTCAAGTGGAAAGAGATAGAGGTCTACAACGATTCAAGGGGCAAGCCTGGCATAAGAACCTCGGGCACAACCCTTTCCATCTGCAAAAAAAGAGGAATAGACGCAATCCATTTGTCGCTCTCTGATGAGGGCCAAAACGCCATTGCAATGGTAGTATTGGAGAAAGGCCATGAGATTGGTAAGCGCTTCTGAAATGAAGGAAATGGATCGGAAAACGATACACGAACTGGGCATACCAGGTGTAGTCCTTATGGAAAATGCGGGCAGAGGTGCCGCCCACACCTTTCTTGCCAATTTCTCTCCCGAGGCAGATTCCCGTGTTTTGATCATTTGTGGTCGTGGGAATAATGGTGGAGACGGATACGTGGTGGCAAGATATCTTCATGAAGCAGGCCTCAAAATTACTGTTTTGGTCTTATCAGAAAAAGAAAAAATATCAGGAGATGCCCTAACAAATCTCAACATAATACAGGGTATGGGGCTAGACATCCGATACCTGCCAGATGAACAGGGATGGCAAAGTCAAGAAAAAGACCTACTGCATGCCCATTATTTGATAGATGCAATCCTTGGCACGGGTCTCAATTCGCCTGTAAGGGGATACTACGCAAGGGTAATAGAGGATATCAACAAATCTAACAAACCCGTTATGGCCATTGATATACCTTCAGGGCTCAATGCAGACAATGGCGCTGTCATGGGAGTGGCAGTGAAGGCAAACCTCACCGTGACTTTCGGCCTTCCCAAGGTCGGACAGCTCATATTTCCGGGATGTGATCTGGTGGGGCGACTCGTTCGTATCGACATATCCATTCCCGACTCAATCTCACAAAAAGTTCCAGAGCAATTTCGATTGATTGAACCTGAAGACTTCTCTGATCTATTGGTGGAAGACAGGGAAGATATCCACAAAGGTCATAGGGGCCACCTTTTCATACTGGCAGGTTCAACAGGGAAAACAGGTGCCGCCACCCTTGCTGCAAAGGCAGCAATTAGGGCAGGTGCGGGACTTGTCACCGTGGGGGTTCCCGAAGCATTGAATCCCATCCTTGAGGAAAAACTCACAGAGGCGATGACTGTGCCCTTACCACAAACATCTGAGGGCACGCTATCTATTGCCGCACTCTCAGATGCGGAAAGGGTCCTTGAGGGCAAAACAGCCCTGGCAATAGGACCGGGAATTTCAACCAACCCCGAAACAGTAGAGCTTGTGAGGGCTATTGTGCAAAGTTGCAAGGTACCCATGGTAATCGATGCTGACGGGCTGAATGCCCTTGTGGGAGCGCTGGATACCGTAAAGGCCTGTGGAGACCGTACTGTTTTGACCCCCCATCCCGGGGAAATGAGTAGGCTAACGGGCGCTTCTACTGCACAAATCCAAGGTGATCGCATCGCTACCGCCACGGAATTTGTCAAATCTCATGGATGTCACCTTGTACTCAAGGGGGCTCGCACCCTGGTGACACTTCCTGATGGATTGGTATTCATAAACCCCACAGGCAATAAGGCTCTCGCAAGTGGAGGTTCAGGTGATGTTTTGACCGGACTTATCGGTGGATTCCTGGCTCGCCGCTGGCCCGTAGACAAGGCAGCTATTGCGGGGGCATATATTCACGGTCTTGCAGCAGACTGGTTGGCAGAAGAGGTTGGTACCGTAGGAATAATGGCAGGGGAGCTCCTGGATGTTATCCCTACTATTATAACTACTTTATATGAAGGCAACTGGCCACTCAAAAATCCACCGCCCCATTTTGACCTGAAGTGAGCGAGCCAAAAGAATCTATTGAAGGATACTTGCTAAGTGAAGGAAAAATCTGTTAGATTCAGGTCTGATTCTGCCCAGCAGACCATTGAGCTAGGCAGAAGAATAGGGTTGCGATTACAAGAAGGTGATGTCTTGGGGCTAATAGGAGAGCTGGGTACTGGTAAAACCTGGCTAACCAAGGGGATCGCTTTGGGTTTAGGCGTGGAATCAGATCAGGTTGTTACAAGCCCCTCGTTCACTCTTGTAAACATGTACGAGGGAAGGATTCCTATCTATCATCTGGATGTTTATAGACTGAGCGATGCGTCTGAGTTTGCCTCAGCAGGGCTTGATGAGTACTTTTTTATGGGCGGAGTCGCCCTACTGGAGTGGGCAGACAGATGGCCCGAGCTTCTCCCATCCAACCACCTAAAGGTCATTATTTCTTTTATGGATGAGAGCAGCCGTGATATTGTTTTGAAAGGAGCCAGCCAGAGGGCTATTGAAATAATTGAAGAGCTGGAAGCTTCCAAGACCGAAGAATACAGGGGGATCGAAAAATAACCATGGCATTGATTGTTCAGAAGTACGGCGGGACAAGTGTAGGGACAATAGAGAAAATCAAGGCAGTGGCTCGAAGGGTCATAAAAACTTACGACCAGGGCAATCAGATAGTGGTGGTGCTCTCAGCCATGGCGGGCCAAACAGACAAACTCATAGAGTTGGCCCATGAGCTTTGTGATCAGCCTGACCCAAGAGAACTGGATGTCTTAATGGCCACTGGGGAACAGGTCAGCGTGGCCCTCTTTGCCATGGCAGTGAAATCTATGGGCTATGATGCCAGCTCTCTTCTAGGTTTCCAGGTTCCAATACACACAGATGCCCTTTATGGGAAGGCCCGAATTCACGAAGTGGACACAGAGAGAATCCGTGCAGAACTGGACAAGGGAAGAATAGTAGCGGTAGCGGGATTCCAGGGGCTAGATGAAAACGGAAATATTACTACCCTTGGACGAGGAGGGTCAGACACGACTGCTGTGGCCTTGGCCGCAGCGCTAAAGGCGGATGTATGCGAGATTTTTACCGATGTGGATGGGGTTTATACCACTGATCCTAATGTATGTCCAAAAGCAAGAAAAATGGATACCATCTCCTATGAGGAAATGCTGGAGATGGCCAGTCTAGGAGCAAAGGTTCTGGAAATCAGGTCCGTGGAATTTGCAAGCAAATTCCAGGTCCCTATCCATGTAAGATCAACATTTTCGGAGGAGAATGGTACAATGGTTATGGCAGAGACAAAGGATATGGAGAAGGTCGTGGTCTCTGGCGTCACTTACAGCAAGAATGAGGCCAGGATCACCATGAAACGAGTCCCAGACAAACCAGGAACAGCCTCCAAGATTTTTCAACCTGTATTTGAGGCAGGTATCGTGGTGGACATGATCGTTCAAAATACCAGCGAGGATGGCTTTACTGACCTGACTTTCACTGTTCCCAAGCCCGACTTTCATAGGGCACTCGGCCTTTTGAGAGATGTGGCCCAAGACATCGGTGCCGAGCGTGTCATGGGTGATGAAAACATAGCCAAGGTGAGTATAGTTGGCCTGGGTATGAGGAGCCATGCTGGGGTCGCACAAAAAATGTTTGATGCCCTCGCAAAAGAAAATATCAACATCATGATGATTAGTACCTCTGAAATAAAGATTTCATGTGTAATCGAGGAAAAGTACACTGAGCTGGCCGTAAGAACCCTTCACAGTACTTTTGGGCTCGACAGTGAATAGTCCCTGGAGAATTGAAAAGGCTCTTGCCTATCTATTGCTCATAGCCCTGGTACTCTCAGTGCATTTTGTGGCTCGCACAGCTATTGGAATGCACAATGTTTCCGATCCAGTGCTTTCTAAGCCATGTTATGTTGGCATAATAGGTTTGGCGAAGTGGCCCGGAATATACGCCTTCAAGAACCCACCAAGCTTACAAGAATTGGTTAACAAGGCAGGAGGCCTAGAGCACAAATTTTCATCTGACCTGCCTCTCATCAATAATCAGTCGCTGTGTTCCAATACCATTTCCATAGCTATGTCTGAGGGTGGTAAGCTCAAAGCTCAGGTGCAAAAAATGGATCCCTATAAAAGGATAACTTTGGGATTGAGGCTCGATGTCAACACTGAATCCGAACAAGAGCTCACAGCAATTCCAGGAATCGGGATCAAAACGGCCAGGGCGATTGTCCACTTTAGGGAGAGAGCGGGATGCATAAACTCCCTTTCACAGCTTACCTCAATACCTGGAGTAGGACCCAAAATTCTGAGGAGGATCTCGCCATACGCCACCATCACAAATTCCCATGAGCATAGGGGCCAAGGTAAATGAGAATCAGGCAACGTATACCGGACTGGACAATAGGTATCATTCTTACCATATTCTTTCTCCTTATTGCTACCACAGGGATATTAGACTTTACCGCTGGAATCGAAATGAAGACCTTTGACCTTAGGGCCAGACTCGCAGCGCCTGATACCAGGAATCCTGATATTGAATTGGTAGTGATTGATGATGATGATCTTGCAGAACTGGGGCGATTCCCTTGGCCCAGGAATATCCTTGCCAAAGGTATTGAAAACCTTGCCACAGCGGGGGCTAAAGTTATCGCACTTGACATTCTTTTTCCTGAACCCGAGCAGGCAGCGGGGCTGGAGATCCTCAAAGACCTCAAGCGCAAGTATGAACAGAGTGGCCTTCAGCAACTAAATACAGGCAAGGAATTTGATCTGGAACTTCAACGGGCTATTGATAATCTTGATCATGACACCATGATGGCAAATGCCATACGCAAGGCAGGCAACGTTGTACTGCCCGTTTACTTTGATGTAACAAGTCAAGCTAAAGATCGTCAGCTTCCTGACTTTGTAAATAAATTCGCTTACAAAGACGTAAAGGGACGCGACAAGCAATGGGCGATTTCGTCTATGCTATGGTTGTCAAAGTTAAAGCCTTTATTGCCCAGCTTTGCCAGTGCTGCCGCAGGAATTGGCCACCTTAACCTCTTTCCCGATGAGGACGGATACGTAAGGACCCAGGTACATGTGTTAGGATACCTCAAGGACATATATTTTCCATCTCTACCCATGGAAATAGTCCGACTTTACAAGGGCCTTAAGGATGAAGACATCATAGTAAACTTGGGGCGCGGTATAGACATCAAGGTAAGTCCCTCTCGCATAACTCATATCCCTGTGGTTGACCCAAGTATGAGGACCCTCATAACCTGGAATGAAGGTCCTGGCATAGCCTTTCACCAGACTCCATTTAGAAAGATATTTAAGAACGAGGTGCAGACCAGCCTCTTTCGCGACAAGATTGTAATAGTTGGGCCTACTGCCCCTGGCATAGGAGACCGTTTTGTCACACCTATCTCAGGTAATCTACCAGGTGTTGAGGTTATCGCCAACTCGGTAGCGAATATACTAAATGAGAGGTTCATTTCCCGCCCCATGTGGGTCTCTATTGCTGAATTGTTTGTGCTGGCACTTTTTGGCGTATTCATTTCTTTTGTTCTTCCTAGAATGAAAGCCGGTCCCGGAGCCTTTTCCAGTTTGGCCATATTGGTTGGATATTCTGGTCTTGGCATCGTTCTTTTCTTTGTTTCTAATATCTGGCTGCGCATTACCCCCCATATCATGCTCCTGATATTGGGCTACATTCTTGTGGTATCAAAACGCTTTTTGGTGACAGAGAAAAAAAAGGAAAAGGTGGAAGCTGATTCGGTCGAAACAAACAAAATGCTGGGATTGTCATTCCAGCAGCAGGGCATGTTGGACCTTGCGTTTGAAAAGTTTAGAAAGCTACCTATTCAGGAGGAGGGAGTTAAGGATTTACTATACAATCTTGGCCTTGATTATGAAAGGAAGAGACAATTCTCTAAGGCCCTTGCCACGTACCAGCTTATTGCACAGGCTGAAAGTTCATTTAAGGATTTGGATGCACGCATCCCCAAATTAAAGCAGGCCGAAGCGACTTTGATATTTGGAGGCGCGGGGACAAAGCATCCTGGCGAGATTTCAACCCCTATGGCAGAGACAGGTGTAAGGCCTACACTTGGGCGATACGAGATACTGGGAGAGATAGGCAGGGGTGCAATGGGAGTTGTTTACAAAGGTCAGGATCCCAAAATCCGCAGAACTGTCGCCATTAAGACCTTGAGTCTTACAGAGTTTGAAGAATCGGAAATACCCGAGATAAAGGAACGTTTCTTCAGAGAAGCTGAATCTGCTGGTCTCCTGAACCACCCCAATATTGTCACAATATATGACTGCGGAGAGGAACAAGACTTGGCCTATATTGCAATGGAGTACTTAGAGGGTGAGGATTTACTCCGTTACACGAAAAAAGGCAACCTGCTTCCCATACGTGAGGTGTTGGACATAGTGGCCAATGTTGCTGATGCCCTTGGATACGCCCACAGCAAGAACGTGGTCCACAGGGATATCAAGCCCGCCAATATAATGCGACTTAAAGAAACCGGACAGGTCAAAGTAACGGATTTTGGAATCGCAAGAATAACCTATTCGTCCAAAACAAAAACCGGCGTGGTCATGGGAACACCTTCCTATATGTCGCCAGAGCAGGTGTCAGGGAAAAAGGTGGATGGAAGATCGGATATCTTTTCTCTAGGAGTGGTATTATTTGAACTCCTGACCGGGCAAAGGCCATTTACAGCCGAAGACATGACCTCCCTTATTTACAAGATCACTAAGGAGCGCCATCCATCGGTGAGGTCCATTAATCCCAAGATCCCCACAGTAGTGGAAAAGATCATAGACAAGGCCCTTGAAAAGGAGTTGGACAAGCGATATCAAAGCGCCTCTCAAATGGCGGAACAATTGAGGGCTGTGGTGGCCAAAATGGATGAGCTAATCCGGCAAAAAAGGCCCAACAAGAAGTAACAAGGATACTATGAAGACAAAATCTGCTGGGAAAACGGATGTTGGTTTGAGGCGGACAAACAACGAAGACAGGATCTTGCTAGCCCCCGATATCGACCTGTTCATTGTGGCAGACGGAGTTGGAGGTCATAGGGCGGGCGAGGTGGCAAGCCAAATGGCCATCACCACAATGGAAGATTACTGGCGCCGCCTAAAGGCTGGAGATCCTCCTGCCTTTTTTCGCAAATTCGATGAATCCTTGCCTGAGATTGCTAGACATCTTCTCAATTCCATACATTTTGCAAATCTCGCCATTTTTGAGGCCCAAAAAGAGCCCCAGTATGCCGGCATGGGATCCACCATTGCCGCCCTTGTGGTGGATAAGGGTACGTGCTGGGCGGCAAACGTGGGCGATAGCCGCATTTACCACTATAACCATGAAAGGTTATTGCAGATTTCCCAGGACCATAGCCTGGCCGAAGAGACTCGGCTAAAAGAGCTCTTTCCCAACTTTGACGCGGACAGCAAGTTTGCCAAGAATGCCCTTACCAGGGCACTTGGGCTTGCAGACACCGTTGAGGCATTCATTATTTCTGTGAGACCAACCCCTGGGGATATACTCTTGTTATGCTCTGATGGGCTAACAAATTATGTGGAAGAACCGGCCATTGAGCTTATCCTTTCAGACGTGACCATGACGCTACAGGAAAAGGTGAACGTGCTAGTAGATGAAGCAAACAAGGGTGGTGGCGGGGATAATATCTCGGTGGTTCTAGTTGAGCTGGAGGAAGAGGGTAAGTGGAAGAGGATTAAGAAGAAGCTTCAGTCATGAGGAGCCAGCAGGCTAGGAGGCTGGGAAGCTGGGAGGCTAGCAAGCTGGAAAGCTGGGAGGCTGGGAAGCAAAGAATAATGAATATCGAATTTCGAATCATAAATCTCGAACCGGAAACGGCTAACGGCCAACGATTAACTGAATTTATCCCACTTCCTAACTCCTAACTTCTGACTCCTAGCTCCTGCCTCCTGACTACTAACTTCTGACTTCTAACTCCTGACTCCTAACTACTTATGTAT
>Ga0164310_10002296_pt1 | contig 10965 bp, 5 predicted proteins | sample GuaBasSedimGuay1_FD_121795 | JGI IMG/M metagenome (GOLD analysis project Ga0164310, IMG submission 121795) | Subseafloor sediment microbial communities from Guaymas Basin, Gulf of California, Mexico - Guay1, Core 4569-9, 0-3 cm | ecosystem: Environmental > Aquatic > Marine > Hydrothermal vents >... | reverse complement strand
TATCTTCCACTTTGATGAAAAAGGGTTTCATCTTCAATAATTTCCCTATAAACCTCCATTAAAAGTTCAGGTGTTCTGTGATTACACCATCCACCTCCAAATGAAATAATTTCATCAGGATGTAGACCCATTTTAATAATCTCTTGTTTTTCTGCGAGTTTCATAATGGTTTGTATTGGTGATAGACCCTGCAATTTTTTTTCAATAAGATCAGATAACACAGGTGTAAACAATGGTTTTTTATTCATATTAAATATTTGAAATTAGAAACAAGTTTTTCTATCTTTCCAAGAAGGGGTTAGAAGAGTTTGATTAGAGCTCTTTCAGCAGTACTTGTTATTTCATCATCATACGAAGCAGTAACAGTAAGGATATGAGATCCAAACGACATAGAAGTCCAATTCCAATCATACGGAAATTCATCATCTTGTTTTTGTAGTACGCCATCAACAAAAAAATCCACATGATCAATATTTGCAGTTGAAGGAATTATTATTGTTTTAACAGTTATAGCTCCAATAACAATAGTTGCAGGAAATAAATAATAATCTTTCCAACGGATTGAAAAATTCACTGGCATATTAGAGACATATAAATGATGATATGCAGGTTGATCAATAGTTATTACAGTTGATTCTTCAGGATTTGCACCTAAATATATAAAATCAATACCCTGATTTTCATAACCAGAATATCTCCCACTTGAAAAAATTGATTCTGATATATCCCAATGTTCATGAACACCGATACTTTCTGAAATAAATATTCCATCATTTTCAGGGTCATAGACTTCAAGATCAGGTTGTGCACCTTGATGTAAATAATTCTGAGATCCTTCAATTGGAATTGGTCCTTCGGTATGAAGAAAATCATACATTACAGAATCAATAGCTATTGGATCCTGACTCAGAAATATGCTATTTGTCCAATCATCAAAAAATGGTTCCATTTGGAAGTGATAAATCGTTCGATGATCATTAAGTGTTGAATATAAAGCATCTCCAATATATAAAAGTGTTTTACCACCAAGTTCTTCTGCACCAAGTAAATCAATTTGTGGAGCAGGATTTCCCATAATTTGACCAGATTCATGATATGGGTGAAGATCCATTACAGGTTCAATAAATGTGCCAAAGAGGTTTTTTCCCGACAATGTCACACCATGATTAATGGGATGTTGTTTCATAATGGGTATATTGATTAAATAATCCGCATCAACCACACAAACAGGAAGACTACGAATCACCCCATCTGAAAAATAAAAAGAGATATTACTTGCTTTACCTTGCAATCTACCAGATGCGCCACCAAATGCATCAATATACTTTACATCAGGATATGAAGATGAAACTGGATCAAAAAACCAATTTGGCATAGGTCTAGAAGTATCATAAACAGTGATTAATGATTGCTCCACACCAACAATATCAGTAAGATGATGCAGCAAAGAATTAACAACATCTGGATGTGCATCTCGTTCATTATCTCTTGTTTTATAATCATCAATATGACTTAAAGTATTCCAGCAGTTATTCAAATTTACTTTAATAGCAATTTTTTCCCCAGGAGTATATCCATGTTCCCCTTTTCCTTGCTTTACATTAAAATATGTAAAAAGATTATTCCAAGCTTCCAGATCATTTGATGCATTTGTCAGCGATTGAAGTCCGCTTGAAAACATTGAATCTATCACTTCGAGATCATTGTTTTGTGACTCCCACCAATATCCATCAAGATTTTTCTCTGTTGCATCTGGATTCCAGGTCCATACAACACGACCTGGAAAAATACCAGTTGGAACACCAATAGGCTGTTTTGGTATTGGGTCCCATGGTTGATATTGTGAAGTTCCTAATTGTGAGACATTAGCAAAACTTATACTAGATATACTGAATAATAAAATAAATACAATAAGAATTGAAGGGGATACTGCAAATGTTTTTGTTTGAACTTTCTTCACCCAAGTGATAAAACCAAACACAAGAACAGACCAAAATGCAATATATCCAAGAGCAAAGGGTATTGCAAGTTGTTGACAGGGATATTGAGACCTATGAGGTGCTGGAAAAACACGGATGACAAACCATACGACACTGATAAGTCCAATAATATGAAAAAGAATTCCTTTTTTTTGTTTTAGTTTTTGGAACAAATGTTTCTTACATATTCTGACCATAATTATCCCCTAATATATTATAATATAAAATTATAAGTATTAAAAATTTACCTTATGATTTAACGCAATCTTCAAATTAGCAATTTCAAACTTTATGCTTTTTTTTAAAAATATTTATATTATAGATAATTTATTATAATATTATATATTGAGGTATAATTAATGTATCTAAATAAAATCATATTACCCATTACTCTTACTATTCTTCTATTTAGCCTTAATTTTGTACAAGCAAATAATCATATGATTCATCAAACTTCATATGACATAAGCGAAACTGACAATGACTGGTGGCCAATGTTTCAACATGATTTGAGCCATTCAGCTTATTCAACGTCCCTTGGACCTGAAACAAATAACATCTTATGGAGTTATCAAACTGATAGAATAATAAATTCACCATCAGTAATAAACGGAAAAATCTACTTTGGAACAAACCATATTGAAGGGCAAATCATGACGGATTCATTTGTTTTTTGTTTAGATCTTTATGGAAATATCATATGGCAATTTACTGCAAAGGGAAATTTAGCTTCATCACCCACAATTGTAAATGAAAAAGTTTATATTGGATCCGATACTGGAAACATGTATTGTTTGGATGCGGAAAATGGTGATCTTATATGGCGTGTATCAAACAGCAATTCAGCAGTTTCCTCACCCCTTGTTACACAAAATAAAGTCGTTTTTGAATCACTAGATGGAAACATGTATTGTTTGGATACAGACACTGGTGAAACAATATGGATAAAATCTTTGAGTATTGATATTCTTTCAACACCTATCATCGTAGATGGGAAAATTTATGTGAATAATTATTGTTTGAGTCTTTCAACAGGTCAAAAAATTTGGACAACAGAAGTTGGTCTAAAATTCTTATCATCACCATCCTATCACAATGGTAAAATACTTGTTGGATCTCAAGATGAAAAGTTTTACTGTGTTGATGCTAATACCGGAGATAAAATCTGGAAATATTATATAGGAAGTATGACCTGGGAAACATCTCCTGCGGTTGCTTATGAAAATGTGTATGTCGGCAATCATTTTGGATTTATTTATTGTTTAAATGCAGATACTGGTGAATATATTTGGAGTACAAAAATGAGTGCTCGTGCTGTTTCTTCCCCATCGATATGTGATGGTAAACTATACATTGGTTCAGTTGATAATAACATATACTGTCTAGATGCTTTTACAGGAGAAAAAATCTGGAATTATTCCCATGACAGCTCTTTTTCTTCACCAGCTATTGCAAATAATAAAGTTTATAGTTCCAGCGGAAAAACTCTTTTTTGCTTTGGATTAACTGAATCGTCTGATGCAGATCTAGATTGTACTGGATCTATTAATATTAATAATGTTGAAACAGAATCTATAATAGAAACTACTTTTACTATTGCTAATGTCGGTCAAAATGGTTCATTGTTAAATTGGGAGATTGAATCATATCCTGACTGGGGAGAATGGTCATTTATTCCTAGTTTCGGAGAAGATTTAAAACCAAGTGATGGAACAAAAGTTGTTGAGGTTTGTATAACTGCCCCCAACATTAAAGACAATTCTTTTAGTGGTGTAATCAAGGTAGTTAATACAGAAAACACTGATGATTTTGAATTGATTGGGGTTTCTCTTTCAACACAAAAAAATAGGCAATATACCCTATTGAACGATTATTGGTTGTTTACATTCCTAAGAAACCTAACAATTTTTGATTATATATTCATTTAAAATTACTATGTTGTTTTTTATGGATATTACACAACATTTCATTGTTCTATATTACCATTAATATAAGAGAAATAGGGAGAAAAAATTAATTATTTGTTCCCATATTGGCGATAGATATTTAGCTTTTTGAAGCGTGATTTGATAGCTTGCCCATTCGCTTTTTGCATCAAAAATATCTTTGGATCGAATCTCAATTGTATAATCTCCTTTTTGTTCCCAGGTATGACTTACAGTTTGTTTTTCCCCTGAGTTAAATGGACCAATCCACTCATCAAAATATCCATCACCCCATGAAATATAATAATACACTTGATTATCGTCAGGGTCAATAGAATTTATTTCATAATAACATAGATCCCCAGGTTTTCCTTGTTTTGGGCCCATGATACTTGGTTTATTTGGAGCAATATTGTCATTGAGTGTTCCATCAATTGGTTTTAACATGCCATAATCACCCCATCCAAATAATTCATTATAGCCACGTACATTGTAATAAAATTGATCATTTATATTTCTCTGAATAGTATAATGCTTTTGAGTGATATCATCTTTTAATGAGCTGATCATCTCATAACTTGCAATTGGGAAGATATCATCAACATAAAAGCCTTCACTAAGAGTAGCATCATCTGTTGAATATCTAAATCTGAAAAAAACAGATTTTCCCATATATTTATCAAGTGAATATTCCCTTAAAATCCATCCATCTGAGGAACCTGTGAACATGTCAATTACATTATAGTTTCTACCATCGGTACTTATTTCAACAAAGGATTTATCGTAATCTTTCTCAATATCATAAAAGCAATAAAAACTAAGGTCCATTGATTGATTTATGTACAATGGATAAACTGATGTAATAGTTGATATTGAATTGTCTTCTGAATGTGCATAGTAGCTATTTGAACCTGAATGTGACCTTTCATCCGATATTGTAAAACCTTCAAGGTAAACAGTATCTGTTTGTTGTTCTGCATCATCAGCGATTAAATTCAAATTGTAATATTCCTGAATCTCAAATTTTATTGGATCTGATAATGGATTCATGTTTTCCCATGATATTGTAAGAAGATTTTCATTAACTTCTGAAATATTATCAATAACTGGGGGAAGAACCATTGGTTTAAGATCATCAATTATGCCTGCTTCATTTAAAAGATAAAGGGCACCATCAACATTTTCTTTACATACTTGCTCTAAAACATTTTGATCTGGATGAAATGAAGTACATGCTTCAATAGTATATGCAAAACAAGGTTTTCCTTTTACATAATGACTATATCCATACATCCAATCAGTGGTATCTCCTGCTGTTGGATAAAGTCCTGCTGCTTGAGTTGGGTCATATGTACCTGTTCCACTCTGTTTTGTGATACGTGATGCGATTTCAATTCCTACTTCACTAATATAATCATTATGAGGAGTAATAACATCACCAGTATAACCCCATGGCCACATTACCAGTTCAGAATAGGTATGCCATGAAATACAAGCACAGATATTATGAGTTAAGAAAAATTCTTTTACTACATCAGTTTCAGGTTCTGAAAATGGTTTTGCACCACAATATACATCAGAAGTTGGATTATGACTCATCCCCAAAGAACCCCACATTCCATTAGGGTCTCCATTTGTTGATCCGCCATAATTGCGGTTTAAATCAATACCATAAGTATCATATGAATCTATATAATGCCTGTTTTTTCTCCACCATTGAGTTCCTTGATTTATATCATGATCATATACATATCCATCAGGATTTACACAAGGCACAATCCAGATTCTTCGATTGCTTACAAGTTGCTGAATAGTAATATTATCAATAAAACCATCGGTTATATCTTCTGCTAGCTGTAAACAAATTTCAATTGTTGGCCATTCACGTGCATGATGCAGACCTAAATATAATATTTCAGGTTCATTTTCATCTAAACCAGGGTTATCCGAGATTTCAAGACACCATATATCTCTATTTTCAATGCTTTTTCCAATACTAAACAAATCAGTTATTTCAGGATGATTCTGATTAATGGACTCTAAAAATGATATGATTTCTTCGAATGTGCGATATTGATTAACAAGATTTAATGAAGGATTTTCAAAATTCTTTATTGTTACATCAACTTGATATCCTTTTTCTTGTAAGATATCTATTGATTTTTCATCCATTATAACGTCATGATAACTCCCAGGATTTCCCCCAACAATTTCAGCGGTTCTAGGTAAATCATCCATTAAAATAGGTGGTGATATACGATATAATGATGGTTGATCCACTATATCGTTTTGTATCAAATCTTGATTGTCATTATATGGTTGTCCAATTACATTTATCGATGTAATGATCATTAATACAGAAATTAATAATGTTAATTTTTTCATAATGATGCCACCATATGAAGAGATGGATCGCCTAAAAGAACAAACTCTTCTACGGTTTTACAATCAAGCTCATAATTCATCGGAGGATGAGTATTAATAAAATCTATAATGGTTTGAGTATGAGCTTGTCCTAAAATATGAATGTTATTTTCTCCATAGTTTTTAAAGAAATGCGTGTTCATAAATCCAGAGTAAAACTGAGTGCAATCTGGAATACCATCTTCATTATAATCTCCAATTGCAAACCAATCTAGGCCAGTATACCCTAATGTTGCAATGGATCCCCCTTCTTTCATTGAGGCAAGTTGCCAGGACCAACATTTAGGAACCCATTCAAGGTAATAAAATTTAAATGGTGCTTCAAAGAAATATCCTTTAATTCCATATTTTATGATGTCTCTAACAATGTTATGAAGACTTACATTGAATTGGGCAATATGACATCCTCCAACTACACAAACAGAGAATTTATCTCCATTTTGAAGATCTTTCATATCAAAAACATCAGGTCCTTCAATCCAAATATTTGTATCTCTTGGTGGATGTGTTGACCATTTTGCAACACTTGCATGTCCATCAAAAAATAAGAATCCACAACCCTCAGAAATTGCATCCATTACATCCTCTTTTCCTGTGAATGTCTGATCTGATGTCCAACAATGTGTTCCCGTAAAATTCTTCATATAGAGAAGGGCTTGTTTGTTTTCTTCCTCCCCTTCATAGTATATGTCCCCTTCCACATGTGCAGAATCACCACCTACAACAACCATATCATAAAACCATGATTCTTTATTTATTGTCTCATAAGTAATAATTTTATCAACCATTATTGTTACTTCTTTTGCATTGCCACAGGGAATTCTTCCAAGATAAACATCAGGTATTAATCCCAAGTTATCTTTTCTAAATAAGTTCCATTCTGCAAAAACTCCATTTCCATCTGTATCCCATGTTGCAAACGCGCCTGTTTCATTGTATATATCTGCATAATAAAGATCGCTGATGAAACTGCTTTCTGCACCATCATTTAGGTTTGTATATCGAACGGGTACATGCCATTTTTCTTCAAATATCCCACCATTTCTTCCACCAACTAGTAGAACATATTCTATACCATATGATTCAATGGCATCCTTGATGAAATATTTTATTTTTTCAGCATCATCAATTCCTGAGTATGAATCATAAATATTTTCACATGACTTAAAAAATGTTTCAATTCCAATAGAGTTTTTGTGTTCAATTAATGGTTGAATATTATTTGAAAAGCTTTCTGGTGCGATGATTACCATATCGTATTCATCAGGAAATGATACAGGGTTTTTTGGTAATGTCCTTTCAATAGTAATATCTGCAACAGTATACATAATTGTTTTTTGTGAATCCAGCTCATAGCTTACTGGTGAAATATAAAGGTTAAGATAAACAACATGTTGACCATCTTTAATCCCTGTGTCTATTGTATATTGATAGGATTCATCTAGAATTGATCCGGGTTCTTGTAATGGCATTGAAATTGTTGATCCTTGATATATTGTTTGAGGTGATGCTTTCCTTGCTAATGGTTTTGTTAAAGTAATTGTTTGAGGATTTGAAAACTCAACTTTAATATCTTCAATTATTGTTCCAAAAGGATATGAATAAGACCTAATTATCATTGGACGTAATGACTCACCAGGATATCTTGCATATTGATCTGCATCATTTATCTCAATAACTGAACATTCGTTCTCAACAACAAGCGTTGGCATTGAAAATTCTAATGCCTCTTTTTGATATTTATCCTCAGAAGAATATGCCGATATATTAATCATTCCTTGTAGAATAAATAAGAAAATAATCATGCTAACTAATATTTTTTTCATATGTATTTCCCCTATTTTATATATAATATATCTTATTTAAAGATATAAATTTTCTGAAGGGCAAACATATGAAATATTAATTATGTTGATCCTACAATAATTCTTCTTTTTCTATGAATGTAACATCCATTGTTTCCAGTTCATCAAGTATTGGGTTGTAAATATCAGGATCTATTGGAATATGAACCCCCGTTAATGTTATAACATTGTTTAGAATCATCTTTACAGCAATTGCTGCCGGAAGTGCAACAGTTCGAGCAACAGCTGAATCTTCACCTGGAATTCCATAATTTACAAGAGTGGAAGTAATAGATTCTTTTTTATCCTTATACTCAGCAATAAACTCATGGTGCATTACAATCATGTCACGTTCATATTCATCTAATGACATTTTTTCAAGAGTTAACATATTAAGATGATCAATAGGTGCATCTTTACCTTCTGGCAATTTCTTATCACTGAAAAGACCCAGCCATTGCAATCGTTTCATAACTGCTGAATATGGTTTTAAATCAAGGAATTCTGCTGTTTTTTCTGAAAGATCATCGCCGTTACTGGCATTTACTAATTTACAAGTGAGATCTCCAAAAGTTTCTCCGGTAAATCCTTCAATCTTATTTTCTTTTAACCATCCCATTTTTGCAATAGATCTAAGAGTTTCACACCATCCAGATATCCGAAATGTCCCACGATACACAGTATCAGCGTCTTTTAAACCATAGATATCTTTGTATGAAACACTATCTCGATTTGGATAGTTTTCAAATGTTCCAACATTTTCAACATCTTTCAGATAGTAATTTTCAAAGAGTTGTTCACCAGGAATACTAACAATTTTTCCATCTTCTAACCATTTTGCTGGATTTCGTGATGCAAGTAATACACCTCTTGGTGACCATGAGAATTTATATCCAAAAGGATTAGTATTGGCTTCATGCGATGGAAGAGCACCAGTTGTTGATCGAAAACTTGTTATCTTTCCATTGTTTTGCATTACCTGATGTATGATTTTCATTGCAGACATGTGATCAATACCAGGGTCAAGTCCACATTCATTTAAAATGAGAATTTGTGCTTTTTTTGCCTCTGCATCAAGAGCTTTCATTTCATCGCTAACATATGATGTTGTAACTAGATGTTTATGATGCTTGATACAAAATTTTGCTACTTTAACATGATACGAATAAGGTAATAAACTAACAATCACATCTGATTTTGTAACAAGTTCTTCAAGTCTAGAATCATCAGATATATCAAGTGCTAATGGCTGTCCATCTTGATGATTATTTATGATTTTTTCAGCTTTACTAACAGTTCTACTTGCCATTGTTACAAAAATATCAGGTTGATCTAATAAGTAATGAACGATGGGTCGAGATACCATTCCGGCTCCAAGGATTAATACGTTTTTCATTTTATTTTCACCTAAATTGATAACAATTATTGAGAAGCGTTCAATAAATATGGTTTATAAATAATTATTGATGTACTCAAAAGATGGTGTTAAGCATCCTTTATGAAGAATAACAGCGTTTTTTATTTCAGGAGGGAGTTGAAGATCTTCAAAAGATTGTGAATAATCTGCTTTTACTATCGCTGGGATAAACGGATAAAGAGCATTACTGAATTCCTCAGATGAATCTTTTGGAAGCTCACAGGGAAGATTATCAACTGCCATAATTGCAATTCCATCCTTGGACATATTATCTGTGATGGTGTCGCTCTGTGGTTGGTATACATAGGACGGGTTATCGGGTGTTGTTACCTTTGCTGTTGCTTCGATACCTCCACCTATATCCACACTGATATCTCCAATTACCTGAAGATTCAATTCCTTTTTGGAGCTGAATTCTTTGATTTGTTTTTTTGTAATAAGACGTGGGTAACGCTCATCCCAATAGATACAATTCATAAGAATCGAAAGATATGGAATATATTTATCGAATACGGAATGATAAAGCTCTGGATGTTCATAGTATTCTTGAAGATTAAATGAATGTGAATCATCATTTGTCTGAACCATATCTTCTTCTTTGAAAACAACCTTATAAACACATGTATTTGAAGGTTTTTTTATGACAGATGAAATCTCATCAGGTGAAATTTCTATAAATGGAAAAAGGTCATTTATTTCTTGAGCCCCTTTTGATACATTTCCATAACCTGCAAAACCTACAATTAAAGGAGTGATTTCTTCCGGTAAGCCATGTGTTTTTATCAGATTTCCAATTTCTGAAATATGGTTTTTGATATCCTTTAAACTTGGATACTCATAGGTTCTTTTAATGCTTTCAAAGGGATTGGAGATATTTTGATGTTTTTTTAATCGCTGACCAAGCGTATATAATGTATCGACCATTCCTGCAATTCCAGCATATTTTCCAAAAAAAATCAAACGTCTATTATTTTCATCAACAATTTTTTCATAGTCAATAAGAGTACATTGTTTTTTCATCAATTCCTTTAACATGGGCATGTTGTATTGTTGACCTTTTATTACATGAGAGAAAAAAACATAGGTTTTATTTTGTTCAAATAGCTCTTTTGGAATTTCTTTTACCGCAAAAATAACTTGACAATTAGAAAGATCTTCGGATAAGGAAGCATTAGCTGTTTTATATTCATCATCCATAAATGATCGAATTGGAGATGGTTGAACAACTGAATGAATACCATATTTATCATGTAGTATTTTAATATGATCTGGTATGATTGGTGTCCTTTGTTCCCATTTGTTTTTATCTTCTCTTCGGAGTCCAAGTATTGCCGCCATAATAACATTCCCTACTGGAAGGTTTAAACTAAAAACAT
>Ga0164310_10002295_pt1 | contig 10965 bp, 10 predicted proteins | sample GuaBasSedimGuay1_FD_121795 | JGI IMG/M metagenome (GOLD analysis project Ga0164310, IMG submission 121795) | Subseafloor sediment microbial communities from Guaymas Basin, Gulf of California, Mexico - Guay1, Core 4569-9, 0-3 cm | ecosystem: Environmental > Aquatic > Marine > Hydrothermal vents... | reverse complement strand
TAAAATTTTTGTTCTCACAGAGGAGAATAATCTTACAGAAGAGAAAAAGAGAATTGTTTTAAAGCTTGTTAGAGATATAGGTAGTTTTCCTGTATTCATTTCAGCTGATGACCATGATTATATCCTTGGACTCACAAGTCATCTTCCATATATTGTTTCCTTGTCTCTCTTTTATTACCTCATGAAGAAAGAAAAGGGTAAAGATAAAATTTTTAACCTTGCAGGAAGTGGGCTTAAGGATACTACAAGAATTTCCAGTGGAGATCCCGTTATGTCTTACGGAATGGTTAAAACAAACTTTGATTATGTTAAAAGGTTTGTGTTTGAGTACATAGAGACCCTCAAGGAAGTTATTGAGATTCTTGAGAAAGAAAAACTCGAGGAACTCGCAGAGAATGTAAAAAAGAGGAGGGATGAGATATGGTAATGATTGAGCCAATAAAAGGAGTTTGTGGAGAAATATCACTTCCAGGAGATAAGTCAATAACACACAGAAGTTTTATATTTTCCTCTATAGCAGAAGGTTTTTCATTTATAAAAAATCCAAATACAGGAGAGGATGCTTTAAGAACTCTTAAAATAATGCAAAAAATTGGTGCCGAAATTTCTTTCGAAGATAAAACTATTAAAATTAAAGGTATTGGCATCTCTGGAATAAAGGAGCCAGATGATGTTCTTAATGCAGGGAATTCAGGAACAACCATCAGACTCCTTTCCGGGCTCTTTTCAGGAATTACAGGGAAACTTTTTGTAATTACAGGAGATTCTTCATTGAGAAAAAGACCAATGAGAAGGATTGTAGAACCTATAAGACTTATGGGTGGTTTTATAACCGGAAGAAGAAATGGTGAGTTCCCGCCTCTTGTAATAGTTGGAAGAAGACTTAAAGGTATAGAGTATGAACCAGAAAAACCATCAGCTCAGGTTAAAAGTGCTCTAATTCTTGCAGGTTTGAACGCTGAGAGTAAAACCACTATTTTGGAAAGAGTTAAAACAAGAGATCACACAGAGATAATGCTCAAGGCCTTTGGAGGAAAGGTCTCTATTGAGGATAAAAAAATTACTGTATTTCCAGTTGAAAAACTTTATGGTAGGGAAATTATTATTCCGGGAGATTTTTCTTCTGCTTCATATTTCATTGTATTAACGCTTCTTTTAAGTAATAGTGAATTAGTTATAAAGAATGTATCATTAAACCCAACGCGAATTTACTTAATTCATGTTTTAAGAAGAGAAGGGGCAAGTATCGAGATTTTAAATGAAAAGGTGAAAAATGGTGAGAGATTTGGCGATATCTATATTAAATCGAGCAATCTTTCAAAAATCTATATTTCAAGAAATGAAGCACCTTTACTTATTGATGAACTCCCTTTAATAGGTATTATGGGTACGTTTTTGGAGGAGGGTGTCAAAGTTGAGGGAGCAGAGGAGCTTAGAGTAAAAGAGAGTGACAGGATAAAACTTGTTGTAGAAAATTTAAGAAATCTGGGTGTTCTTGCTTATGAGTTTTCAGATGGATTCTACGTTAAAAGGGGAAATGTGAAAAGAGGTGTTGTTAAGACAGGGTTTGATCATAGAATTGCTCTCTCTTTTTCAATTTTAGGATTTCTTTCAAAAGAGGGAATTTATCTTGAAGAGGCGGAGTCAATTAAAATTTCTTTTCCCAACTTTTTTGATATTGCAAGGAGGGCAGGTTATGGATAAATTTTATCTTTTAGGCTCTCCTATCTCCCACTCTTTTTCTCCGAAGATTTATAAAAGACTCTTTAAACTTATAGGAAAGGATGCAGAATACACTCTTCTTGAGACTAAAAAAGAAGAGCTTGAATTAAGAATTGAAGAAATTCTTGATGCTGCCAGAAATACAAAAGGTTTTAATCTAACTCAGCCACTGAAGGAAGAGATTTTGAAGTTTGATGTTTATCTTACAGGGATTGCAAAAGAAACAGGGTCTGTGAACTGCGTTAAGGTTAAAGATGGGAGATTGTATGGATTTAATACAGATTATTCAGGATTTAAGAGAAGCATTATACCCTCTCTGGAATATATAAAAGGAAAAGACGCAGTTATCTTTGGTGCCGGAGGAGCCTCCAGGTCTGTAATAAAAGCTTTAATAGATATTGGAATAGGTAATATTTTTGTCATAAACAGAACATACAAGAGAGCCCTTGACCTCAAGGAGTTATTTCAGGACAGGATAATTCCGGTTAAATTTTACGAAGCAGAAGATGTTGTTAAAAGAAGCAAGTTTATTGTGAATGCAACGACAGTAGGACTCGATGGTAAAGGGGCTCTAATTAAAGAACCATGGATAAGTAAAGATCAAATTCTTTACGACCTTATATATAATCCAAAAGAAACTGAATTTTTGAGGATCGGAAGGGAAAGAGGAGCCAGAGTTAAAAATGGTTTTACCATGCTCTATTTTCAATGCATTGATAATATAAGAATCTGGTATGGAGGGGAAGGATGTTAAAGTTTCATACAGCAGGAGAATCGCACGGAATGTACCTTGTTGGAATTCTTGAAGGAATTCCTGCAGGTTTAAAACTCAATCTTGATTATATAAACTCAATGGTTCTCTTGAGGAAAAGAGGTTATGGAAGGGGAAAAAGGATGAATTTTGAGGAGGATAAACCAGAATTCTTTGGAGGCCTAACCAGAGACAACATTACAACAGGTGCACCTATAGGATTCAGGGTAAGGAACATAGATTGGGAGAAAGGAGGAAGGGGCAAATTTTCCTCCATTCCAAGACCGGGCCACTCTGATTTCTCGGGGAGTATAAAATACGATTTTGAGAATCTCTATCTTCCAGCAGAGAGAGCAAGTGGAAGACTTACAGTTTTAGACGTTATTGCAGGAAGTATATGTATTCTTTTTCTCAAAGAGTTTGAAGTAGAAACCTACTTTTTTGTGACATCAGTAGGTGGAGTCAGTATTCCCATAGAACATTCTGATGGTGTCGATGCTATTTTCAAAAAAGCAATTTCTTCCTCCGTTCTTGTGCCGTTCCCTGAATTTGAAGAGAAGATAATGGGTGAGATTAATCATGCCATAAAAGAAAAAGATAGTTTAGGAGGGAGCGGTCTTGTGATCTTAAAGGGAGTTCCAGCAGGACTTGGAGATTATAACAGGTGGGATAAGAGAATAGATGGTCTAATTGCTCAGGCTATTATGAGTATTCCCTCTGTTAAAGCAGTTGAGATTGGAGAAGGTATTGAATCATCAAGATTTAAGGGAAGTGAGTTTCATGATCCATTCTTCATAAGAGGGGGTAAAATTTTAAGGGGGTCAAACAATGCTGGAGGGATTGAAGGGGGGATAACAAATGGAGAGGATATAATTGTAAAATTCTATGCGAAGCCAATTCCAACGGTTAGGAGAGGAGTTCCCTCTGTAAATTTTAAGGAGTTTAAAGAGGTTAAATCCAGTTATGTAAGATCTGATACAGTTGTAATACCTGCAGTATCCCTTATAGCTGCATCAAGAGTTTCCTTTGTTATCGCATCCACTTTTTTGGATAAATTTGGAGGAGACCACATAAAAGATATAAAAGATTCCTTCAATAGTTATATCAACTCAAGGAGAAGATTTTGGCAAAGATAATTTTATGTGGATTTATGGGTTCTGGAAAAACAACTATTGGAAGAGAATTATCGAAGAATCTCAAGATTCCATTTTTTGATCTCGATTCTGAAATAGAAAAAAGGTTTGGAAAGGATATAGATAAGATATTTCAGGATAATGGTGAGAATTTATTTAGAAAAATAGAGAAAGATGTTCTTCTTGAGTTTTTAGAAAAGAAAAAAGATTTCGTTCTTGCTGTGGGGGGAGGTGCAATTATTGATACTGAGTCCCTTAATAGAGTGCTTAAGAACTCAATTCCTGTACTTCTTGACGGGAGACCTGAAGTTTTTTATGAGAGGATAAAGGGAGATAGAAAAAGACCGTTGCTCCATTCCCTCCATGATTTCGTTCTTCTTTTTGAGCAAAGAAAGCACATTTATATGAAAATCCCCCTAAAGATTAATGCAGAGAGGCCCCTTCATAATATTGTATCTGATATTATGTGGATACTTAAAAGAAGAGAATTTCATAATCCTCAGAAGATTATTTTACAGGTTGGAATATCATTTTCACTTGTTAATAAAGAGTTTGATTTTCTGATAATAGACGAAAATGTTTATAAAATTTATAAGGAAAGGTTTAAAATCAAGAATAAATACATTGTATCAGGGGGCGAAAGGGCAAAAAATCTTGATGAGGTTTCTGATATATATGAAGCTCTTCTAAATTCTGGAGTTGAAAAGGATGGAAAGGTGGCAGGTGTTGGAGGGGGGGTAATTTCTGATATTTCTGGTTTCGTCTCCTCAACCTACATGAGAGGTGTAAATCTGTATCTTGTACCTACAACATTTCTTTCCCAGGTAGATAGTTCCATTGGTGGAAAGAACGGCGTTAATCTTTCATCAGGAAAGAATCTTGTTGGAACCTTTTACTTACCCGGATATACCTATATAGATCCTCTGTTTCTGTGGACTCTTCCTGGTAGGGAAATTATTTCAGGTCTTGGTGAGGTATTTAAGTATGGGATTCTTTCTGAAAATGGTATTTTTGAAATGCTTGAGAGAGCTTATAAATTTGATTTTATGACAATCTTAAAATTCATATATCCTGCAATTCTCGAAAAGATAAAATGGATTAAAAATGATATGTTTGACAGGAAAGGAGAAAGAGTTTTTTTAAATCTGGGTCACACAGTGGGTCACATGGTGGAAAGAATTATAGGTTTTGGAAATTTAACACACGGAGAGGCGGTTGCATTCGGTATACTCGTTTCAGCATATATTTCAAATAGATCCAAGATTTTAAAAGATAGCGATTTTGAAAGGATTATGTTTCTATACAAAAAATTAGATTTTCATGTTAAAAAGTTTGCGCCAATCCTTAATTTTAAGGAAGATGATTTAATAAAGACACTCCTTCTGGATAAAAAAACGAATTCCAGAAAGCTTACTTTAGTTCTTCCCAAAAGAATTGGAGAGGTTTTTTTAAAGAGGGATTTTCAACCGGAGTTACTCACAAAGTTTTTATTAGAATTTTTAAGAGACTTTAAGGAGGAGATATGAAAAAAATACTTGTAATTAATGGACCCAATTTGAACTTGATTGGTGTAAGAGAAAAAAATGTCTATGGTGAAAAAAGTTTAAAATGGATTCAAAGAAAAATGGAAGAGGAAGGGAAAAAATTTAAGTTTTCACTCACATTTTTTCAGTCAAATCATGAGGGAGAGATAATAGATAAAATTCAGGAAGGTAAAAATTTCGATGGAATAATAATAAACCCTGGTGGATATTCACACACAAGTGTTGCCATACTGGATGCTATCAAAAGTATTAATACTCCTGTAATTGAAGTTCATATATCTAACATATTTAAAAGAGAAGAATTCAGACATAGAATTATAACAGGAAAGGCTGCAAATGGAATAATAGCAGGTTTTGGGTATATAAGCTACCTTGCCGCTCTATATGGTTTATATATGATGCTTAGCGTTGGCGAAACTACCCTTTGAGGAACTTAAGTTTGTCTACATCCTTCTCATCAACTATGTACTTGGATTCTACCTCTTTTTCTGTTTTTACTTTCTTTCTTATAGTTTCTTCCTGAAGAGCTCTTATAGATAGTCTCATTTTTCTCTCTTCGGGCCTTACTTCAACTACCTTTGCCTCAACCTCCTGTCCAAGTTGAAGAGCATCTTCTGGCTTTTTGATTCTCTTTAAAGAAATTTGTGATATATGAATAAGCCCGGTGATTCCCTCCTCTATTTCAACAACTGCTCCAAGGGTAGAAACCTTATAACTTTTCCCTTTACAATTGTTCCAGGGGGATACTTTTCCATTATGTTTTCCCATGGATGTGGTTTTGCCTGTCTTAGAGAAAGGGACACCCTTTCATTCTCCGGATCTACTTTAAGTATCTTTACTCTAACTTTCTGTTTCTTTCTTACGACCTGTCTCGGTGGTTTCCTTGGTCCCCATGTAAGTTCAGAGAGATGAATTAATCCCTCTACACCTTTTCCAAGATCCACAAAGACTCCAAACTCCACTATCCCTACTACAGTTCCAACAACTATCTCTCCTTCTTTCTCTTTAAGTTCATTAAAGTACTCTTTTCTTTCTCTCTCTTTTTCTTCTTCAAGAATTATCCTTCTTGAGCATATTACTTTTCTTATTTCCCTATCAAACTCAATAATCTTTACAGGAAATTTCTTTCCTACATAGTTTAGAAGGTCCTTCCTTCTTACAATATCAAGTTCCAGTTGTGTTCTTGGAAGAAATGCAGGAATTCCAAGGTCAATGAGAAGACCACCCTTTACAACCTTTGTGATCTCTCCCTCAAGAGGTTCCTGGTTATCATATGCTTCTTTGAGTTTTCTCCATACTTTCTCATAATCAGCTCTTCTCTTTGAAAGAACAAGATCACCCATTGGTCCTTCTGTTCTAACCACATAAACATCAATTTCTTCACCTTCATGCACAACTTCCTTGGCAGAGCTGACTTTTGTTCTTGTTAATTCTTTAAGGGGAATGAAAGTTTCTGATTTTCTACCAATGCTAACAAGGGCTCCATCGTCGTCAACCTTAACAACTATTGCTTTTATAATTTCACCCTTTCTCAGTCTCTTTGGTAAATAATCCTCTGTAATTTTTCTAAGACTCTCTTCGTTCTCCCCTTCCTTTGCTTCTTCCTCTTCCATCTCTTTAATAATATTCCTTATCTCCTCTTCTCCAGATTTTTCTTCTTCTTTAACCTCTTCTTCCTTCGTATCTTCTTTTTCCTCCATTGCTTCCTTTTTTACCTGTTCTTCTATCTCCTCTTTCCTTTCCTCCATCTTATCCTCCTTTTAACTTAAGTTTTCCTTTGCAATCTCAAGTAGCCTATCAAAAGCTTCCTTATCATGGATTGCAATCTCTGAGAGCATCTTCCTGTTCAAAGATACTCCCGCTTTTTTCAAACCATAGATAAATCTTGAGTATGATATACCTTTTCCTTCAAGTGCAGCACTAATTCTTGTAATCCATAGTCTTCTAAAATCCCTTTTCTTTAATCTTCTTCCAACATATGCATACTGGAGAGCGTGTTCTACCTGTTCTCTTGCAACTCTGTATCTAACAGAAGCTGCACCTCTAAACCCTTTTGCCATCTTTAAAATCTTTTTTCTTCTCCTTCTGGTCGTTGGACCACCTTTTACCCTTGCCATGTTTACCTCCTTTTCAATCTAAGCCCTATAAGTCTTCTCACCCTTGCTACATCATTTTTAGATATCTCTCTTGGTCTTATCTGAGTAACCTTTTTCCTTGATGTTTTTTTCTCAAGGTGGTGAGAATGGCCACACCTTCTTCTAAGGATCCTTCCAGATCCAGTTATTTTAAACCTTTTCTTTGCTGTTTTTGGCAGTTTTAACTTCGCCATTCTTCTTTCCTCCTTCTTTTTTCCTGTTGGGGCTCATGAGAGCCTCTATCTTTCTACCCTGAAAAACAGGTTTTCTTTCCACTATTCCGAGTTCTGAGAGCTCATCAATAACCCTGTTTACAACATCAAACCCTTTATTCTTATGAACAAGTTCCCTGCCCCTGAATATCATCAGGATTTTCACCTTATCACCATCTTCAAGCCACTTTTTAGCCTTCTTTAACTTGAAACCCAGATCAGCTTCTCCTATAAAAGGTCTCAATTCCATGGTCTTTACATCAAAAGAGACCTGCTTCTTCTTTGCTTCCTTCTGTCTTTTCTTCAGTTCGTACTTGTATTTCCCAAAATCCATTATCTTACATACTGGTGGAGATGCATTAGGTGCAACTTCTACGAGATCAAGTTCCCTGTCTTCAGCAATCTTTAAAGCTTCAGCAATGGGAAGAATACCTAACTGTTTTCCATCTGAATCAATAACCCTTACAGTTCTTGCCCTTATGCGTTCATTAACTCTAATGGGCTTCTCTTTAATGGCTAATCACCCCCCTCTCAGATTCTAAACTCACTCTTTGCTCTCTACCTCCTTTCTAAGTTTTTCTATTAGCTGTTCAAGGGAAACCATTCCAAGATTTCCCTTACCTTTCTTTCTTAAAGCAACTTTTCCTTCCTTCATCTCTTTTTCTCCAATAACTAAAATATAGGGAACCTTCTCTACTTCAGCATTCTTTATCTTCTCTCGAAGATTTTCAGTTGAAGCGTCAAGTTCCACTCTAAAGCCACTACCAAGAAGTTTATTATACACCTCTTTGGCATAATCTGCAACACCTTCATTTACAGAAATAACTTTGATTTGTACTGGGGAAAGCCAGAGTGGAAAATTTCCAGCATAATTTTCAATTAAGGCTCCAAAGAATCTCTCTATACTTCCAAGCACAACTCTATGTATCATGACAGGTGTATGATCTCTTCCATCTTTTCCCATGTACTTTAAATTAAATCTTTCTGGTAAGTTGAAGTCTACCTGAATTGTTGGTCCCTGCCACAGTCTGTCAAGGGCATCTTTCAATTTAATATCAATTTTTGGACCATAAAAAACACCCTCACCTGGATCTATTTTGTATGGAATGTTTCTGTCTTCTAAGGCTTTTTTTAAAGCATTTGTTGCTTTCTCCCAAAGCTTTAGTGTTCCCACATATTTCTCCGGTCTTGTTGAAAGGAATATTTCATAATTTTTAAATCCAAATGTTTCTATCATAAAAAGCGCAAAATCAATAACTCCTATAATTTCATCCTCTAATTGTTCTTCAGTACAGAATATATGAGCATCATCCTGTGTAAAGCCTCTTACCCTTAAAAGTCCATGCAAAACTCCTGATCTTTCGTATCTATAGACAGTTCCAAGTTCAAAGTATCTTATAGGTAATTCTCTATAGCTTCTTGTTTTAGATTTATATATTATTATGTGTCCAGGGCAATTCATTGGCTTGACAAGGTACGGCACTCCATCCACATCCATTTCAGGAAACATGTTCTCTCTATAGTATGAGAGATGTCCAGATATTTCCCACAGCCTTGCTCTTGCAATATGCGGGGTATAAACAAATTGATACCCTCTTTTTATATGCTCTTCTCTTTCAAAGTCCTCTATTATCTTTCTTATTATTGCACCTTTTGGATGAAAGAAGATAAGACCTGGACCCGCTTCCTCTGGATGTATGCTGAAGAGGCCAAGCTCCTTCCCGAGCTTTCTGTGATCCCTCTTTTCTATTTCTTTTAATCTTAATAAATGTGCCTCAAGATCTTCTTTTGTAAAAAAGCTTGTGCCATAAATTCTTTGAAGCATCTCTCTATTTTCGTCTCCTCTCCAGTATGCACCTGATGAGGAGAGGAGTTTGAAGTGCTTTATGTATTTTGTTGAGGGCAAGTGTGGACCTCTACATAAATCCACAAATTCCCCAACTTTATATATACTTATTGTTTCTTCCTCAAGCTCATCTATAAGTTCCAGTTTAAACTTCTCGTCTTTGAATAATTCCTTTGCCCTTTCCTTTGATATTTCCTCTTTCTCAAATTTGTATTCTCTGGTTAAAAGCTCTCTCATTTTGTTTTCTATTTTCTCAATGTCCTCTGGAGTGAAAGGTTTTTCTACAAGGAAATCATAATAAAATCCGTTCTTTATGGAAGGACCTATACCAAGTTTTGCGCCCTTAAAAAGAGATTTAACAGCCCATGCAAGTATATGAGAGGTGGAATGATTTAAAATATCAAGAGCTTTCTCACTATCATGGGTTATAAATTCTATCTTGTCACCCTCTTCAGGCTGATAATAGAAATCTACCACTGTATCATTTACGATAGCCCCCACATAGTTATCCTCTGGTAAAAGGTGTAAAATTTTAAAAAGGTTATCACCTTCATCAATTTCCATTTCCTTTCCAATATTTTTAACAAAAATGTTCATCTCTCACCTTCCTTACGGGGGGATTTAAAAATGGTGGGCGATGGTGGACTCGAACCACCGACCTCTTCGATGTCAACGAAGCGTTCTACCTCTGAACTAACCGCCCACCTCGTTTATTATATTATACGTAAATAGCCTTCTTGTCAAGTTTTAATTTGCTATTTTGGAAAAATTTTTGCTTGTTTCAAATAAATAGCTGGGGATTTTTTTCTTCCCTTGGGAATGGATGAAAGTTCTGGTTTGTCTGAAAGCCCAAAGACAAGGGCACCTTTCTTTTTTGCAATAAGGCCCACATCATACACTTCCTTTGTAATTAATATCTCTTCGTTTAGTAGTTTCCTTACATCACTTATATCTGGAAGGAAATCCATTCTTTTTAGAGTGCAACTAAACTCCCTTTCTCTAAATGTTGGAAAAGCGGTTGGGTTTTTCTTTAGAAGATTCTCTTTAACCTCCTCCAGTAGTTTATATGCTTTCTCATTAGGTGAGATTGTTATGGTATTAAAGAATTCTAAGGGCCCTCTCCATTTTCCGGCGTAAAACTCTCTTATAAACCTTCCAAGAGCATAGTAGTCTCCATAGAAAAGAATACTCATAATTGCCACTATATCCTGATTATCTCCTGTGAAGGAATGAAGACTTCTTCTATTCAGCCTGGAATATACATAATCAAATCTATCCTCTTCAATTCCACCTAAAGCATCCTTTATTATGGATGTAATTGCATCCATTCTCGCTTTGTCAATGGCTTTATTGTTTCTTCCTCTTGCTCCTATGAAGGTTTTATCAATATCTATAACAACAATGGTTTTTTCGTCAAGTAAGAAACCTCTCCTCTCAAGGATCTCAAGAATTGGTAGGAGATTTCTCCACTTTGTATTAATTATTATATTCCCTTTAAACTTTATATAATCCTGTTCCCTCTCCTCTGTTATAACACCAGAGACTTCATATTCATCAAGTTCTGTGAGGTTTTTGATAACATTCCCATCGTTTAGATAGGTGTCTCCAAAGTATATTACTTT
>Ga0164310_10002294_pt1 | contig 10967 bp, 10 predicted proteins | sample GuaBasSedimGuay1_FD_121795 | JGI IMG/M metagenome (GOLD analysis project Ga0164310, IMG submission 121795) | Subseafloor sediment microbial communities from Guaymas Basin, Gulf of California, Mexico - Guay1, Core 4569-9, 0-3 cm | ecosystem: Environmental > Aquatic > Marine > Hydrothermal vents... | reverse complement strand
TCTTTCTATGCTGATATTACAACCTCAACTATTATCCTTTATCTTAGCTTTGTCTGTATAATTAAATAAAATAGCCGGAGATGCGTTTGAAAGAATGAAGACCATTCTACTCGTAGAAGATGATTTGCTCACTAATGAGTTATTTAAGCGCATTTTAACGGAACGAGGTTATAAAGTCCTAAAAGCCATAAATGGCAAAGATGCTTTGAAGCTTTTTGATCAAGCGGAAGAGAAACCCGAGATCATCATAGTTGACTATCGCTTACCGGCGGAATTAAATGGTTTGGATTTAAGTAAAGAGTTTATTAAACGCAATCCTCGCCTAAAAATTCTCATGATAACAGGTGATCCTCGGGTGGATAAATTACAAACCTCAAAAATTGGAATTAAATTAAAAATGAAACCGATCTCCAAAGAGGAGCTAATTACTGAAATTGACCTCCTAACACGAAGCTCTAATTTTCCGTCCAAAGAAGGAGGGGGATTATTTTCAAAAGAGGTATCTCAAAAGAATAATAAATTAACTTTGGAAATTCGTTTCTAATGAGGTTTTTTTTTACATGATAAACGCAGCTCCCTCATGGATATAAGTTTCATTTCTTCATTAGACAACCATTTTTGTAAGAAACCGGTATTGTTAACAAGCACTTCCTCTCGTGTTTTTGGAGGAATCTCATATTTCTGCTCCAAACTTCTCAGCCCTTAAAAATACTCTCTATTAGTTTGTGAAGTTTCCAACAAACAGGTCACTCAAGATTAAAAAGGGAATTTTTAATAAATATGCAATTAATGCCTATAACTAATAACAATTCTTGCATTGCAGGAATAAGAGTGTGATAAAATATGAAACGAGGATTAAAAATTACCTTGATTGTCCTCCCGATAATTCTTATTATTGCCGGTGGTTCAGCAGTTGTTGGCACTTTGCTTTATACGAAAAATAATGTTTCGCATTCAACTGGAGATGCTACGATTACTAGTTATATTCTCCCTTCATTTACAAGCTATACCGGTTATATCGTTGTGTCAGTTCCTATTGAGATAATAAACAATGGCTTATATAATATTGTAGATATGCAAATTTCTTTGAAAGTTTATGGGCAAAACTTCTCGATCAGTAGTCTTAATGGTATCCTTCTAGGAGAAGGAGTAAATGCCATTGCTGAAGTGGCAAAAGGGACAACCTACTCAGGGATGCTTGAAATTAATATGACAGAGAACATTGCCGTTCTTGCCATACAAGATGGAGAAATGCACATTCTAGTAGAAACCTCATTGAAACTTGATATGGTGCTCTTCAAAATAGGCAATTCCTTTACTGAAGAACAAATAAAACCCTGGGATTCTCCATTTGGGGTATAGGTAGCAAGCAAGTCTTGCACCGAACCATTTTTTCCATAGGTTTATTATTCAGAATTCCATTAGTTTAGTCCATTATGTCCTTCTCAGAAATCAATCCAAAAGATTTGGAAGAAAATGCCATCAAACTCATTGGCTTGGACTGGATGCTCCTAACTGCAGGAAACAAAGAAAAGTACAATATGATGACTGCTTCATGGGGCGGTCTGGGTGTCCTCTGGCATAAGCCAGTTTGTTTCATTTTTGTTCGTCCAAGTAGACATACTTTTCAGTTTGTAGAGAATAATCAAAACTTTAGCCTCTCATTTTTTGACTCTGACTATCGTTCTATCCTTAATTTTTGTGGTGCAAAATCTGGTCGCAACATCAACAAAATGGAAGAAGTAGCTTTAACGCCCATCGAAAGGGAAGGAACAATCTATTTTGAAGAAGCACGACTTGTTCTTATCTGCAAAAAACTTTACTATCATGACTTGGAGAAAAGCCATTTTCTTCATGATCTAACAGCGCAATTTTATAAACAAGGGAATTTCCATCGAATGTATATTGGCGAAATAGTTTCCTGTCTTCTGAAAAAAAAGTGATAGAACAATTGGCTGCCCAGCCTGGATTATTGTTTCAAAGATATTCCGGTCGAACATTTTTCCTTTTTTGTTTTTTAAATCCCAGCATTCGAAGTATGTCTGTGAGTTGTTGATAAACTAGTTGAACCGTTTTATCTTTGGGAAATCTTTGTTGTAAATCTTCAAAAGATTTTAGCAACTCGTAAACTTCTTCTCCTTTCTTTTCGTTAGAGAGCAGGCCAATGATGCCCACGAGAGATTCTAAATAGGCGTTGAGAATGGGTTTTGCTTCTGGAAAGTCATCAAGTAGTTTTCTTAAGCGCCCCAGAATTTCCTTCGTATGTTGATAATTAGTAATCCCAATAATCTTTAAGGCTTCTAGCAATGTTTGAGCATATACCGTGTATAATTCTACATTTGGTGTAGTATTATCTATCAAAGCATTAAACTCAGCGAGTAATTTTTTAAGCTCTTCACTCTTCGCGCCAAGGACAATTATTGCATTTTTGTATCCTTTTGCCAGCTCAATTCTGAATGCAATGTCTTTCTTGTCCCCAGCAATTTTTTTCATCGACTCAAGCCATCGCTTTGCATCTTTAGGTTTTTCTTCGCTCCGGTCCATTGCTGTTCGATAAGCGTGAACCCATTCAAGTTGTAACCCTTTATTGGTTGGGCGAGATTCAGAAAGGTTTTGAATTTCAAGTAATAGTTTGTCAATCTTCCCAATGTCCAGTTTTCTAATGCTGCCAATCTCAGCAACGATGGATTTTGATAATTGTAATTGAATCGTCTCATTTTCCGGGAATTTTTTCGCAAATTCTCGTAACTTTTTACTCTGCTCTTGCAATGCTTTATAATCGCCACGCTTTTTCCAATAATTAATTATTTCGTTAGAAGCCATAGAAAGTTCTTCATAAATTGTCACGTTTTCAGGATAGTTTTTAGCGAAATTCTCGAGGTCAGTAATAATCTCTCGCATCAAGTAAGGTTGCCCTTTAGTTTTAATGGCAATGAGGGAGCTTCGTAATGTTTTTGCATAGGAAATAGCTAATTCTTCATGTGTTGGATTTTCCTTCACAATTTGTTCCACATTTTCAATAAAGCTTCGTATTTTTGACACAGGGAATTTCCCTTTAAAAGTAGTAAGAGCTTTAATGATCCCTTTTACATATAATTCTTGTGAGGTTTTTTCTTCAGCAATTATTTCTGCTAATTTCTTTAAGAGCTCTTCAACAGTATTGAATTGCTTTTTCACGCATGCTTCCTCAAGAGCTGTATAGATTTCTGCTGCTTCTGACAAGTCTTTTACCTCGAGATGATTGATTTTCTATATAAAGTAGTACTATTTCCTCATACTTTTATTAATACTCCTTTTCTTGCATTTTTCAACTTTTAGAAACCTCTTTTTTCAAATGAACCAATATGGCAAAGTTTTAATGTTAGAAACTCCAAAAAAAACAAAGAGTTACTATACGAATCGAAAAAAGGACGTTGTAAGCAAAAATGAAATATTCGCTGACCAAACAAGTTGATAAGAAAGCACTTGTTGAACTCTTTTTGAACCTTTCTGACTCTTTTGATGAAGGCATTCCGGACGTCGTTTGGGAAGGCTCGGAATTTGAAGTGGCAATAAAACAAAAGAAAGTTAAGACGGACATTAATTACATCTCAACAAAAAAGGGTGGAGAATTTACAATTAAGATTAGCTGGATCACTCCTGAAGCAAAGAAAGCAAAGGTGGAAGAGTCTAAGAAAAGAACCAAAGCGAAAATTGAGAAAGGTCAAGCAGTAGCAAAATCTGGGAAAGCAAAAGCCATTCCACAACCATTAGAAATCATTTCTGATGAGGATCTTTGGCTCGAAGAAGAGAGCTGGGAAGTGGAGGATGAGGATATCGACTGGGACAGCGACGATTTCGATGAAGAATGGTAAGGGGTGAGTTTCTCAACCATTCACTCTTTTTTACACAAAGTTTTTGTTTTCTTTTGCGAAATTAGTAGGAAGAGCAAAAAAGTTATTTTTCCTTGAGTGTGCAATAATGAGTATATTTAAGCGATCGCCCACAAAGGACCCTCGACTTTCATCTATTTTTGATGTCACGCTTGCTACAGTAAAAAGAAATTTGATCACTGATTGGCAATACAAGTCGGATATTGTTATACAATTTCTGTGGACAGTCACAAATCTTGTAGCATATGGATTTCTTGGCCTGTCTGTTGGGCAGGGGACAGGAGATTTCGCGCCGAATTATTCCTTCTCACTTTTCTTGCTGTCCTCTTCTGCTTTTTGGACTCTCTTTACAGGTAATTATGAAGAGACAGCTTTTTGTTTACGAGAAGAAGCAGCCCGCGGGACGATGGGCTATCTTGTTACAAATAACGTTGACACTCTTGGGATAATGGTAGGGCGATATCTCTCCTCCAGCATCAAATTTCTGGCGATTTTCCTGGTGACTACTATCCCAACTTTTGCCCTCATTAAAGGCGCTGCTGGAAATTTGCTCCCACATACCGCAAGAGAATTTTTCATGCTTCTCCCTTTAGTTTTCTTTTCTTATTTATTTATGATGAGTATAAGCGTGATAATGGGTTCCATTTCTTTACTTGTCAAACAAACGACTACGATCGTTCGAATTATGCTTTATCTTATCCGAATTGTTGGTGGTTACTTCTTTATGATCGAATCGTTTGCCGCTTATGGTGGCTTGTGGTGGTTGCCGGTGGTTTTCGTTGCTCTTCCTATCGTTTCAGGACAATATGCTTTTCGAAAATACTTGATAGAACATGATACCACAGTAAGATTTCCAGACATGCAAGTTATTAATGATCATCGCGTTAAAAATGGGTTTGCCCCTCTCTCTTTCACGGGCTTGAATTATGGCTATATGCTTCTCATTAATTTTGTAGTTAGTTGTTTATTCCTCTTGGGAGCATTTCTCATAGCAAAAATCCTAACACAAGTTGCAAGACGAAGAGGAACAATCGAGTTTTATTAAGGTGAAAATGAAAAATGGTACGTAGTGAAATTATCGTCTCAAATGGGTTGATTAAAGAATTCCCTACAAGTTTTACTTTATTCTCAAAGAAAAAAACTCAAAAGGAACGGAAGAAACGTGTCTTAAATGGCATCAGCTTTGACCTGCCAAAAGGGCTTTCGCTTGCTTTATTAGGCCCCAACGGTTCCGGAAAAACAACCCTCCTAAAAACCCTTTCTACCATTTATTCACCAGATGGCGGCGAGGCGTTTGTCTGTGGCTATGACATTATGAAGGAAACACCTGAGGTACGAAAACGGATTAGTTTTGTCTCACCAGCAATGGATTTTCAAAAGAAACTCACTTTAAAACAAACTATTGACTTTTTCGTTAAAGTGACAAATGGCGACATGGCACTTGCCAAAGAGTTTATCGAGGAATTACAACTCGACCATCTCTGGCATACAAAACTCGAGACATTTAGTGAGGGGCAAAAAGCTATCACTCGGCTCTGTGTGGGCCTCCAAAAAAACCCTGAAATCCTTTTTGCAGACGAACCAACAAATGGTATAGATTTTCGCCGGAAGCAAGTTGTTCTAGATTTCCTCGAGAAACAAGGACGCGAGCGAACGTTAGTACTGGTGGACCACGACCCAGAGGTTGTAGATGTATTATGTGATAAAATCTTACTCATTGCTTTAGGCGGTACGGTGAAAGGGATGGTAGATGTGGCGAAATTACAATCAGAATTTAATTATATGTATGATATAATGCTCATCCCAAAAGGTACTATTAAAAAGAAAGAAGCCGAGGAGATTTGGCCGCGTTATGAAATGATCGGTGGTATGTGCCGCTTTTTTGCCAGCAACCGCTCTGAAGCAACCGAAATTCACGAGCGGATCATCCAGTGGGGGAAATTTATTGACATTAAAACTTCAGGAATTAGCATTGAGGACATAACCCTCCTCTGGTTAAAAAAGCATGAAGAGGAATTTGAAGAAAAGATGCTTGCTGAACGATAAGAATCTATTTCTGATAAAAAAAGACTAAGGTGATTTCTCTATTTTACAATGAGTTTTTGGGGAACGAGTTTTCCCTCACCTTGCTCTGGCTCGGTCTGGTTCTTGTTCTTCGTTCTTCCTTTTTCCTCCTCTTTTGTTGGCAAGTGAGAAAATTGTGTTAATGCCAACTGCCCAGCTGGTTTTCTTCTAACACTGCGTTGTTTTGGCTTTTTGCTTTTCCTTTGCCACTCTAATTCTCCGGTTTTGATGGGCTCTATAGAGAGAGGACTTTTTTCTTCTGCGGGCAAGAGCAATCCCTTGTCTCGTGCACGCTCAAAGGCATGGGGCAATCGACCTGTGGGAAGGGCGCCTTTTACTTCTGCTAAAGAAACTTTGACACCAAGCCCTTCGCAACAACGAAGCATTTCCTTGACATAATGTTCGCGATCGATTTCCTCGGCAAATTTCGGGTGTCTCGCACGTTCATAGATGCTTCCCTTTCCGGCAACGATAACCCATGGAAACTTGTCATAATCCATCCATGCTTTTGATACATCTACTCCTTCCATTTGAGCAAAATGGCTGAAGGCCACGACAGCCGGTGTTTTCCCTTTATAGTTTTCTGGTGGTTGTCGAATCGGTGAAAGGATGACAACTTTTGGGAGAAGCAGTTCCGAGGGCATTTGAAGGACTTTCACACCCAATGCAATAAGAAATCGTTTTGCAAGTTGGAATTCGGTTAAAGTTGTTTCTGCAGTAGCTTTCGGGTAATTTAATAGTATTTCAAGCACCTTTCGTTGCGCCTGCCGAGCAAGAGGCGACCAATCAGAGCGGACCGCTTCAAAGCCTTTAATTACGAATTCGTTTGAAAGGAGACTCGAGTAGCTGTATGCTTTTTTGCGCTCGGGTTTGAAAATGATGCGGTAAGCTACATCCTCAAATTTCAATTGGACAGGAGAAGGCAAATTATCATTAATTGCTTTTAAAAGGGCATTTACGAGGAGCATTAGTTTTGCAATTAGTTGTTCTCGCTGGGGAGTGTCTCGTTCCGCGTGTATTTTTGTAAAGAGCTCTTCTGCATGAATCTTAATAAATGCACTGTCTGTGTCACCGTAAATGAGCTCGCATGGCACCAGCTTCTTGCTGAGTATTTCGAGCTGTTTTTCAATTCCTAAAAGATAATCGCGCGCGCTATTGGCAATGGCTGCAGCCAAAGTTTGAGTGTAGAAGCGGCTTCGAATGTAGAAGTGGGCCCCATACATGCTATTTGCAACTATTTTCATTGAATTTTGTTCTCGTTGGAGAATTGCAATCTTTTCTTCGAGTGTCCTTCGTGCGACAGCATCTGTCGTTTGTTTTAGCTGCTCTTGCAATTGATTTATCTGTTTCTTCTTTGCCATTCGTTTTTTAATGAGAGCCTTTTCCATGATCGCTAGACAAGAACGTGACTGCTGCTCAAAAAGTTTCTTAGGGTCGCCATAATCACTCCCCTCAACCCATTGTTTGATTGTTTCGCCACCGATATTTTGGGCAATCATCACTGAGGGGTACATTGATTGAAAGTCGGCGATAAGCACGCCAATATGAAGTGTCCCTTTCGGATACAAAACGGTTCCCCCTTCATGGGGATATTGCTGACGAATGAGGCGATTCTTTTCTACTTGGTCGGCATCCGGCCGCTTTGGGATGATGATCCCCTTCCGGCGCATGTACCGCATCAATTCAAACTCGCCATTCAGCCGTTCCGTGCAGCTATTTCCTTCTGCAGGTGGGAAACCTGTCACGCGCAAGGTTTCAATCCAACCTGACATTCCCAGTTCCCAGAAGAGGTCATAAATTAGCTTTGCATCATAAAGACAACGGGTAGCAAGTGCTTTAATCTGCTCTTTTCTTCTTTCGCAGAACCCTTGCCGCCATAGGTGTAAAAAATCTCTCGCAGCGTTCACTTCTTCAAACGTTGGCGTTTGTTTGTAATAGTTTGAATGGTTCGTTCTTACTGTTGCTGGGGCTCCTCTCCCCAATAGCACTTCCGCAATATCGTAGAGCCCCTTCTTCCCAGAGGGAGGATGAATGCCCCAAGTGCGCAGGGCAAGATCAAAGACCATCCGCCCCATCATTCGAAAAGAATGCAAGCTCTTTGAATAGTAACAAGGTTCGTCATTGAATAAAGAAAAAGCATGGCTTGGCACTTGCAAGAGTTTCATGCGGTGAAGAAGATACGGAAGGTCAAAGTTATCCCCATGAAAGGTACAGAGAATGTCGGGTTGCACCTCCTGAAGAAATGCAAGAAACTTTTGAATCATTTTCCTTTCGCCTTCAGGAGAGTAGTCTTCTAAGAAGAAAACTTTTGCTTTAGCCGGTTTGGTGCTTGTGCCAAGAATGGTGGTAATTGCAAGAATGGGTTTGTCCTTTTTCTGCATAAGTTCTTCAAAACTCTCGTTTTCGCGAGCAATTTTGATGTTTAGACTCAGTAATCTTAAAGGGTAAAAATCGGTTGCTCGAGGGAGTTCCTCCTCGGAAACACGCGAAACGTCTTGATACCCTACCTCGAGGTAGATTCTTCTTCCGGCGGTTCTCAGCTGCGAGCTTCGGACCTTAATAACATTTAGACATTTAATGTCATTATCAATAAGAAAACGTTTCAAAAAAGGAATGTCTGTTTCAAAGGTTTTTATGCCAAGTTTTTCGAATGTACGGCTAATCTCTCGAACTTTCCGAGGATTTGTTCCTAGAACTTTTACAAGCCGGATGGGTGTTCCGCCCCAAAAATACTGACGAAGGGTTCGCTCTTCAGTAGCTCTTTGCCATTGACTAATTTTCGGATCATTTTGAAGGATAAAAGGAAGTTCAGGAGTTTTTTTAACATAAAAGTAAGGTGCAAATCCATGAACCTTGACAAGGACTTCCCCTTCCTTCCTCCTGCCATAAAGATAAATGATTGGAAGGTCCTTCTCTTCCGGAATCTCATAGGAGAGATCAGTCAATAGGAAGAGTAGCTCCTTTTTTTTACTCATGGCTTTTGGGATCTCCTGATGATGCTCGCCATCCGTTTCTCTCACTCATTTACCTTTTTCTTTCGTGGCGGTTGAAGTACTACTATTCTTAGTAGCAGATTCTATAAGAAAATCTGGGAAAGTGAGAGTCGGCTGTAAGTATTTTTGTCGGAAGAAATGCGGAGAAGAGCATGTTTCTGGAGAAAAATTCCGAGAAAAAACGCGGGGAGTATTTAGAATAGTTTTTGCTGTTTGTACCGGTCCCTTTTTGGCAAAATGCACTGTTCCCCCTCGTTTTTAGTATTATTAACATAATCGCCAACAGCATAGGCTTCTAACTTCTGGGCCTCAAATGGCTTAAGAAGAGCAAGCGCGCGTTCTTGACTTTCAGGTGAAGGGTCGAGCCAGGTATCAAAAGCCGAGGGAGGAATAATGGCCGGCATGCGATTATGGATTGTTTTAAGTAATTTATTCGGTTTTGTGGTGATAATGGCGCAAGATTCGATGATTCGGCTGTTCGGTCCTTCCCACCGGTCCCAAATACCAGCGAGGGCAAACGGTTTCGCATTAGCCATACGAATAAAGTATGGTTGTTTGCTCCCGCCTGGTGTTTTTTGCCATTCATAAAAACCATCAACAGGAATCAAGCAACGATGGCGTTTAAAAGCGGTTTTAAAATAGGGTTTTTGTGTGAGTGTCTCGGCGCGAGCATTTATTGGTCCTAAAGTTGGTTCTTTCGTCCAGAAGGGAACTAACCCCCATTGTAAAGGAACTACTTCCTTCTGTATTCTCTTGAGGGAATTTTCGTTAGGTGTTCGCTCTTGTCGAAGGACAATTCCACGAACGGCATAGATATTTTGTCCGGGAGAGATGTTGTATTGTGGTGGGAGATTAGTAAATTCTTCGAGCTGAAACAGAAGGCGAAAAACATGAGCAGGGGAGAATCGGGCAAATCTTCCACACAAGGGAATCAACTCTTAGGGGATGTTACGGTTGGCTATTCTAATATCATTTGCTTTCTCTCAAAATTTATGGGTAACAAATGGTGGAATTTGTTCGTTCCGCAATGTCTTCAAAAATGCTTTTTGCCGTTGGGGAGGAAAAAGTATAAGGACAAACATCTCTCTCGAATTTCATGACCATATAATGCAAATGAGGATATTGATAATTATAAAGAAGCGTACCGATTAAGTCGCCAGGAGTAACAAACATCCCTGGCTTTACAATAATCGCTGCTAATTGTTTCTCACGAAATTCCGTTGTATTCGCCCAAGGTTCGAAAACAAGTTTCACACTCCAGGCATAATTGATCATTATTGAAACATGGATCATAGCAACTTCGCCATTGCCGGCATAGGGGTTAATATTGTACCGGATGCGGGTTACCCAACCATAACAGGGAGAAATAACTTTCGTTGGGCCATTGATTGCCAAGTCAATGCCATTATGGAATTTGCCGGGTTCACCCCAGTCTGGTGTATGATATGCTGCTAAACGGGTGATGTTCATCGGTTCGAGCATGGGAAATTCGAGGGAAGGGGTGCCATATTTTGGATTGAAGTGAAATATATACGGGGCAATTGGGATAAAAATCCCTGAAAGAACAACAAACCCAAGGAAAATAAAAAGAGTGATTTTTGCACCTTTTTTCATAATAATTTACCGTCCTTTCTTTCTCTTGTCAACCAATCTTCTTCGTTTTGCGCTTGGAGGAGCTTTACTAACAAAAACAATGTTTGGTGTATTTACTGTTTTTGTTTGTTCAATATCTATTTTTAGAGATTTAATGGTTAAAAGTTTTTGAATGACTTTCTCTTCAAGCTCTCCTGAGCCATTGTTAGTGAGGATATAAACATTAAGTGTGTCTCTCCCGTCTTCTTCTGTGACTTCTATCCAATAATCTTTAACCTCTTCAAGAGGGTCTAGTACTTCATCGAAATGGCTGGGATAATACTTTTCTGCTGAACCAATAACAATACGATCATCAACACGCCCTTTTAGATAATCTATCCGGGGGAGAGGGAGACCACAAGCACATGGTTCAGGTAGAACTCGAGTGATGTCACCAGTTCTATAT
>Ga0164310_10002293_pt1 | contig 10968 bp, 9 predicted proteins | sample GuaBasSedimGuay1_FD_121795 | JGI IMG/M metagenome (GOLD analysis project Ga0164310, IMG submission 121795) | Subseafloor sediment microbial communities from Guaymas Basin, Gulf of California, Mexico - Guay1, Core 4569-9, 0-3 cm | ecosystem: Environmental > Aquatic > Marine > Hydrothermal vents >... | reverse complement strand
CTAACAGATCATACCGGTAAAACTGTAAGCCTGCATCGTTTCCTTAAAAAGCAAGAAAGTATTAAGCGCCTATTCCCTGAAATCCAAATAATGCGTTCTATCCCCATAGCCCCAGAGAGCTATAATCCTCGCCCATTATCTCTTGAAATTGCTCAGAAATTTGAACCCATGACTGACTTTTTCCTTACAGACACCTGGCTGGGAAAAGAACCTGTGGAGGGCTTTATTGGTATCACCGGAAGGGTTCTTGACTGGAATATTGCAGCCCAATTGGTTAGACATACCACAATACCAGTCATTCTGGCAGGAGGCTTGGGACCTCACAATATATACGAAGCCCTGGTAAAGGTAATGCCAGCAGGTGCCGATAGTTGTACCGGAACTAATGAAAAAGACAAAAAGGGCAATCCTATCCGCTTTAAAAAAGACTTCAACAAGGTTAAACAGTTCGTGTTGGAGGTCCGAAGGGCGGAGCAAGAATTGAGAAACTGAATTTCTTGGGGAGCACTAGGGATTGGAAGCCCAGACCTCAATGCAAATAGCGCTGACCTGCCCGCAATGTGGCGGGCAGGTCGAACTAGCCGAAGATGCATCGGTTTTTCACTGCACCTTCTGCGATTCCACACTGAAGCCCACGGGCAGGAACGAGGTGCAGTCTTTTTTCTTCCCGCCCAAAGGGAATAAGGAGACAGTAGGGAGGGCACTGGTAAAGGCCCTTTGGGAGAAAAAGGGAATGAGGGCTTCTATCGCTGAATCGTCCCTGGTATATGCTCCTTTTTGGCGCGTAAAAGGAATGCTTTTTCAATGGGCCTTTGGCAGAGAATATGAATCAACCACCTTTGATGGCCCGTCTTTTGATTACTTCAAGAAGCTAAGGGCTGTCCCATACATCAGGACCTTTCCAGCGTTTGAATCTCACACCTTTCAAATGCTATCCATAGGACTGAGAGCCCAGGCCATGAAGATGTGGCCGTTTAACAGGGAAAAAATGGGGCTTGAGGCCCTCTTGCTGGAACAAAATATTTCCCTCAAACAGGCAGTGAAAAAGTCTTTGCAAACATCAGGGCCCGTGTTGGACGGAGGCAAACGCAGCCTTAACATCAGTAAGACAGCCCTTATAGGAGAAAAATACAGCCTCGTATATTTTCCGCTTTTCTATTTCCTGCTCGAACTGCAAGGCAGGGAACGCCCAGTGATAATAGACGGGCTATCTCATAAGATCATCAAAGGGGACTTACCCAAGGACCAGTTCATACCTAACGACCCGAGTGAGAAACTTCCATATACACCTCTTACCTTCATCCCGTTTAAATGTCCCAATTGTGGCTGGGACCTGCCTTTTCAACCCTCGGCCCGGATTCACCTGTGCAATACCTGTGGCATGGCATGGCAGGAATTTGGAGGCAGGTTTCACCAAGTTCACTACAAGGTCTGGGAACCTGACACCAGGATTGCTGGTCTTGTGTATCTGCCCCTTTGGAGGCTGCAGGTCATTATCCACACACCCAACAAGGAACACAAAACACTCAAAGATTTTTTTGATTTATTCCCCCAGCCACGAATTGAAACTGAGCGCAACCTGGAGAAAGAATCAATCCACTTCTATGTACCTGCATTCCGCATCAAGAATCCCGTTGCAGTCGACAAGTTCGCCTCAAGGTTTATCCTTCAGCAACCTCAAATCCCTGAGAACCTGCCGACCAATCTCAGGGAGGAAAAGGCCGGTCCAGCTTGGCTGCCCCTTGGAGAGGCAATGGAAATGGCAGGAATGCTTCTACTGTCCATCACGCCAAAGCGATCAAAGTCCATACAGGCCACGGTTAAGCAAGCCAAAATCAAACTGAGCCATCGGGAATTGTTGTGGGTGCCATTCGCCCAAAAAGGAATCTTCCTAAAGGAAGTTCATACCGACCTTGCCATTCAAAAAAATTGTTTGGAATTAGAGTAGGTGGGACCATATAGCGTAAATTCAGGGCTTGATAGCAGAAAGCGCATTTTCCAGCTCTCTTACATGTGACTCCTCTTCTTCTATGATCCTCCTCATAAACGGAAGCACATCCTCGTTTACCGCTGTACTTAACATATTGTAGAAAAGCATCGTATCCTGCTCAAACTCCACCGCTGCCATCAAAACGTCTTTTATACTTTTCATCTTGGTGAAATCCACATCTTTCAAGGAAAAGCACTGCTCACCTAAAATGCTATTGAGAATCTTCCGCCCCATATCATAGAGGTCCGGATTGTCTATTTTTTCATCTACCTCTTCCCTTAATTCAGCAAACCACCTCACATGCCTTACTTCGTCCTCGGCCAGTTTTATTAGAAGGTCTCGGATTGGACCTGGATCAATCTTCTCTGCGGCCTCGCGATAAACTTTTTCCCCATTCTGTTCAATCTTCACTGCAAGATCGAGTACTTCATCCAGCGTAAACATGTTGCCTCCTTCCTCCAAGGCGGTTATACAAGAAATTGAAAGTCAATTAAAGTCCCATTAGGAGATAGCAGCACAAGAAATGAAGAAGATATTCACAATCGGTACTAGTACTCGTTCTTCCCATGAATTTTTCTCTATCCTGAATGCCTATGATATACGAAGAATACTTGATATTAGACGCTTTCCAACTAGTACCCGGTATCCTTTTTTTAACAGGGATAAACTTAACCGGGCCGCCAGTTCCCATGGCATCACTTACATTTGGCTAGGCGAGTCTCTAGGTGGTTACAGAAAAGGCGGCTATGAGAAGTATAAGTCAACCCCCGAATATCGCGAGGGGCTTGAAAAACTCGAAAATTTAGGGCAAGAGGATACCTCGGTCATAGTATGTGCTGAGTTGCTGCCCTGGAAATGCCATCGATTTCAAGTGGCGGAGGACCTGGTTTCAAGGGGATGGAGGGTGATTCACATCATAGATCGAGAGAGAACCTGGGAGCCTTCACCAAAACAACGGCAACAAACCTTTGTTTTCCCGAAAAACAATGGAGCGAAAACTTCCGTATAGGAGCTTCACAATGGCTGAAAAACAACCTCAAAAAACGCTAAACCCCCGCTACTTAAATGAAATTTTCTCACAGGTAAACGATTGTCCTTACTTTCAGTTGCTATCCATGAAACTAAAGAGCTTGAACTGGGGTTCTTCTGTCCTGGAAGCCCCTGTTCAGCAAAAGCATATGCAACCCTATGGCATGGTCCATGGAGGGGTATGCGCATCTCTTATAGATGCCGCTTGTTTTTGGGCAGCGTGGACCCAGATAGAGGGGAATGCCGGCCTGACAACCGTTGAGCTGAAGCTTAACTACCTGGCCCCTGTGTCCAAAGGCATCCTGCTAGCCAAAGGTCGATCCATCAAGACCGGCCGTACTCTGTGCCTCTCAGAGGCCACAGTGCAAGATGAAAATGGGACTATTATAGCCCATGGAACATCAACTCTGATGGTTATAGAGTCTCTTAAAATACGGGGTAAATTTGCTGAGGATCGAAAATATTTATAATGCGGCAAGCCGGCGCAATAGCATACCCTACCTCAACATTGGCCCTTGACTTTTTGCTCCTATCAACCTAATGTTCATAGCCCCATAGAGCTCTTCTCCCTTCCAAGCATCTGGCTTACAACAAGAACTGGTTGATTAGGGCTCAAGCTGTCTCCTGGCCTGGGCTTACTTCTGGAACGGCCGCTCTGGCAGAGATCATTTAGTTTTTACCAGCTACTGCCGATAATAACATGGGAATCCAGGGGAAAGGTCTTAGTTACTCTCTTTTTTGAGACAAGAACTGGTACTTGCTGCCTTCAAAAAAGGTCACAGGAATAGGGAAAGGCAATATCGAGGAGGAAAATCATGGATTACTCCATCAGCCCGGATGGCGAGCGGTTTAAATTGCCGGACGAAGCGGACTACGGGAAAGAATACGAGAGACTTGAAAAGTTAGTGGGGGACAAAAGGGCCCAGGGATATGAAATTGTGGTTGTCATGGGCCTTGGGTTTGTGGGCGCCGTAATGGCCGGTGTAATTGCAGACTCTGTTGACAAAAAGACAGGAAAACCCAACAAATTTGTCATCGGGATGCAGAGGCCCAGCACCAGAAGCTACTGGAAGATACCCCTTTTCAACCGCGGTCAGTGTCCCATAAAGGCCGAAGACCCTGAGGTTGCCCCCTTGATAGAGCGCTGTGTAAAAGAAAAAGGAACCCTTGTCGCTACCTTTACCTATGATGCACTGTGTTTCGCTGACGTCCTGGTGGTGGATGTACAGTGTGATTTCATAAAACAGGAACTCGGCAACCTGCGCAGCGGGTATGCAGACATTAGCGCGTTGGAGGAAAGTTTTAAGGTCATAGGGCAAAAGATCTCACCCGAATGCCTTGTGCTCATAGAGACCACCGTCCCTCCCGGCACAACCGAGTATGTTGCCTATCCAATCATAAAGAAGGCGTTCAAGTCCAGAGGTATCACCAACGAACCCCTATTGGCCCATAGCTTTGAAAGAGTAATGCCAGGCAGGGAATATGTGCGCTCTGTAAGGGACTTTTGGCGGGTGTGCAGTGGACTTAATGAGGAAGCAAAACAAAGGGTCACAAAATTTCTTTCAGAGATCCTAAACGTGGAAGAATATCCGCTAACCGTCCTAGAGAAGCCAATTGAAAGTGAGACCTGCAAGATAGTGGAAAACAGTTTCCGGGCCACCATCCTCGCATTTCTCGACGAGTGGAGCAAGTTTGCAGAGACAAACGGTGTTGACCTCATAAAAGTCATAGAGGCCATAAAGGTGCGCCCCACCCATAGCAATATCATATTCCCGGGTCCCGGTATAGGGGGCTACTGCCTGCCAAAAGACGGTGGATTGGGGCTTTGGGCATATAAACATCTTATGGGATTCGAAAATGATATCTTCAAGATAACGCCCGAGGCAATAAACATAAATGATACAAGAGCACTTCATGCAGCCCAACTGGTAAGGGATGCCATGAGGAACATGGGACGCATAGTGGCAGCTTCCCAGATCACTTTGCTTGGCGTATCTTACAGAGAAGACGTTGGTGATACCCGCTACAGCGGCTCTGAGATCATTGTTCGGAAGCTGGTGGAGATGGGAGCCGATGTCAAGGCCCACGATCCTTATGTTGACCATTGGTGGGAGCTTGAGAAGCAAGACACTTACCCTGCAAGGGGAACCAGCTGGTCAAGGTTTTTTAGAAACCAGGAGCACCTTACAGAATTCAGGATGAGCAAAACGCTGGAGGAGGCACTAAGCGGGTCAGATGCAGTAATCTTTGCCGTGCGCCACAAACCATATTTACAACTAGAGCCGGATGAAGTGGTTAGGATGGCGGGCGGTCCCTTGGCAGTTGTGGACTGTTTTGGGATATTGAGCGACGCGAAAATAGAACGGTATTTTGAGCTGGGCTGTGAAGTAAAAGGCCTTGGCCGCGGCCACATCAACCGCATCAAGGACAGGGTCAGGAAACGAAAAATGGGCCTTACGCCTTAAGCCTTACGCCTCATGCCTTTAATTCATATATGCAGCTCTACCACGTCCCCGTCTTGAAGCACGTGATCCTTTTGGATCATCTGCCCATCAAATACCGCCTTTCCCCACACCCTTGCATACTTCAACTTTTTGACAAAGTCCTTGTGTATCTTTCCTGCCAAAACCTCCAAGGTGCTATCCTTGGGAAGAATAAAAGGTGCACTTAGGTCGGGTTTCTTTCCAGGCGCCTTGGTAAAAACCCTAATGATCCCCGCGACTTCAAAAATCTTGGTAAGTAAAGCCGACAAGTGCCGTTTATTTTTGGCTGAGGCTGGCACGCAGGGCAGCTTCAGCTCACACAGCTCAAGAAATACCTGAAAGTCCTCTTCCGCCTCCTGGGAATCCACCTTATTCACCACGACAATGGTTTTCTTGATAAAGGGCGGCTTTTTCAGGTCAGCCGGGACAGGAACTCCCTCGGGAAAAATCCTCAGATCTCCAAGTACATTCACTGTTTCTTCCAGGTGCCCCAGTGGATCCGCATGGAGGTCAACTACTATCGCCATGATGTCACAACGCCGGATAAGGTCTGCCATCCAAGGATCTACGTATTGCCTGCTTATGGGAGGAGTGTCGATAAGCTGAAACTTAATGTTTTCAAACTCTGCCATGCCGGGGGTCGGCCTCCAGGTAGTGTGGGGAAAATCCGCCACTTCCGGTTCTGCGTTTGTTAGGGCTGATACGAGGGATGATTTCCCTGTATTTGGAGGCCCAACTAATACAACCTGCGCAGCACCTTCCTTTTCGATGCTGTATGCTGTTTCTCTCTTTCCTGTGCCCTTCTTCTGCTGTGCTTGAGACTTGAACTTGGAGATCTTCCTCCGAACCTCGGCCCTCAACTTGTCCGTGCCCTTGTGCTTGGGCATGATCATAAGCATTTCTTCGAGGGCTTCCACTTTCTCCTGCGGGGTCTTGGCCTCCCTAAACCTTTTCTCAGCCTCAAAGTAATGCGGCGGCAGATTGGCAGGCATATTTGTTACTCCCCCGCTTCAGAACTAGTCCTCTACCATGTATTCCCTAAGCTTCTCCTGCATGGAATCCGGCCATTCATCATTGAACAAAAACGCTCTTACCTCCTTCTTAGTAAGACGTCTCAATACACTCGCAGGAAGACTTCTGAGGGCCTCCATACGGCCTGGCAATGGCTCCCTTTTCTTCTTATCCTTATCAGCCATATTGTGTTTCCTCCTTATCATTTTTCCCCCACTCGCAGCCTCGCCTCCTGTTCCACTTGCTCCCAGTGAGTTCATTTTCAATGTCCCTCCACTACCCTGTGGAGATAAGGTACCAAGTAGTTCTTGCATACCGTGTCAAGTACGTATCGCCTCATCACTTTCCGAAACATCTTATGAGTGTTGGTCCTTGCAAGGTATTCTACTATCCTGCCAGCAGTAAAAAGCGGTGGGTCTGTTGGCTTAAAGAAACAGACCTCTTCCCCGATCTCTTTGAAAGGAGGAATGTCTGAGCACGCAATGGGAAGCTTTATCATCCCAGCTTCCAAAATGGGAAGTCCAAACCCTTCGTCCTTGCTCGTCATAAGCAACAAGTCAGCCATCAGGTACATATCCCTTATGAATATTCGGTCCGGAATAAGCTTGGTCCTGTCCCTAAACCGGTATTCAGCCAAGATGGCTATGTTGTCACGCAAGTTCAGCTCATTTATCCAATATCTCAGTCGCCTGTAGTAAGACACGGCCCGTGCTTCGTGGGGGTCGTAGGCGCCTGTAAGAATAAAGAGCACGTTATACCCAAGGAGTTTGATACCTCTTACAATATGGATCGAAAGCTCCAAGTTTTTCCTCGGCGTGATACGGGAGGGCTGAACAATCACCAGGTCACGGTTAAAAAGATCCAACTCTTCCGCCAACCTTACTGACCTCGGGTCGAGATAGAAAAAAGTGACAGGATCTATACCGTTAGGGATCACTTCCCAGTGAACCCTTGGCTCATGGTTCAAAAATAGCTCTCGCCGGGATTCTGAGATGGTGACATAGTTGATACTCGGGTGCGGCCTGCGCAAAACGTTCCATGGGAATCTTTCTAAATGCTCCGGGACAGCCTCCTGAAAGTACGGCGAGTCATGAGCCCAGCTAACAACAGGCACACCCGTCTTCGCTGCCGCATAACGCCGGAGTGCCAAGGTGAAGGGCAAATTGAAAGGCATTTGAAGCACATTGTGTGCAATGATCACGTCGAGTTTTTCGGTCCACCTCTCCAGTATTGTCAGAATCCGGCCTGTGATTCTCTTCAAGGGGCGAAAATTGCCCTTGTCAGCTTCTGCGTGGGCCTTTTGAACCTGAGGATATTTGGACCCTAGCACCGGCTCGACCTGCACTGAAAATTGTTCTGAAAAGACCTCTCCCATTCCCGCAAGGACAGACACATCATGGCCCAGCCTCACCAGGTTGTATGCATGTTGTTTGAGCAGTTCTTCAACTCCGCCCACAACAGGAGGACACGAGTAGTGAAGTATCCCAATACTAAGAGGGCGTCCCATCGATAATCTCCCCTCTCCTATCACGTACGCCTGAGCGCGAATCGGCTACGTTCTGAATCCACGAAGGAGTCAAGAATATGGTTAAGCTTCTTTTCCAAGACCTCGTATGAAAAATACCTTCTGGCCAGTTCATAATTTTTTTCCAATGCTGGCCCAAGGTTTTGAGGCTCCAGGAAATGCTTCAGCCTCTCCACTACATCTCTGCTCACAAATGACTCAAACGCGATCACCTCAAAACCACAAGGCTCAATGTCCTCCACGAATATGGAATACCTGTTTACCACCACAGGTTTCTTGAAATAAATCGCCTCTAGAAACGCATTTCCAAACCCCTCGTAACCAGACGGATAGGTAACAACATCAGCTGCTTGATAAACATCATCCATTGTGTATCCGTCTTCCTTACCTGCGCCAAAGCACCTAGCAGGACCTATCTTGTCACCGATATAAAGAACTTCCACTCCGAGCCTTTCTGCATATTCCACTATCCTTGCAGCGTACTGGTCCCCCTCATCTCCCAGTGAGTGAGAAACTACCAGCCTGGGCCTTTCCATGCCCAAAAGGCTTACCAATTCCACTGCACGCTCGATCCACTTCCTTGGAACAACCCTGGTAGGTTGAAGCACAAATAGATCCTCTTCGTTAAAACCCAGCTCCTCCCTTAACTGCTTGCTTTTGTGGCTCCCATCTGAAGGCGGGTGCTCGAAGTCAAATACGTTAGGAACTATTACATTGCTTATCCCCCGCCTGAAGCTTAGTTCACGGGACGCAGCAGAATTTATCACCACATGCCTAATGGTATGAAGATTAGGAGGAAAGGCATAACATATGAAGTCCTGGACCGCATTAATAAGAAACCTCTTTCGCTCCCACGCAAAATCGTGATGGTGTGCAATCACTGGTATGCATGTCTCGGCTATCAACTCAGTGATGGCCATTCCTAGCGGCACGTTCATGGGTATGGCTAAGGCGTTTTCAGGAATCAGCAATTCAATCTTGAACTCTCCGCAAAACTCGTAAAGCCTCTTCTTTAGGAGGTCTTTTATCTCATGCACCCGTTTTGTTACGGACGCCTCTCTCTGGCACGTGCCAAAAAAGGAATTGTGCATTTCTAGGATCTCGGGATCTTCAAAGTGAGCCTTCGGCTCAAGCATTGATCTATCTTCAGGGGTATCCAGCTCACCTGCAAAAAAGTAGCACTCATATCCGTTGCGCTCTAATACCTGATACCACTTGTAGGTCTCAAGGGATACACCATCTGTGCCCGCTATGCGCGTGGAAACAAACCCGATCCGTTTCACGGCTATTATTCCTCCAAAATACCATTTGCTGGCGATTCAAAAGCCTTTGTCTCACTTGAGTCTGTTGGTTGATTGACACGTACTAGCGCCATCGGGTCAGGCCAAAGAAGTGATTCAGCCTCCCTTAACTAGAAACGCCAAAAACCAAATAACCTGACTCTTTTATATGGGATGAGCGGTCAAAAGGCAAGCTATTCAGCGGCGCTTAACCACACTTGGTGTAGCCGCAGAAATGACAGGTCATACAGCCCTCTTCGAAGCTTATTGTTTCGCCACATTCCGGACACGTTTCACCCATAAGACTGTACTCTTGTTTGGTTCTTCTCTTGCTGTCCTTACCTTTGAGGTATCTTCTCTCCAGTACCCGCGCAATCGCGTCCGGTATGGAAAGGACCAATCCGTCCTTCTGAAATACAGGGTGTTCCCCTCCTATCCCTTTTAATTGATCCACAATGTCTTTGACGCTTACCCCCGACCTCAAGGCCAGCGAGACCAGTCGTCCAATGGCCTCTGTTTTGGCTGTGGTTGACCTACCCGATTTTCCAATTGTGGCGAAAACTTCAAATGGTCTACCATCCAGCTCGGTAACCGTTACATAGAGATTTCCATACCCCGTTACCATCTTAGTGGTGAAGCCCTCCAGTGTCTCTGGCCTTTCCTTAACTGCTGTCATGAAACCACTTTCGTGGGAGGATTTATCCGCAAGGGACAAAACCTGATTTTCCTTACTGCCATCTCGGTAAATGGTAACTCCTTTGCAACCAAGCTCGTAGGCAAGATTATAAACCTTGAGAACGTCTTCCACCGTTGCATCTCGAGGCAGGTTAACAGTCTTTGACACAGCATTATCCGTGTACTTCTGGAAAGCAGCCTGCATTCTCACGTGCCACTCTGGAGAAATATCATGAGCTGTAACAAATACTTTTCTAACATCCTCCGGAATCTCCTCCAGATCCCTTATGCTTCCCCTCTTGGCAATGGTGTCCATTAGCTCCTTACTATAAAATCCCCTCTCCTTAGCAACCTTTTCAAAATATGGGTTCACTTCCATAAGTTTTTCATTGTCCATCACATTTCTCACAAAACAAAGGGCAAACAGAGGCTCTATCCCACTCGAGCACCCTGCAATGATACTCAGGGTGCCGGTAGGCGCAATGGTGGTCACAGTAGCATTTCGGTAAACGCAGTCTTCCTTGTCTTTATATATGCTCTTCCCAAAGTTTTTGAAAGGGCCTCTCTCTTCAGCAAGTTTCTTTGAAGCCTCGTGGGATTCGCGCTGGATAAACGCCATTACCTGTTCAGCCACCTCCAGCGCCTTTTCAGAATTGTACGGTATCCCCAGCTGGTAGAGCATATCAGCGAACCCCATGACCCCTAACCCTATCTTTCGATTCCCTTTTACCATTTCGGCTATCTCTGGAAGGGGGTATTTTGACACCTCCATAGTGTTATCCAGAAACCTGACCGCATACCACACCGTCTCCTTCAACCCTTCCCAGTCAATCACAGGGCCCGCGCCATTTTCGGTCACAAATTTGGCCAAATTTACTGAACCCAGGTTGCAGGCCTCCATAGGCAACAGAGGTTGTTCTCCGCAAGGGTTCGTACTCTCAATCTCTCCTAATTCGGGGGTGGGGTTGTCCTTGT
>Ga0164310_10002292_pt1 | contig 10976 bp, 10 predicted proteins | sample GuaBasSedimGuay1_FD_121795 | JGI IMG/M metagenome (GOLD analysis project Ga0164310, IMG submission 121795) | Subseafloor sediment microbial communities from Guaymas Basin, Gulf of California, Mexico - Guay1, Core 4569-9, 0-3 cm | ecosystem: Environmental > Aquatic > Marine > Hydrothermal vents... | reverse complement strand
TCTTCCTCCGGATTCTTTGGGTCAGCGACCTTTACGAGAATGTTGCTTCCGTCATGAAGATTAAGTTGTATGTGGCCGCCGTCAACTGTCGTTTTGTTCTCTATTCTACAAAGCTTGAATGTAGCCTCATCCTTAGGAATTGGATGAAGAATAAGTCCCTTCTTTGAAGGAAGAATTCTGAAGATTTTCTCAACCTCGGGAATTTCAATTACATCCATTAATCCCGCCGGGTAGAGCTCCTCCTTCCTAACCTTTCCGTCAATCATGATTTTGCCTTGAGCAACAATCTTCTTTGCTTCAACCCGGGTTTTCGCGTAACCTAAAATGTCACGAAGTATAAGCACTAAAGGTAAGCATCTGGAAATTGGATGAGGGCCTGGCTTAGGCTTAACGGCCCACACAAACCTTTTTCTAGGAATCGGCCAGATTTTAGGTGCCGGTTTACGTTTAAGATGCTCTTTTCCTCCTTTTCTACCCAAAGTTAGGCCTCCCTCTCAATTTTCTTCTTTTTAGAAGATTTCTTTTCCTCCTTTTTCTTCTGAACAGTTGATTTCCTCTTTTTCCTTTGAGTTTTCTTGGCTTTCTCTTCAATTTTCTTTTCTTCTTTTTCAGCGGTTTTTTCTTCTGCTTCTTCAGTTATTTCCTCTTCTATTTTTCTCTCTTCTTTTGCTTTTTTCTCTTCAGCCTTTTCCTTAGCCTTACTTTTTCTTTCGATGATTTTTCTTCTCCACTTATCATCCAAGTTAAGTTCGGTGATCATAACCTTTGAGGGGTGAATAGGCACATTTATTGTTGTTCCGTCAACTTTTTCTCTAGTTATTCCTTCTATTGTGATTCTTAGCTTTTTGCGGAAAACTTTTAGGACTTTTCCCTCTAGCCCCTTGAAGTCACCTCTCATAATTTGAACTTTGTCGCCTACGCGGACCGGAAGTGATCTGAATCCGTATTTTTCTCTAAGTTCTGGAGCTAGGGGTGCAGAGAGAAACCTGTACTTAATGTGTAATGGTGCAGTATATAGTCTCTTGCGCTGTTTCGAAGGTTTTGAGGTTACAGTTTTCGCCATACACATTCACCTTATACTATTATGCTTGCGGCGCTTGCTATCCGAGGCCATCTTTCAGCCGCCTCTCTCGCCACAGGGCCTCTGATTTCTGAACCCTTCATTTCGCCTTCAGGCGTCATTATCACGGCTGCATTATCCTCAAATTGAACCCATATCCCTTCAGGCCTTAAATAGGGCATTCTCTGCCTAATTACAACGGCATGGAATACTTTCTTTCTCATGTCTGGGGTGCCCTTTCTAACTGAGACAACTATCATGTCTCCTACTGCTGCTGAGGGCACTCGCCGCAATCTGCCCTTATAACCTATAACTTGTATTAGTCTCAGCTCCTTTGCCCCAGTGTTGTCGGCGCATCGAAGCATGGTTCCAGCGGGAAGTCCTCTTGGAATTTTGGGTCTTTGGCCAACCACTCCTCTTACAAGCAGTGCTCTTCTAGCTCTAGCAGCCATTCTACTTCTCCTCCAACTTTTCGATGACTACGAATGAAACTGTCTTGCTTATGGGTCTGCATTCAGCTATTCTAACCTTGTCGCCTTCCTTCGCGTTGATGCATGGCGGATTATGGGCGGGAATATGGCTGTGTCTCCGCTCATACCTCTTGAATTTTGGAACATAATAAAGGTAGTCTCTCCTAACGATTACCGTTTTATTCATTTTTGCACTAACCACTACGCCGTCTAGGGTTCTTCCACGAATTGATAGTTGACCGTGAAATGGACAATTTTTATCATCGCATGTTTTTTTAGGCTTTTTCAGCGAGATAGCCATCACCAAAGCCTCCTAATTTTTCTCTTCAGCCTTTCTTCAGGCCTTCCAACTATGACTTTTCCGTCAACCTCAACTATTGTTCCGTCATTTAACTTAAAGTGAAAAATATTGTTTTCTTTGGGAACTATTCGCTTTTTCCCGTCTTTTCCCAATAATACTAGTGTTTTCTTGGTTTCATCAATTATTTTTCCCGTTAAGCCTACATATCCAGGATGGGAACTTTTAACGATTTTGGCTTCAAGCCCGATAAATTCATGTCTCAAAAATGATGGAGTAACTTTCATTTCTTTCTCTGCTCCTTTGCCTTAGCCTTCTTTTCTTCATTTTCAATTGTTAATATTCTTGCGATGGCTTTTCTGAGCTCCCTCGCTCTTGAAGTGTTCTCCATTGAGCCTCCAGCCTTAATCATAGTTTTTATTCGCATTAATTCTGCCCTTAACTCGCTAAGCTTTTTCCTTCTTTCTTCGGGGCTCATTTCACGTATTTCTTTAACCCTCAATATTGGCATTAACTTTCAGCCTCCTCCTTCTTTTCTTCCTTAGGCTTTTCCTCAGCTTCTGTCTCCGCGGGAGCCTTCCCCAATGACTCGAGTATTTTTATTTTATCTGGGAATTCGGCGTCTGGGGGCATTATTCTAACTTTTACTCCAAATATTCCGGGCTTAAGCTGAACGTGCACTTCTGCCTTTCGCATATACTTCATGGCTGGTTCTCCGCTTTTTGGGAGATATCCAGCTCTAAATTTTTCGTATCTAGCCCGTTCAGTTCTAAGCTTTCCGCTGATGATTATTTCGGCTCCTAGGGCACCAGCCTCCATTATTTGGTTAAGAGCCCAGAATCCGGCTCTTCTGAAGTGTACCCCCCTTCTTAGGGCAGAAGCTATTCTTGAAGCTACAATGTAGGCGTTTAATTCTGGAACTTCAATTTCTGCAACTGAAATCTGAGGGTTTGGAAGTCCAAATTTTTCTTCTAGGGTTCTTGCTAGTTGACGTATGGTTTCTCCGCCTCGACCTATAACGACTCCGGGTCTCATGGCGTAAATTACAACGTGGGTTCCAAGCGGAGTTTTTGTTATTTCAACCCCGCCATAACCAGCATTTTCAAGCTCCTTCTGTAAGAACTCGTCAATCTGAGCCTTCTTGACAGATTCAGATATGAAATGTTTTATTGTAGACATTACTCCTCCTCAGCTCCTATAGGTCTTTCAATTTCCTCTAAAACAACCTCAACATGAGTTAAAGTTTCAAATCTTGGGGATGAACGGCCAAAAGCCCGCGGCTGATACCTTTTAATTTTCATCCCCGGATAGGCAGAAGCATGAATAATCTTCAAATTTTCAGTATCTAGACCCTTATTTTCAGCGTTTGCTTCAGCATTTTCTAAAACTTTCAATATATGCCTAGCTGCCTTAACCGGATACTTTCCAGCATCAGCCTTCTGCAAAGAACCTTTATGCCCGACCTTCTTTCTGTAACGCTTGAAAGGAACTGGCTGCTTTTTCGCAATAACCAAACGTAAAAATCTTTTAGCCTGCTCCAGACGCATACCCTTAATTGTATTGCATATTTCGCGGGCTGCTTTATGGGATATTCTAAGCTCACGCCCGCTAGCCTTAACTGTACGTTCAGGGTCTAAATCCGTGATTGAGTATCCCCATTCTGGCACTGTTTATTCACCGTTTGCAATTCAACTGAATAATCGTGATTTATAATCTTTTTCATTTTTAAGTAACCTCCTAAGACCACACATTTTGCCTCATTCTCAGTCTAGACAATTTTCTGCACTTATTCAGAGATAAAGTGAATAAAGCTAAAATTCAATAACCATAAAATAGGCGCAGAACAATGAGCCAATATAGCAACATAGATTACAAGGAAGACTTAAAGCAGGCATGTTCTTTTGACATCCTCTTCCCCCAGCAGAGTTTTATTACTTTTCAGTTAACCCCCCTTTTGTAACATTAACGTTTAAAATTTAATTATTGGGGAATCGAAATTCTTTATTTTATTAGTAGAACTTTTTTCGGTATGTAAAGTACAGTAATGCTTTTAAATTTAGTCAAGTAAATGGAGTCACGGAATGCATTTTCCTTTCTAAAGGAGAAGAATGCATTCTATATGGTAAATAGGGAGAAAGGAAATTGAGTAATTGGAAGAGAAGAATAGTTTCTATCTTTATATTTCTTATGATTGCTACAACACTGTTCTTAGTTCGAGTGCCAGCTTCTCCGCAGACTATATTGTCCATCGAACCTTCATCAATAAACGTGGCGGTAGGCAACACATTCAGTGTAAGTCTTATGATAACAGACGTAGTTGATCTCTATTCATGGGAAGTTAGAATAGATTTCGATCCAAACGCGATAGAGTGTATAGGTGCTGAAGAAGGCCCATTTCTTATCAGTGTTGGCCCAACTACTTGGCCAGCCCCGTTAATAAATAACACTGCTGGATATATCCAGATGGCATGCGCATTGTTGGCTCCGCCAGGAGCAAGTGGAAGCGGAATATTAGCAGACATAACGTTTCGATGCATATCAGCGATGGAATCGCCCCTCCTCATAACAAGCTCCACACTCCTGGACTCTGCAACTGAACCCATCCCTCATGAAATAAAAGACGGCTACGTGTACCAAGTAGAGCCCACATTCATTTGGAAGAACTCTTATCCAGACTATGCCCCAAGTGGAGTGCCAGACTTCGACCAAAAACAAGATGCTTGGACAAATCCAGTATCAGGAGCTTGGAGCTGGTGCGGCCCAACCGCGGTCGCAAACTCACTCTGGTGGATGGATTCAAGATTTGAAACTAACTTGATACCTCCACCTACAGTCATCGATAACTTCCCACTGGTTCAATCGTATGATGGATGGGATGACCACGACCCAAACAATGTTGATCCCTTTATCAGAGACCTAGCGTGGTTTATGGATACAGACGGACAGAGAACTGGCCTCACTCATTCGGGCACAAAAGTTGATGACATGCAGGCAGGCATAGCCCAATACCTAAGTTCAAAGGGCTTAAATCCAAAGGGAGATTGCAATGGAGACGGTTTCGTAGATTACAATGACATAAAAATAATAGAAAATGCTTACGGCTCTAGTCCTGGAGACCCAAACTGGGACATGCGCGCTGACATCAACCAAGATAACACTGTAAGCGTATATGATATTGTTATAGCCGCAGATCATTATGGTGAATATGGAATGTTTTATGAAAAGACCGTTAAAATGCCTACCTTCGACTACATAGTACAAGAGGTGGAAAAATGTGAAGATGTCATCCTTCTACTTGGATTCTGGCAGGAGCAACCTCCAGAGTCGGAAAATTGGGTGAGAATTGGAGGCCACTACGTAACGGTTGCTGGAGTTGATCCGAACGGAAAGATCCTGGCATTTAGCGATCCCTTCACGGATAACGCGGAATTAACCGGAAACGGAGTAGTTAAACCTCCGCCACCTCATCCGCATCCCCCGAATCCTCCGGACACTGTTCACAATAACGCATCGTATGTCTCCCACGACTTTTATTCAGCACTCATTCCTAGCAGCGGCCCAAGTCCAGGAAACCCGAATTTTGGAGTGGCATACGAACCAGAGATGTTTTATGACCTAATAGATAATTTCCAAGGGCAGAATTGTCCAGATGAATTTGAAGAACAGCAAGGCGGGTATAACCAATTATGGCCTATTTCAGTGGAAGTAGAATATGCAATAGTAATCTCGCCTATGGATTGGTACTTTAAGCCCGGACAGCCAGACTACGCTCCACACGGCATACCAGATTTCGATCAAAGACAGGATAACTGGACAAATCCATACCCGCCAGTAGGAACATGGAGCTGGTGCGGCCCAACGGCTTTAGCGAATTCCTTCTGGTGGCTTGATTCTAGATATGAACCCGGAAATACGCCTCCACCTGAAATTTCAGATGGATTCCCATTAGTAACAGCCTATGGCGAATGGGACGACCACGACCCAAACAACGCTCCAAAACTAATTGAAGAACTAGCATGGTATGTTGATTGTGACGGCTTGCGTACAGGAGACCAACATTGTGGTACATTTGTCTGGGACATGCAAGCAGGCATAGAAATGTATGTAGAAGATAAAGGGTTGACGTGGAAATTCTACGAGCATACGGTAGAGAGGCCGGACTTCAACTTAATCGAAAAGGAGCTTAAGAGATGTCAAGATGTGATACTTCTGCTCGGATTCTGGCAATACGATCCTGATATTATGGAATGGACACGTGTTGGAGGCCACTATGTAACGGTTGCTGGAGTTGACTCAATGAATATGAGAATAGCAATCAGCGACCCCATCCGCGACCATGCAGCTGAAGGCTATCCAGGATTCCTACTCTATCCGGAATCTCCACCCGATCCAGTGCCACCTGAATTACACAACAATGCAAGTTGGGTTTCATACGACTTTTATAACGTCATCGAGCAATGGTGCCCAGGAGGAGATTTATCATTAGAAGGCTATATCGAAGAAACTGGCGGAGGAGGCTTAGGTTCGGTAGAGAACTTCATAATGTCGAATTTCCCAACTGGAGAAATGCAACCATACCAATCAGGACTTCCAATTTATACGCAAATAGAATACGCCGTCATAGTTTCTTGCAAGCCGGGAGTAGTTGCGGCTGGTTCAGAGGATGGAAACGTTTATGTAAATGACTTCTACGGCAACTTACTATGGCAATGGAATACAAGTCTACCAGTTGTGTCTGTAGCCTTAGATACAAATGGAACTTACCTAGTTTCCGGAAGCAGAGATTTGCCAGAAGGCCCCGGACTTCTAAGCTTTTACGATGTTAACGCGGGGCCTCCACCACTCTGGACTGCTGAATTGCCAATCTCCGAAAGTTACGATGGAGGCTGGGCAGGAACAGAATCAAAATCAGTTGATATAAAATACAATATATACAACCAATTCGATGTGGTTGCTGCGGCAACAGACAATGGATTATACTTATTCGACCAATATGGCAACCTAATTTGGGAATACCTAGAGACGCCAATAACCATAGTTAGAATTTCCCAAGATGGAAAATACATAGCGGCAGCCGATTATCATACTGGCAACATCTATCTATTCTCCCATCTGCGCGATGGAACCCCTGGATGGGGGCCGGAGGATGGATTACCTCTTTGGTTTATAAGCGGTCTGGGACAGCCGGGAACCATGATCTGGGTGGCAATCTCAGGATTAGGGGATTACATGGCAGTCGGCGGATATCATCCGGAGCCAGGACCTTTCGTAGCCCTATTCTCCAGAAACGGAACGATGATATGGCAATATTCGCTTCCGAAGGGAGATTACATAAGGGTCGATATGCCATGCAACGGCAGGAGCATAGTCTCCGTAAACGATGATCCCTCAGACAGTAAAGGATGCGACCTCAATTACTTCAGCGATCTAGCTGACGGAACGCCAGGATGGAGCTCCTCAGACAATACTCCAATATGGAGCTATTGGCCTGGAAAAGAAAATGAATTGGCACAAAATCCATACCATGACTTCTACACTGTGGCAATATCGGAGAATGGAGACGTAATTGCAACTGGAGGAGCCGATGGAATAAGTAACATTTACATGCTGAACACTAACGGCACTATCCTACAAAAAATACCCAACGGAATAACTGTTAACTGCATTGATTTGACATTCACGGGACAATTTGGAATTGCTGGAGACGGCACCGACACCTATGGATTCTTTGACAAAGACCAAGGGCTTCAATGGACTTACACAACAGGCGGCCGAATCAATTCGGTAGCCATATCAAAGTTTTATCCATGCATGTTCCCGTATCCAAACCATAACGTAGCAGTTACAGCTTTGCAACAAGATATCAGAGCAAAAACGGTCATAGGACAAAATAATACATTGAGAATATACGTTAATGTAACTAATTATGGAAGCTTCACTGAAACATTCGAAGTTGTCATATGGGCGAGAGGACCATTCACAAGCCCATCTTCAAGCGAAGAAATTGACATAGCTAGACAACGGGTAACCCTTAACCCCGGAGAAACCACAACGCTAATTCTGACGTGGAATGCGTCAGCGCCTAAAGGCATCTATACACTCTACGGTGAAGCAGAAATAATGAAAGATGAAATCTACGTCTACAACAACGAACTAATCTGCCCTAAACTGATATACATAGTTATTACAGGAGACATAGATCATGACGGTTCAGTGGGCCTAACAGACCTAGTAAAACTAGCACTGTACTACGGCTCTGTAGATCCGTGGCCTTAACCTCTCCCCTTTTTTTGCAAGTTCAGAACATTAAACATCTCATTTTTTACTTAAAGTCAAAATTTTAGCCTCTCGGATGGATCTCCTGACCATTCCATCGATATCGAGAGTTTTCTCTACTTCTAGGATGTTTTTTAGTTTAACTCGGGTTGCTGGCCTCTTCGGAACAGCTGTGCAGCCCATAGCTTTTCGAGTTGAAACTTCAAATGTTCCTATTTTCTTTGATAGACGCTCAGTTTCAACTTTATCAAAGCCTATTAATGGCCGGTAAACGGGATACATTTTTGCAGCTTCGTTTAGGACTTTAAGATTCCAGAGTGTCTGGCTTGCCTGTTCTCCTATAGACTCGCCGGTAACTATACCTTCAGCTTTTTCTTTGCGGGCGACTTCTTCGGCTATACGGTACATCATACGCTTGCAGAGTATGCATGTTAGGCGTTCTGGGCCTTTTTCTTTAATTTCTATTAGATTTGGGCCGTGGGGAATTATGTAAAACTTCATTGGGTAGCCTATTGCCCATTCGGCGAGTTTCTCGGCGACGGCTACTGCTCTTTTTAGGGTTGTTTCATCGGTGAATGGATAATTGTCAAAGTATATGGGGATTATTGGGGCGCCACGCTTCATTACAAGCCAGCAAGCTACCGGTGAGTCTATTCCTCCGCTTAGGAGACAAACGAGTTTTGGCTGTGCGCCTAATGGAAAGCCACCTGGTCCATAGAAAACTTCTGAGTATATGTAGGCTTTATCTTCCCTAATTTCAATTTGAATTTCTGCATCTGGATTTTCAAGGTCAACCTTCAATTTGCGGTCAGCCAGTCCATCAAGTATGGCCTGTCCAATCTCTCGGCATACATCCATGCTTGTATATGGATGAGAGCCGACCCTTCGACATCTAACCGCAAATTTCGAATTTTCACCCAGCTTTTCTTTGGCCAGTTCCAAGCTTCTTTTTTTGATGGCCCCTAAATCTGATGTTGTTTCTATTGCTGGCGAGAGTGAGGATATCCCGAAAACTTTAACAAGTTTTTCAGATGCTGCAAGCGGTTTTTCCATTTTTATGTATATCCTTCCGGGATGCCGCAAGAATTCTTTAGGTTTAATGTTATAGAAGGTTAGGGTTTTCTTTATATTCTTTAGAATCAGATTTTCATATGATCTTCTTGTCCACTCGCTTTTTATCCCTATTTCTCCTCCAAAGCGAATGATGAGTGTGTCAAATTTAATTGGCAATAGAAAGATCCCCAAAGCTAAATTACTGAGCTTCTTCATAAATTGTTCTGATGAGCAAGCTTATAAAAATTGAACCTTTCGAACTGCCAGACGATCTGATTTATGAAATTTACTTTTCTAAGTTTTTTCCAATTGAACAACTCATTAAAAAGGGACTTATGAAGAGAACGAAGTATGGAATAACTGTAACCAAGGAATTTAAAGAAAGAATAATTCGCCAAATAGAAAAACTTCAGCTGAATCAAAGCTTGGCTTCAAAATTCAGAAGGAGAAGATATTTAGAAATGAAACTGGAAAAACTTTGGAATCCCATAGTCTGCGCGGTTGCTGAAACCAACAGATGCGAATACGTAGCTAAGAGAGATGGCATATATGTTCCCTTAAGCCTCGCGGACACTATAAGAAGCGAAGCTTCAGCAATCTACCAATGGTTTAGACATGTCAAAAACATCCTAGAGAAGGCAAGTAAAAATAATTTTGAAATTATGGGCGAATATGTGTGATCAGCATTTAATAATTAAAAAATAGACAGATTCTTCTAATTTTGGATTCATAAAGTTTAGCTAAAACGTCGAATCCTTATCTTTTAGGTGAAATTGTTGAGAATTGGCTTTTTCGGTTGGGAATATCCTTCTAAGCTTGTCGGTGGTTTAGGCACATACGCAGAATACATAACTCGTGAATTTGTTTCTTTAGGTCATGACGTAACGGTTTTTACGCTTAATCCTGGAAACCTAAAAACTCATGAAATTTTAAGGGGCGTTGAAGTTCATAGACCCATGATTGCTGATGCAAGCAATGTTTTTCCAATGTTCGTCATAGACGACTTGAAAAAGTGGGGCACAAACATCCGATTCTTCAACGACCTCTTCATATACAATATTCTAAGCGCAACCAAAATGATCAATAGCCTAATGCGAAAGGAAGGCTACAACTTTGACATTGTCTGCGTCCACGACTGGCTAAGCAGCATTTCAGGATTAATAATAAAGAATGAAACAAACATTCCAGTTGTTTTTCACGTTCACAGCACAGAGTTTGGAAGAAGCGGCGGATGCGGCTCAGAGGTGGTTTCGCATCTTGAATGGGCAATGGCAAATGCCGCCGACAGAATAATAACTGTAAGCTACGTCATGAAAGAGGATTTAATTAGACACGGATGGCCCGGATACAAAATCAGCGTTGTCTGGAACGGCGTAGACCCGAAAAAGTATAATCCGGCTAATTGTAAAGCCGAAGATATTGAGAGACTTAGAGAATTCTATGGAATAACATCGAATGAGAAAATGATATTCTTTCTGGGCAGACTTACATGGGTTAAAGGCGTGAGAAATCTCGTTCAGGCAATGCCTCTGGTTTTAGAGGAGTTTCCAAACGTTAAGCTCGTCATTTTAGGCAAAGGTGAACAGCAAAGCGACATTCAAGAAGCAGTTCACAGACTCGGAATTCAAGATAAGGTCATCTGCAGATTCGACTTTGTCCCAGAAAAGGAGCGAATACTCCACTACGCAGCCGCAGACCTATGTGTATTCCCATCAATCTACGAGCCTTTCGGCATAGTCAGCCTAGAAGCAATGAGCATGGCCAAGCCAGTAGTTGTAGGCGGCCACGGCGTAGTAGGCTTCAAAGAACAGGTTATAGC
>Ga0164310_10002291_pt1 | contig 10976 bp, 11 predicted proteins | sample GuaBasSedimGuay1_FD_121795 | JGI IMG/M metagenome (GOLD analysis project Ga0164310, IMG submission 121795) | Subseafloor sediment microbial communities from Guaymas Basin, Gulf of California, Mexico - Guay1, Core 4569-9, 0-3 cm | ecosystem: Environmental > Aquatic > Marine > Hydrothermal vents... | reverse complement strand
TCAGGGGTGACCTCTCTACCGAGAACAACGTCAACGCCCAGCAGACGCATCTGATGCGTTAGGTACTCCACTAGGTTTCCCAGTTCTCTCCTCTCTCTTGGAACCGCCGCCCACCACATCTGGCCTCCGAGCGCATCACTCTTCTCATACAGGGTAACCCTGTGTCCCCTAAGGCTGGCTACCCTCGCCGCCTCCATTCCTCCTGGACCCCCGCCGATAACCAGAACCTTCTTTTGAGTTTCAACTGGTTTGATCTCGTACTCAGCTTCCCTCGAAACCGCAGGGTTAACAAGACACTCAACGGGCTTACCTGCGAAGACATGGTCGAAACACCCCTGATTGCATCCGAGGCACTTCCTGATTTCATCAAACCTCCCCTCCATAGCCTTTACTGGGAATTCGGGGTCGGCTATGAGTGCCCTACCCAGGGAGATGAGGTCCGCCTTACCCTCCCTTAAAAGCCTCTCGGCAACCTGGGGATCGTTTATCCTGTTCCCCGCGACAACCGGGACACTAACCGCTTCTCGAACCTTCTCGGCGAGGTAGGCGAACGCTCCCCGCGGAACATTCATAGTGATCTGGGGAACGGGGGATTCGTGCCAGGCGGCGGCGATGTTAAAGCAGTCCACGCCAGCCTCCTCCAACTCCCTAGCTATTACCACGGTGTCCTCAATGGAGTTGCCGCCCTCCATGTACTCGTCGCCGGAGAGCTTAAAAATAACTGGAAAACCCTCGCCCAGCTTCTCCTTTATGCGCTGAACTATCTCCACCGCGAATCTGACTCTACCCTTAACATCTCCACCGTCCTGTCCCTGCGCTTGTTCGTCCTCGGTGAGAGAAACCGAGCCACCAGGTAGCCGACTCCACCTATCACCTCAACCGCGTCAAACCCAGCGACCCTGGCTCGCTTCGCCGCCAAGGCGTAGTTCTCCACGGTCTCCTCGATTTCTGGAATGGTTAGCTCTTTCGGAACCTCTCCTGTAAGCTTACACTTAACGGCGGAGGCGGAAACCGGCTGAGCTCCGAGGATGAAGCTCCAGGTCTGGGGACCAACGTGCAGCAGCTGCGCAGCGGCTCTGGCTCCATGAGTTCTAATCACGCTAGCTAGTTCCTTCATTCCTGGAATGTATTTGTCCTCACTCAGACTCATCATGTTGGGCAGCCCTAGTGCCAGGGGCTCGGTGGCGCAGCCGCCCACGAGGATAATTCCCGCTCCACCCCTGGCTCGAGCCTCATAAAACTTCACAACCCGCTCATTCACCATGTTATCGGGGCAGAAGCCGAGGTGCATGGCGGGCATAAATATCCTGTTTCTGATCTTCATGCTTCCAATGCTTACTGGTTCAAACAGTTTCAAACGCGAGGCCTCCTTTTTCAGTTAGAATTATTCTCACGCGTTTCTCTACTTGTCACTAGAACGGGGGATCTGCTTGTCGTTTTAACACGGTCTAGTTGGCAACTCAGGTGAGATGTGACGCTTCGTCCCCATTTTTGTGAGTCGCTCCACTGTAAAGGAAAGTTTTATGTCCATGCTTGGAACTTGAATTCTTTTGCCCATTCTTTGTAACCTATTCTGAAGAGTTTCAGGCGGTTCTTGTTGATTTTGTAGTCCAGTTCGACTCCAACGCTTGGGTTCTTCAGTATTTCTCGATACTTCTCGTAGTAATCATCAACATCGGTGGCTTCTTCCACGAGTCTCGTCATCGCTTTCTCGGTGAAGTACAGGATAAGGTCCGGCCTCTCCTTCGCTGGTCCCTCTTCGAATCTGACCTCTTTCTCTGAAACCTTCTTAAGGTGGAACACAACCTTATCGCCACTGTCGAGTGTGAAAGGGCGGATGTGGTACTCCCACAGGGCTCCGACCTCAAGGTGCTTCATAAGGTCGGGGTGCTTGGGGTAAAACGACTTGGCTTTCTCTATGAGTTCCTCGGCACTAGGCATGAGAACAACCTCCACGTTCCGTGAAACAATCACGGATTATTTGGAAATATCCTCCACAACTATTTAAAATTAAACCATAGGCTCTCGAACCCATCACTTACGGAATCATCCTCCTCTCGAAGGGGTGTGTCTAACTGCTCACGAGTAGCCAAAATTATTAAATTAACCAGTGTATAATAGTTTTAACCTACAAAGGTACGGTGAATCACAAATGGAGATTATGGACCAGATAGTAATGATTCCTGGGCGTTCCTGGGCGTCAAACGTTTATGTTGTGGGCAGGGACGAGCTGGCACTTGTCGATTCGGGTCTAGGCGGGGATTTTCACGGCTACATCATCAGGGAGATGGAGTCCCTAGGCCTGAGGCCGAACAGAATAGAAAAGCTCGTGTTGACCCACTTTCACCCCGACCACATAGGGGGTGCACCCGAGATCGTTGGCTTCTGCTCACCCCTCGTGATGATCCACGAAGCTGAGGCTGACTACGTAGAGGACAGGATGGGTATCGAGGTTCAGGTCAGACTGAAGGACGGAGACACAATACAGCTGGGGGGCATGAATTTCCAGGTGCTCCACACACCCGGACACTCCCCGGGCGCGATATGCCTGTACAACGCCGAGAGGAAGATTCTCTTCTCCGGTGACACCGTCTTCGCCTACGGGATAGGACGCACAGACATCCCCGGAGGAAACACGAGAGAGCTCAAAAAGTCCATAAAGCGATTAACAGAACTGGACGTGGAGATACTTCTACCAGGCCATGACGTGCCTGTTCTTGGACACGCGAACGAAAACATACAGATAGACTATTCTCTGATCGAGTCAATACCTGATGACTACTGAACCCAGACGGTTGCAGGGATTTTTCACCCTTTTCATCTTTCTTCCGTTTGTTTTGGTTCTGTTAACTATTTTTCTATTACACTTCTAATAGATTATATTCCTTTTTGGATAAAATAGTCTATAAATTAGATTTAATACCTAGATGAATATAAAGAGTAAATTTTATATATATGTTTATCAAAAATATTTGATTCAAATTGGAAAAAAGGTTGGTGAAAATTTGGTAGGTGTGCCAAAGGTTCTTGCGATAGACGCTGGAGGAACCATGACGGACACGATCATCATAGACGGTGAAGGACACTTCACCATAGGAAAGGCGAGAAGCACCCCCACGACGAATCAATCGGATTCCCCAACTCTGTGGAAAACGCTCTTGGTTACTGGGACATGAAAACGAGAGACGCTGTCCCCAGCCTCGAAACAGGCATATACTCAGGAACAACCATGCTCAACAGGGTGCTCGAGAGAAAGGGGAGTAGAGTTGGAGCCATAGTAACCAAGGGGATGGAGCACTATTTCCGACTGGAGCGGGCCAAGCAGACCTACATGGGCTACTCGTACCAAGACAGATTCCACGCCGCCACCCACGTTCACAACGAGCCTCTCATACCGGAAGAATTGATTCGAGGCGTTAGAGAAAGAATAGACGTCATGGGAGACATCGTTATACCCTTATACGAACACGAGGTTAAATCCGCCGTTGAAGAACTGCTGGACGAGGGAGTTGAGGTCATCGTCATCAACTTTCTTTACTCGTTTAGGAACGGTGTCCATGAGAGTAGGGCGAAGGAAATAGCGAAACAAGTGATGGCGGAAAGAGGTGTTGACATTCCTATCATAACGGCTTCCGAGTTTCACCCAATTAGAGGCGATTTATAAAAGGAACGAGCAGCTCATATCTATTTACAGTAGCTCGGTTAAACGTGTTAAAAATGACACCCGTTAAATTAAAATGTGTGCCTGTGGAATTAGTCCTGTATCTTTTAAAGTCTACGTATCATTCAAAAGTTGTCTGCTCACGATATCCGATTGGAAGGTGCCCTGTATGAAAAGACCGTTTGAAGAACTTTTTTCAGATACGGCGGCTAAGCTTAAGGTTTCGGTTATACGGGAGCTTCTCAAACTGACTCAGAAGCCGGAGGTCATATCCTTCGCTGGAGGATTGCCGAATCCGGATGCTTTCCCAGTCCAGCAGATACACAAGATATGTCCAGATGTTATCAACAATCGGTCTGCGCTCCAGTACGGAACGACGGAGGGTGTTCCCGAACTGAGGGACGCTCTCAAAGAGAGGATGGCGCGGAAAAACGTGAAGTGTGAGTTAGAGAACATTCAGATAACCTCTGGTTCTCAGCAGGCGTTAGACATTCTTGGGAGGATTCTACTCAATCCCAACGATTTGATTCTGACAACCTGCCCCACGTATCTGGGGGCTATCCAGGCTTTTGGGTTCCGTGACCCGAGGTATGAGCTCGTGGAGATGGATGAGCACTCCGTGATTGTGGAGGATTTGGAAGCCCGCCTTGAGGACATACACAAGCGGGGGGATGATAAACGCTTAAAGTTCTTCTACATTACTCCGACTTTCCACAATCCCGCCGGGGTGACCATCCCTGAGAAGCGGCGAAAGAGAATAATGGACCTCTGCAACGCGTACGACGTATTGATAATTGAGGATGACCCTTACGGGGAGCTGAGATACAGAGGGAAGGATGAACCCCTGCTCAAATCGCTGGACACCGAGGACCGCGTAATCTACCTCAGTACTTTCTCTAAGATACTCGTACCCGGGTTCCGCATCGCCTGGATGGTTGCGCCGGAAGAGCTGGTTAAAAAGTTCGTGATGGCGAAGCAGGCCGTTGACCTCTGCACAACCACCTTCACCCAGTACATAGGCGCGGAGTACCTGAGAAGAGGGTACGTGGATGAGCACATCAAAAAAATCAAGGAAATCTACGGGAGAAAGATGCAGATAATGCTCCGATCCATGGAGGAGTACTTCCCCGAGGGTGCAAAGTACGCGGAGCCAGACGGGGGAATGTTCGTCTGGGTCAGGCTACCCGAACACGTAAACACCATAGACATGTTCCACAAGGCAATCGAACAGAACGTCGCATACGTTGTCGGCTCAGCGTTCTACCCCAACGGAAAGGGAACCAACACTATGCGACTGAACTTCACACACCCCTCAGACGACAAAATCGAAGAAGGCATAAAAAGACTCGGAAACGTGCTCCACCAAGAACTTTCGAAAAAACCCTGAATTTCCTCCCCTCCTTGAATGAGAACAGCCGAGAGGGAATAAGGAAAACGGGGGCCACGTCCTCTTTCTTCCGTTTCCTACCGTTCATCTTTAATTTCTTGGATTATCACGTGGGTCAAGAAGATACGAGTTGGATATTGCTGCTGTGGGAATCGTTTTCCTGCTTGTTTGGGGTGTCTGGATGGTTCCGTATGAGGATGTAAAGTTCGGTTTCGTTCTGCCTCAGTATCCACTTGAGCTAATACTTGAGACCGGAGTGTACTCAGAGAAGAAGGGCTTGGACTCGGTTTGGGCGGCGGATCACACCGTGGGTATAGGAATCAAGCACTGGGACTTTTTTGAGGCTTGGAGCGTTCTAAGCGCACTGGCTGTAAAAACCAAGAGAGTTCTGCTAGGGACGTGTGTCAGCGATCCTCACAGGCGTCACCCCGCCGTGCTGGCCCAAACACTCATGACGCTGGACCACCTTTCCAAGGGCCGAGCGATACTTGGGCTCGGCGCGGGAGAGGCTATGAATCTCGTCCCCTATCACATTGAGTGGGATCGCCCAGTGACTCGTCTCAGAGAGGCTAGTGAGGTTATCCTAAAACTGTTGACCGAGGAGTTCTCAGACTACGATGGGGAGTTCTTCAAACTCGAGAAGGCTTTCATTAGGCCCAAGGGGGTTCAGGAGCCACACCCGCCAATATATTTTGGTGCGAACTCGCCCAGAACAATGAGGCTCACCGCGGAAATGGGTGATGGCTGGCTGCCCATAGGAACCTTTATGAAACCCGAGGACTACAAGGCGAAATTCGAACAAATCAAAAAGTGGGCGAAGGAGGCTGGCAGGGATCCCGAGCGGATTGAGCCGGCTATGTTCACCTACATGGTTGTAGCCAAGGATTACGACACCGCCCGCGAACTCGTGGAGTTTCCCGCCAAAATGCTTCTAGCCGGCTCCTACGACACTCTCAGAGAATTCGTCATAGAACCTCCCAAGATGAAACTGGATGTCCTACACTTCGTCTTCAACCCGGACACCATGATGGAAGCAGCATCAGAGGTTATGAGGATGCCCTTTGAGCCCATAGAGAAGAGGTTCATCTTCGGCTCCCCCGACGACTGCATAGACAAGATAGCAAAGTACGCTGACCACGGGGTGAAGCACTTCGCCATGGCGATGTACGTTCCCTCAAGGCTGAACAAGGAAACACTCGAACTCTTCGTAGAAAAGGTGGTACCATACTTCCGAGGCTAATCGCCGCGTCAACTGCGTACTCCCCTCAATCTAAAGCATGTCGTGATTAGTAAGCATAACTAGTCGATCCGATGCCGCACGGACACGCGTACCATGCGGTCCTACGGTAACAAGAAAGTGGAACGCATTTTCAATTCCGTAAGAGGCTCCCGCAAAAAATAGTGAATAAAGTTTTTGTAAGGTTCATTCATGTGACTCTTAACTTCGCTCAAAGGTTTGAGGAAGATATTTATTTGCTGAGACAGAAGCTGAGAACATGCCTCGAAATTATCCGGCGCAGTTCGAAACAACCATAAAATTACGGGACGGGACGGAAGTCTTTGTTCGACCTTTAAAGCCAGATGCGGATAAGGACAAGCTGTACGAGATGTACAGCACGCTGTCAAGGGAGACTAACTACTACCGCTTCCTGAACTATAAGCCGGTGACCAGGTGGATTGTGGAGCGGTGGGCCGACGTAAACTACGAGGACAAGATGGCGCTCCTGGCTATAGTGGAGGAGGACGGGGAGGAGAGAATAATCGCCGACTCCCGGTTCTATGTGGATAAGACCACAGGGGAAGCCGAGATAGCGATAGTTGTTCATGACGACTACCAGAACAGGGGACTCGGAACAAAGCTGCTCGCGTACACCATTGAGGCGGCGAGGAAAATGGGGGTAAAAAGGCTCTATGCCTTTCTCTCCCCGACGAACAGGAGAATAATCCGCGTGGTCAAAAAACTCGGCTTCACCGTTAAATGGGTTTCCGAGATAGGCGAGTACAGAGCCGATCTCCCCCTGCAAGAAACCAGAACATAACGTACACTCAGAGTGGTTGCTGTGTTGACCGTTTCGTTTTGATTTACATCCTGAACAGTAGTTTTGTGTCGGGGGGAATAGAGTCTATGTACTTTCTTCTAAACTCTTCGCTCAGCATTGGACACTCCCTGAAGACGCATGGCTCACTGTACATCGGGTGACTCCACATCCTGTCCAGAATCACTTTTAGCGGCTCCTCCCTGACGTTTCCGAAGGAGAGGGGCATGAAGCAGCAGGGCTGAACGTCACCGTATGGTGATATGTAGATGTAATCTTTGTTCGCTATTCCCCTGCACTGGCTTGAACTTTGATTCTGAAAGTAGAAGTCCCTGCACACGAAGGGGAAGTCAACAAGTTCCCTAACTCTCTCCTCCTCTTCGGGTGTCAGCCTCACATCAACATTGTGCAGCCACCTGCCGGCTGGTGTGGGAAGCAGGTACCTTACCCCCGTGGCACCCAGTTCCTTCGCCAGCTTGATAACCCTCTCGAATTCACCGTTGCTCAGGTTTTCCTTCGTCACGTAGGTGGATAGCATACACTTTAGCCCCACATCGAGCGCGTTTTCGCCGCCTGAACAGCCTTCTCAAAACACCCCTTATATCCCCGATACTTGTCGTGTTTTTCGGGAACTGGACTGTCGATGCTCACATAGAGCAGCTCCAAGCCACTATCTTTCAGTTTTTTCGCGTATTCTTTCGTGATGAGTAAGCCGTTGGTGTCCACAAACACGAAAACCGCTCTCTCCGAGGCGTAGCTTATAAGCTCCATGAGGTCCGGTCTAAGGGTGGGTTCCCCCCCGAAAAAGTTGACAACCAAGGCTTTATTAGCCTGGTCGAGCACGTCCTTAACTTCGTCGGTTGAGAGCTCCCGGTGCTTCTCCTTCAAGTAGTTTCCTGTGCAGCAGTGCCGGCAGTGGCACTGGCACTCATAGGTTATGCCGAACATGAGGTAGGGGACGGGGCCCCTTTCCTCAATCCACTTGGAAAGCTTTTCAGCGTCGAATGTCAGCGGAACACCCTTCTCCAACCATATAGCGCCATCCTTCGAATAGTCCCAAGACGACACTCCACACAAAACTTCCTTAAGATTTTGTAGATTTAATTAATTCTATAATTTAAATAGTTTATGACGCCTGAACCACGCCAAAAAATGATTGAAAGGTGAGAGCTCAGGAATGAGTTCTCGGACTTAACACTCTTGCGTGGAGCCGTGGGAATCAAGACGATGCAACAAGAGGGAAGAAGTGGACGAAAACGCTTTCCAGTTAACAAAGAGCCGGTTCTCTTGTCTAATCGTTGTACTGCTTTTTCGCTTCCCTTATGGCCGCCAGAAAGTCTATTATTAGCCTCGCCGCTACTTGCGCAGTGACTCCCGCGGGGTCGTAGAGAGGGTTCACCTCGACCAGGTCGAAGCCCACAATGTTTCCCTTCTCCGGTAGGGCGGTGAGCATTTCTCTCATCTGGAGGTAAGTGAATCCTCCGGGTTCGGGGGTTCCCGTTCCTGGTGCCACCGAGGGGTCAAGGGCATCTATGTCAATTGTGACGTAAATGTTTTCGGCCTCCGGGATCTGCTCCATCACCCAGCCTGTTCCCCGCTTTATGGCCTTCTCGGCTGTAATTATTTTTGAGCCGTATCTCTCCGCCTCTTCCGTGATGTATATGGGGTTGAGCAGACCCCTGATGCCTATCTGCGTGATTCCCTTAACGTGCTCCAGTTCGGAAGCCCTCTTAAGGGGGTTTGCGTGGCTAACCCTTATTCCCGCTACCTCATCCATGAAATCAAGATGAGTATCGAAGTGCACGATTTCTAGGTTTGTGCCTTTAAACGCTCTAATTACGGGGAAGGTGATTGAATGATCCCCTCCAAGGGTTATGGGGAACACGTTGCTGCTTACGATTTCCTGAACGTACAGGGTTATCAAGTCTAGGTTAAACTCGCTCAGCGTCGGCGCCACGGGCACATCGCCATAGTCAACGATTTTTGTGCCTGCGAGCTTGCGTCTTCCGAGTTCGATGTCGTATATTCCCTGTTCAGGCTGAAAGAAGGAACCATAGATCTGGGAGGCTTCCCTAATGGCTCTCGGCCCGTACCTTGCCCCAGTTCGGTTTGTGGTTCCCTGATCCAGGGGCGCCCCAATGACTGCAACATCCACGCCGCTCAAGTCCCTCGTGTAAGGAACCTTGCAAAACGTTGTGATACCCACGAAGGGTAACTCCTCACCTACATCACTCACGTTTTCATTCCTCCATTAACTGAAATCCTTTACAATTAGGAAGCATCACTTTAAAAATATTTTACACTAAGTGTTTTTTAAACGAGATACGTCTTTTAATAACTGTTATCACCTTATACGTGAGGATACCATAACAAAAACTTGGAAGGGTTCGGCTTTGAGAGCGTTACTCGTGGATAATGGTGAAGTTAAACTCGTTTCGAACCATCCGGCTCCCGAGGTTAAGCCCGGCTGGGTTCTAATCAAGCCCATCCTGGTTGGAATCTGCAAAACGGACTTGGAGCTCATAAAGGGATACATGAATTTCAGCGGAGTGCCGGGTCACGAGTTCGTTGGCGTTGTTGAGGCTGGCGATGAGAACCTACTGGGGAAACGCGTCGTAGGAGAAATAAACTTCGCCTGCAGCTCCTGCGACCTGTGTAGAAGAGGCCTGCAGAAACACTGCCCCAATAGGAGTGTTCTTGGCATTTACAACGCGGACGGGGCGTTCGCCGAATACTTCACAATGCCAAAGGAGAACATCCACATTCTTCCAGAGGGCGTAAGTGACGAGCAAGCTGTGTTCGTTGAACCCCTGGCAGCCTCACTGGAGATTCTGATGCAGGCCCACATCAAACCAACCTGGAGGGTGATGGTTCTCGGCGACGGGAAACTAGGCTTACTGGTAACACAGGTTCTCAGGCTCACCGGCTGCGACCTTGTGCTGGTCGGCAAACACGAGAACAAGTTGAGGATAGTTGAACGCATGGGCGTCAAAACAGCCACGCTAGAAAACCCGCCCGAGGCGGAGGCTGACCTAGTCGTGGAGTGCACCGGTAACCCCGACGGGTACGGCTTGGCAAAGAGGATGGTTCGCCCATCCGGAATAATAGTCGCCAAGAGCACCTACCATCAGAATCTCGAATTGAACTGGTCAGAAATTGTCGTAGATGAGATAACAATCATCGGTTCAAGGTGCGGACCATTTGCTCCCGCTATAAGGCTGCTCGAGCGGGGGCTCATAGATACGGAATCCCTAATAACGGCCAGATACCCCTTTAAAAAAGTGTTAAAGGCGTTTGAACACGCGAAGGACTCCGAGGCGATAAAGATACTAGTCCAAATTTGGAAAGAGTGAGGGAAATTATTCTCGTGGGTAACAGCGCAGCGGTTCTCTAGACGACTCCTATGTTGCGTATCCAGGGTTTGAGTTCCTCTCCCAGTAGGTTTAGAACACCGCTCTTCTCAGGATCTGGCAGTACTCCTGCTATGTAGATGGTTTTGTCCTCCCAGTCCACGGGTTTGCAGACAATGATTTCCCCTGGTGCCAACTCCACGGTCATGGTGCCTATGTCTTTTGAATAGTTTCTGCTCAGGGCTTCCCGAAGCCAGATCATCCTCATCGCGGCAATAGAAAGAACCTCTCCGTGGTTGGACGTGTAATCCGCGATTAGCAGCGCCTTATCATCGAACACCATCAGGTCCCTGCTCCCCAGAAACTCCGCGTAGTCTCTGAGAATGCCCTCAACAACGTGGGACGCGCCTGCGATTTTCCTCAACGCAGACGAAAAACTCAGAAACAGTTTCTCCTGCTCAAAAATGTTAGTGTACTCTATCTGGAACCGCGCATTCTGATACTCCTTAAACAGCTTTCTGACCTCGTCTCTCAACAGTCTC
>Ga0164310_10002290_pt1 | contig 10980 bp, 11 predicted proteins | sample GuaBasSedimGuay1_FD_121795 | JGI IMG/M metagenome (GOLD analysis project Ga0164310, IMG submission 121795) | Subseafloor sediment microbial communities from Guaymas Basin, Gulf of California, Mexico - Guay1, Core 4569-9, 0-3 cm | ecosystem: Environmental > Aquatic > Marine > Hydrothermal vents... | reverse complement strand
TTTTCTGCCTCTTTGTTTCTCCTGTTCGGGACATAGATTTATTAATCATCAGCTTAACTATTTTACATATCCAAACAGACGCGCATATAATTTATACACAACTTGAACATAAAGGAGTGCTGCTTATTTTGCACACTCCTGCTTATTATATAAAAATGCGGAGATGGCGGAATGGCTACGCACCCGCCTGCAGAGCGGGCCATCCGGGTTCGAATCCCGGTCTCCGCTTTTTATTTAAAATTTCAAGAGACAATAAAATAATATGGGGCTTTATTCTGCCACCTTAAAGAAAAAAACAAAATGGTTAAAAAAAGATGTTTTAAAAATAGAAAAGGAAATCGGTCCTGGTGTAATAACAGGCGGGGCTGACAATGACCCGGCGGGAATAGTAACGTATACCACAGCGGGAGCAAGGTTCGGATACTCGCTTTTATGGGTTCTTCTCTTATGCACACCTTTTATGATTGCTGTACAAGAAACAGCAGCAAGAATAGCTTTAGTTCAAAAAAAAGGACTTGCATCTATTATAAAAAACCATTACGGAAAAAAAACAGCTCTGCTTGTGATGAGCAGTTTGGCTGTAGCTAACATAGCAACCATAGGAGCAGACATTGCAGGCGTTGCTGCAGTAATAGGTCTTGTTACAGGAACAAACTGGCTTATTTATGTGATTCCTGTGGCCGCCCTGGTTGGGTATCTTGTTCTTTTTAAAAAATACAGGGTTATTAGAAAGCTCCTGCTTGCATTGACAAGTCTGCTTATAGTTTATATAATATCCTCTATTCTTGCAAGACCTGACTGGTTTAGCGTGCTTCAGGGATTCATACCCGCACACATTCCAACAGTAAGCTTTATCATTGCTATCGTGGGTATAATAGGAACAACCATCTCGCCTTACATGCTTTTCTGGCAGGCAAGCGATGAACTCGAAGAGCACAAAACCATTTTAAGACCAAAAGACATCGAAGTGGATACAGCTTTCGGAATGCTATGGTCAAACATTGTTGCCATATTCATAATAATTGCTGCTGCATCCACGCTGTGGGTTGCAGGCATAAACATTGAAACAGTTGCGCAGGCTGCAATTGCTTTACAGCCTCTTGCAGGTCAAACAGCATATATTTTATTTGCACTTGGAGTTATAGTTTCCGGTTTCCTTTCTTTGCCTGTTCTTGCTGGTTCAACAGCTTATGCTGTTTCCGAGACATTTGGCTGGAGAGAGGGTTTAAATAAAAAAGTCTTCTCAGCAAAAGGCTTTTATTTCACGTTTATGCTTTCTTTGATAGTTGGTTCATTTATAGTGTTCTTGCCTGTGAACCCTGTGCATTTACTTTATTACACACAGGTTCTTGACGGTTTTCTCACACCTTTCCTTGTTACAATTCTTCTGTTGCTTTCCAACAATAAGAGTGTTATGGGAAGATACGCAAACAATAGAAAAAAGAACGCTCTTTTAACCCTTTTCCTGTGCATACTTGTATTCCTTGATATTATATTAGTTTCCCAGCTGCTTGGCATATTCTGAATACTTAAATAAATTCTGTATCAAATATTATTTTATGTTGAAAAAAGATACACGGTATTATTTTTTCTCAGGAAAAGGCGGGGTAGGCAAAACATCTATTGCGACTGCCACTGCTCTTCAGTTCGCAAAAAACAAAAACAAAACCCTTATAATCTCCACAGACCCTGCCCACTCGCTTTCTGATTCTTTTGAGGTAAAAATAGGCGGAGAAATAAAAAAACTAACAAAGAACCTCTTTGCTGTTGAAATAGACCCTGAAAAAGCAGCAGAGGAATACAAAAAGAAGCTAACGCCAGAGATAGAAAAAATAGAATCCCTTAAAGACATGGGTCTGGACAGCGTGTTTGACACAGTTGGAAACGCGCCCGGAATAGACGAGATAGCAGCATTTGATAAATTTCTTCAGTATCTCAATTCCAAGGATTATGATGTTATTGTGTTTGATACAGCTCCCACAGGTCACGCTTTGAGGTTTCTCTCCCTTCCGGATGTTCTGGATTCCTGGATAGGAAGGGTAATAAAAATAAGAATGAAGCTTTCTGGTGTAATAAACATTTTCAAGAAGCTTCTCCCGTTCACAGAGGAATCACCCTCTATAGGAACAGAGCATTTAGAAGAGATAAAAAAAAGGATAGAAGAAGCCAGAAAAACGCTCTCAAATCCAGACAAAACCCACTATAATATTGTAATGATTCCTGAGGAGATGAGTATAGCCGAATCAGAAAGGGCTGTAAACACATTAAAAAGCTACGGGATACCTGTGAAAACCATAATAATTAACCAAATTATTCCTGAAAACCCCAGATGCGATTTTTGCACAGAAAAAAGAAGGCTTCAGCTAAAAAGAATAGAATCAATTCGTAAAAAGTTCAGGAATTTTAAAATAATCGAAATACCATTATTTAAAGAAGAGATTAAAGGATTTTCTGCTCTTGAAAAACTGGGCAGATATTTAATATCCAAACCTTGAAAGAACAAAAGCAAAAATCAAAAGCACAACACCGCCACCAATAAGAAAAATCCCGACAAAGCTTAACATGTCTGTGCACTCATCTATTTCTCCATCACAGTCATTATCCAAACCGTCACCACACACCTCTCCTCTCGGGTCTGGTTTTTTAGCCCCTTTGCATGGTCCCCATTTTCCATTTATACATTCACTCATGCCGTGTTCGCATATTCCTATATCAGACCCGCATGCTCTTTTCTGACCTTCTTTGCACGGAATAAGGTCGGATATCCCCTGAGCATAAACACTAGACATAAAAACAAAAACGAACAAAATACACACCAATCCAAAGATTTTTATCTTCCCCATAAAACCTATTTAATTTATATTTTAACTATTTAATATGCGTATACCCAAGAAAGAGGTTATTGAGTTTTTGATAAAAGAAATACTCTCAAGAAAAAACATATACTCCCAAAAAGAGCTTACAGAAGAGCTTCTTAAAGAACTTCAAAAGACAGACAAAGAATACAGAATAACAGGAAAAAGAGCAAGAAAAATAGCGCTTTCTTTACCGGAGGTTTCAATAAAAATTACAACAAAATACGGAAGCATTCCAGAATTATGCCCCGTGTGCGGTTCCAGGCTTAAGAAAATTCATACTTTAAATCTAAAAGGAAAAAAGGTTTTATCAAAGCTTGTGTGCCCAAAATGCGGTTATCAGGGAAAACAAAACAAATGGATACCAAAAAGGTACGAATTCCATTTACAATCTATTTCCTGAACCCTCTTTCAAATTTATGAACAAGCAGAATGGTTTTTATAGCAACGTCAGGATTCACAGAAATAGAATCAATTCCTTCTTTAACTAAGAACTTGCAGAAATCAGGATAATCAGAAGGAGCCTGACCGCAAATCCCGACTTTTCTTCTATATTTATGTGCAGTGGATATAAGCTCTGATATTGCTTTTTTCACAGCTTCGTTTCTCTCATCAAACAGTTTAATTAATTTTTCTGAATTCCTGTCAATACCTAAAATTAACTGGGTCAAGTCATTGCTCCCAATTGAAAAACCGTCAAAAATCTTTGCAAACTCCTTTGCAAGTATTACATTGCTTGGAATCTCTGCCATAACATAAAACTTCCACCCTTTTTTTCTATCCAAACCAAACTCTTTCATTTTTTCCAAAACCCTTTTTCCTTCTTCTGGCGTTCTGCAGAAAGGAACCATAACTATCACATTTTTCAATCCCATCCTTTCTCTCACAACCTTCAATGCTTTGCACTCAAGCTCAAATGCAGCAGCAAAACTTTCATCATAATATCTTGACGCGCCCCGCCAACCTATCATTGGATTGTCTTCTTTGGGCTCAAATTCTTTGCCTCCTTTCAGGTTTGCATACTCGTCTGTTTTGAAATCAGAAAGCCTTACTATAACAGGTCTTGGATAGAATGCAGCAGCTATTTTTCCTATACCAGTAGCAAGAGCCTGAACGTATTTTTCCTGCTGACCTGTTTTTATAAGATATAAAGGATGATATCCAACATGGCTTGTAATTATAAACTCTTCTCTTGCGAGACCAACACCATCTACAGGTAACCTCGCAACACTAAACGCTTTCTCAGGCTCACCTATATTAACAAAAACCTTGGTTTTTGTTCTGGGAAGCTTTGTTATGTCCCTGTGTTTTATAACATATTTCAATATTCCCTCATACACTCTTCCCTTCCCTTTTGAACAGTCAACTGTTACACTCTGGCCGGTCTTAAGAACATCAGTTGCCTTTCCTGTCCCTATAACACACGGAACGCCCAGTTCTCTGGAAACAATGGCCGCATGCGATGTTCTTCCGCCCTTGTTTGTTATAATGGCAGATGCAATCTTCATTATAGGTTCCCAATCAGGGTCTGTCATGTCTGTTACCAGAACATCCCCGCGCTGAAACTTATGAATTTGTTTTGCACTCATCAAAACCCTTACTTTTCCTGCCCCGATTTTGCTTCCAATTGCTGTTCCTGTTAAAAGAAGCTTTCCCTTTTCTTTAAGAACATATTCTCTTAAAACATTTTTGTTTGATACAGAATGAACTGTTTCAGGCCTTGCCTGAACAATGTATATTTTTTTTGTTTCGCCGTCCAGAACCCATTCTATATCCATTGGCTGCTTGTAGTGTTTTTCTATACGCATTGCATACTCTGTAAGAATTTGGACTTGTTCATCTGTTAAGCAAAACCTATGGAAATCCTTTTCAGGCACTCTGACCTCTTTATTCCCTTTTTTCCCTCTCACAAGCTTGATTTTCTTATATCCAAGCTTTTTTTCTATTATCCCTCTTGTTGGCTTGAAAACCGTAAACTCGTCAGGAATAACCTTTCCCTGAACAATATATTCACCCAAACCATAAGAACCATTGATTACAACAACTTTATCAAACCCTGTATCAGGGTCTATAGTAAAAGCCACGCCTGCTGACCCCAGATCAGACCTTCCCATTTTCTGAACACCGACAGACAAACTAACTTTAAAATGGTCAAACCCCTTATCTTCTCTGTAGGAAATGGCTCTGTCAGTAAACAATGAAGCAAAACATTGTTTAACAGCTTTTAAAAGTTCATTTTCTCCTCTTATATTAAGATATGTGTCCTGCTGACCTGCAAAACTTGCTCCAGGCAAATCCTCTGCTGTGGCAGAGCTTCTTACTGCTACATACGGGTTTTTAATTTCCAATCTCCTTTCCAGTTCATGGTATGCAGAAATAATGGAAAGCTTCAGAAGGTCTGAGAAGGGCGTGGAAACTATTTTTTTCCTTATTGCCTTTCCTTTTCTTGAAAGATCCCTTATGTTATGCGTGTCCAGGTTTTCAAGGGTTTTTTCTATAAACTCTTTCAATCCTGTGGTTTCGATAAAATGTTTATAGGCAAAAGAGGTGATTGCAAAACCAGGAAGAACAGGCACATTAACTTTGGTTCGCAACTCACCAAGATTAGCGCATTTTCCACCAACCACTGCAGTATCCTTTCTTCCTGTTTCATCAAACCACAGGATAAAACCCCTTTCCATATTTACTTTTTAACCTTGAATTTCTTATCCAATCTCTTCAGAATCTCCACAATGCCACCATACTCCAACTCAGAGTAAGGAAGCATTGCTGCACCCGAGAATCCCTGTTCCCTCATTTCGGTTGCTTTTCTTGATGCTTTTGACCTTACATAATCCCAGTACGGATGCGCAAATACATCAACAGGCTCTGTTAACAGACCGTTATGAACGCAAAAAGCAGCGCAGCTTACCATTGGTGGACCATCGAAATAAGAGGTTGGCGAGTTCAGCTTCATTGGCATTAAAGGCATGCTGTGAGAACCCCTCATTCCACCGCCAACATAATGGGTTCTGGAAAAAGCAGCCAAAACCTCACCGGTTGCAGGAAAATGTTTCTGAACCCTTACAAGCATAACAGGGTCGTCTTTTCCTGTGTATTTTCCTGCAATGTTATGAAGCCTTGTTGTACTCACAACAGCAGCTATTTCGCCTTTTTTTGAATAAATGCTCTCAACCACAAACCTTTCATTGTCTCTTAACAGGGCTGCTATGTCATAAAGACCTTCTGGTGTTGATAGCTCAATAACCCTGTCACCTTTTGTATAGCTCACATCCATTATCCTGAATTTAAAACCCTTGTTCATTTCAGGTGAAAGAAGCAAACCCGGTGTATTCATGGGGTCTGCAAAAGCCAGATACAAAGGAAGGTTGTATGCTCCGGGCTCTGTTTTATCAGCTGCAAAAAAAAGGAACGGTTCATTCGGGCGTTCCTGGAATTCCATTTCACAGACAGCAGGACCCATTCCTTTAACATTACCGGAGAAAGAAGATTTTAACAAATCCTGCCCTGCTCCGTACAAACCCTGGTCCTTTGCTACCTGCGTTCCAGCGAGAAAAGCCTTCCAAGCCAAACCATGGATTTTGGAATCTCCCTTCCCTCTTGTATGTGTGAAAAGAATTGCAATATCATCTCCAGTGTATCCAACGTAAAAGTCCTTAACCAATCCGTGACCTTCACCGGCTATATAATCTTTTACAGTTTTCAAAAGCTTTTCGCTTGGTTTTATATGCCCCCCAATGCTGCCTATATCAGCCTTTATAACAGAAAGTGTTATTTTCATACAATCACCCCTTTTACATGTATTGGTTTTTCCTTAATAAATTCTTTCTAATATATTGAGACATTGAGATATTTTAATATAACCGCACCAATATACTAAAGCTTAAATATACTTAATTATTAATATATTTATAAAGTAACGCTTTAAAGCGTAAATGCAAAAACGCGTAATTATCTAAAAGTATTAAAGCCTAAACATATTTAAATAATAACATCTAAATATAATATTATATGAATGGTGAAATTGACAAACTTATTTTAAAGGTCCTAAAGGAGCAGGGTCCCATGACTACATACCAGTTAGCAAAAATAACAGGTCTTTCATGGGCCACTGTGAATGTTCACTGTTATAAATTGAAACTTGAGGGACAGCTTTATGGAGAATTGAAAAAAACCATCTCTGAGAAAAAGATGCTTTGGTCCCTTAAAACTCAAAATAAGGAGGGAAAATGAACGGAAAAACTTTGGCTTTGGGAACCTTTGGGGTTTTAGTAGCTCTAGTATTGCTTGTAACTTTTACAACGACTGAGGCAGTCACAAGCTCAAGCGAAGTCAATATATCAGTTCAGGTAGCAACGAGGACTATGGTAGATATAGCACCGGAATCAATAACTTGGTTAGCATTAGAACCAGGCAGTGAAGGAACATCAAGCGATGTTTCAAACCAGAATGTTAACAGGCCGGGAAGCATACAGATAGAGAATGTAGGTTCCACCAACATAACAAAAATCTGGTTCAACACAACATATACAGGAACGTTCGGCGATCCAACAACAAGACCATTTGGAACAGGAGATAACGGAAGCTACGACGCAGGAAACTTCGTTGTTCTATCCAAATACAATCAGAATGATTACTACTGGGTAAACAGGGTTGATTACAATGAATCACAGGAGCTTGTATACCTTAACACGCCAACAGATTGGTATTACGGAAGAATCAGAAACGGAAGTCAGGAATACTTTTTTGCAATAGACACAAGCGGTAACTGCAACACAACAACTATAAGAATTGGTAACACACCGCACACAACAAGCCAGGACGGAACAACTGACTTCACATCAGGAAACGAAGGAACAGGAACAAACCAATACAGAGAATGGACACTAACAGCTGTGGATAATTATACGGGCGTAGCAGATATTTACATAGGAGAAGCGGGTCAAACAAGAAGCTACTGTTTAGCTGTAAAGAACTGTAATTCAGTTATGCTGTACAAATGGAACATGGATGCACCAGGGGCAAGCCAGTGCGGCAATGCAACATACTTCCTAAACAATGAAACAGACGGCGAATTGACACCAGGAAGTTCTGTTATTGCTGATTTGAGAGTGAGAGTTCCGTACGGAGTATATCAGGGATATGTGCAACAGGGAATATTAACCGTGACTGTGCAGAGCGAGGAGTCATCTTAAAATATTAAGGGGTAACACCCTTTCCCTTCCCCTTTTTATTGTTCGGGAAGACAGGAAGGATAAAAATGAAAGGAAAAAGGCATTTAAATCGGATCATAGGATTATCGCTGATATTTCTATTCATATTTATCATATTCAATCCAAGCGATGCTGTAACCAGCTCAAGCCAAGTTAATGTATCAGTTCAGGTAGCAACAAGGACCATGATTGATGTCAATCCTGAAAGAATAGAATGGATTGGTTTGGAACCTGGTGAAGAGGGTGGACCAGATGATGTTTCAAATCAAAATGTAAATGCTCCAGGCAGCATACAAATAGAAAACACAGGCTCTACCAACATAACAAAAATCTGGTTCAATGTCAGCCAGCCTTCTGCAAGACCCTTTGGCTCAGGAGATAACGGAAGCTATGACGCAGGAAACTTCATAGCCATTGCAAAACACAACACAGGTCAGTATTATTTTGTTAACAGGCTTGATTTCAATGAATCGCAGGAAATAGTCTATCTTTACGTTCCCGGACCAAGCTGGAACTATGGAAGAATAAGGAACGCAAGCAATGAATATTTCTGGGCAGTAAATATAAGCGCAAACCCTTTACAAAACTGCGGAAATATGCCTTTAAGAATAGGCTTGCGCCCTCATAACATCTCAAGCACAGGTTCCACAAACTTTGCGGACGGGTTAAGCGGAACAGAATATCAGGAATTTACTGTTAGTATAATGAATGCAAACTGGGGATATGTGGATATGAATTCAGGGCCTTTTGCAAATTACTGCGCTATTATACCAAGACCAGCGTGCAATAAAATCTATATTTATCACTGGGATATGGACGCTCCTGGAGCTGGTCTTTATTGTTTCAGTGCTTCATATTTCTGGGATAACGCAACAAACGGTGAGCTCAAACCCGGAGAGTCTGTCATTGCTGATATTGTTGTTAGAGTTCCATACGGAGTATATCAAGGATACGTAAAGGAGGGTGTTTTAACTGTTATAGCTCAAAGCGAAACTTCAACGTAAACTTTAAAAATCAAAAAACCATGTTCCTATTAAGAAAAAGGGCTATGAAATTTCCTTTCATTTCCTTTCACTCCCGCCCTTTTTCTTTTTCTTTAATTCGTATGTTTAAACAAATTTTATAACTTTATATATTTGTCTATCAAAAAATAAATTGTATGAAAAGGATTAAATCAGGAATCCCGGGTCTGGACAGAGTGATGAAAGGCGGGTTTCCGGAAAGAAGCGTGGTTCTTGTTTCTGGCGAGCCGGGAACAGGGAAAACCCTTTTTGGACTTCAGTATATTTATTCCGGCGCTAATAATGGAGAGCCGGGCGTTTATTTATCCTTTGAGCAGGAATCAGAAGAGCTTACAGAAGCAATTAAACCTTTAGGAATGGATTTTCCCAAACTTGAAAAACAGAACAAGGCAAGGATTTTAAGAGCAAAAAACGTCAGAGATGTTACAGAGGTTTTTGAAATCCTTGGTGAACAGGTAAAAGCAATAAAAGCCAAAAGATTGGTTATAGACTCGCTTTCTTCCATTGAAATCTTTGCTTCAACATTTAAATCCATGGTTAAGGACCTTCCGCCAATGACTTTGGAAAGAAAGTTCACGTTCTTGCCACCAAGCACGGCAGTAATCAGAAGACTGCTTTACCATATTATAGACTATCTAAAATCCCTTAACGTTACAACCCTTTTAATCTCAGAAGCCCAGAACAATAAATATTCCAGATATGGTGTTGCTGAGTTTCTTTCGGATGGGATTATAAGGCTTACAACACACAAGGCTTTGGATACCAGAAAATTGGAAATTATAAAAATGAGAAATACAGAACATACACTTAAACCTCAGACCATTCAGATTACTAAAAAGGGATTAATGTTGGTTTAATCTATGCATGGACAGAGTACAGAAAGTAAAATTTTAGAAGTATTAAATAATCTTCTTACTTATGAGGAAATTTATGCTTGCATGCTTGTGAGAAAGAACTTAGAAGGAATAATACCTCCAATAGACAAATTCAAAAAAGAAATTGAAGAGATATGGGAAATATTGCACGAAGTAATGGAAGAAGTTTTTGTAATAATCGAAAAATATTCTAAATATGGTTATGAACTGGGAGAGATTTATTTTAGAGTGTTGGATTATGAAGTAATGTTTTATATACTTCCTGATTCTGATACTGCGCTTGTGGCAATAGTTCCTTCGTTAGCAAACCGCGGATTGATTGAAATAATAATGGAAAAAGGCAGAAGGAGGATAATGGAGATATTAAAATAATAAAAGTGAAATGATATGGTTAAAAAATATACTCTTAAAGAATGTATTGAATTATACAAAAAGAGTGGAAAAAGAAATGCTGAGTATCTTTTTAATTGGTTAAGAAATATATATGATTTTTGTTATCTTCCATGCATCGATGAAAAATATAAAGATATATTGGCTGATGATAAAACAAAATTAACAATAGTTGATGTTCTTATTGATGATCTTGCAGATAATTATAAATTAAGAAATGAAAAATTACTTGAAGAATCTATTAAAATACCTTTTTCTTCACAAAAAAATATTACAGATAACTATCTTAAAATTATTCAAAAAATATGGGTAGATTGTTTTAGATCTATAAAACAGTATCCTGCATATAAAAAATTTAAGACACTTTTCTTTTTCGATCTAACCCAAACTTTAAACTCGATGAGGTACAGTTATCTTTTAAATAAAATAAAAATTGGAAATTCATTGGAAAATAAAATGCATCTTCCTCATGGTGTAATGGTTTTATTACATAGTGATATGGATTTGATGTGTTCGTCGAAATTTAATGAGAACGAATTAAAATATTTACGGCCATTTCTTTATTTAGCTCAAGAAATTTCTCATATTGGAAATTTATTAAACACATATCCTAGAGAAATAATAG
>Ga0164310_10002289_pt1 | contig 10982 bp, 9 predicted proteins | sample GuaBasSedimGuay1_FD_121795 | JGI IMG/M metagenome (GOLD analysis project Ga0164310, IMG submission 121795) | Subseafloor sediment microbial communities from Guaymas Basin, Gulf of California, Mexico - Guay1, Core 4569-9, 0-3 cm | ecosystem: Environmental > Aquatic > Marine > Hydrothermal vents >... | reverse complement strand
GGATAAGATTAAGAAAGTCAGGTAAATCAATTAAAAGAAGGTATCATTTCAAAATTGTCGTTTCGGAGGTGCAAAAAGCAAGAGAATCTGATTTTGTGGAAGAGATAGGCTTTTATGACCCCTCAAAAGATCTTCTTAAAATCGATATAGAAAAATATCAAGAATGGATAAAGAAAGGAGCCAAACCTACAGAGACCGTAAAGAGTCTTTTTAAAAGATATAAGAACCAGATAGATAAATAATGCCTCAACAACCAAGCCCTTTAGCACAGCTTTTCCCCCTTGTTTTTCTCATTCTTCTTTTCTACTTTCTTATTTTAAGACCGCAGAGAAAAAAGCAGATTGAGCACCAGAGGCTGATTAGTAGTCTCAAAAAAAACGATGAGGTGGTAACCGTGGGGGGTATCCATGGAGTAATTGTAAATGTTAAGGAAAAGACCTTTGTCTTGCGGGTTGATGATAACACAAAAATTGAGATAGATAAAAATAGTATTGCTTATCTAAAAAAACGCCGTGATTAATCCTCGGGATATAAAATTAAGGATTGTTGTTATTACCACTCTTTTGGTAATCAGCGTTCTTTATGTATTTCCTCCTCAGAAAAAATTAAATTTAGGTCTTGATTTAAAAGGGGGTATGTATCTTACTTTAAGAATAGATACCTCTAAAGTTGTCCCTTCCAAATTGAAAGAAACGCAAGAGATAGCTTTAGAGATTATAAGAAATCGGATTGATGAGTTTGGGGTAAAAGAGCCACGTATTCAGCTTCAAGGAGAAGATTCTATCTTAGTAGAATTGCCAGGTGTGGTAGAGAGAAAAAGAGCATTGAGACTGATTGGGCAGACGGCATTTTTGGAATTTAAGTTGGTTGAGGAGGATAAAGAAAAGATTAAACAGGCAGAAGAAGGAAAAGTTCCTTCTGGTTACGAATGGAAAAAATTTAAAGATACCCATCTACTTTTAAAGAAAGAGGCTTCCCTTACGGGGGAAGATTTGGCTAATGCTTCTACAAGTTTTGACGCTAATATGTTTCCTATTGTTACCTTAAAATTTAATTCCCAAGGGACAAAAAAGTTTGCCCAAGTCACCACCAAAAATGTAGGAAAAAGGTTAGCTATAGTTCTGGATGGAATAGTAAAAAGCGCTCCTTTAATTAAAGAGCCGATTTTAAGCGGAGATGCACAGATTAGTGGAGATTTTTCTGTAGAGGAGGCGCGTGATTTAGCGTTAGTTTTGCGTGCCGGAGCCCTACCCTGTCCTTTAAAAATTGAAGAGGAAAGAACAGTAGGGCCCCTTCTGGGGAGCGATGCTATAAGAAGGGGAATATTTTCCATTATTTTGGGGTCTATATTGGTGGTAATCTTTATGTTCTCCTACTATCTTTTGGGAGGGCTTGTTGCTTTCTTTTGTCTTGTTTTGGACCTACTCTTTATTCTTGCTGGATTAAGCTTTCTTAAAGCTACCTTAACCTTGCCGGGAATTGCGGGAATGATTTTAACGTTAGGAATGGCAGTTGATGGCAATGTTTTGATCTTTGAGAGGATAAGAGAAGAGTTAGAGGAAAAAAAGCCTATTTCTTTGGCGGTAAAAAATGGGTTTGATAGGGCTAAAAGAACTATTTTAGACGCCAACCTAACTACTCTTATTGCTGCTCTATTTCTATTTATTTACGGAACCGGTCCTATAAAAGGATTTGCCACCACTCTTTCTTTAGGAATCATAGCAAGTATTTTTACCGCTATTTTTGTGGGAAGGACCGTCTTTTATTTTCTTATTAAAAGAATTAAAAAGTTTAAGATGTTAAAGATGATAAGCTCAGCTAATATTAACTTCGTAAAAATGAGAAATTTTTGGATGACACTCTCTTTATTCTTAATCCTTATAGGAATGGTTAATTTTAAATTAAGAGAGGATAAGTGGGGAATAGACTTTGCGGGAGGTCAAATTGCGAAATATAAACTTGTCCCTTCGGCTAAGGTTGAGAAAGTAAGGAGGATTTTAAAAAAAGCAGGTATTTCTGGTTTGACCATTCAGGAATTTAAGGATATAAAGGGAGGGATAATTATAAGAAGTAAAGAAGATGTTTCTTCAAAAGTAGAAGAAATTTTGGGGAAGGAATTTAAAAAAGTGATGCCTTTAGGCGTGGAAAGAATTGGACCGGCAGTAGGAAAAATATTAAGGGGAAAGGCAACCTTAGCTATAATTTTCTCTCTTTTGGGAATTTTAATTTATATCGCTTTTCGGTTTAAACATTTTGATTTTGCTTTCTCAGGAGTAATTGCACTTTTTCATGATATTCTTCTAACTTTAGGGTTTATAGTTCTGGCAGGATTTAAAATCACCCTTCTTGTGGTTACTGCTCTTTTAACTATCGCCGGATATTCTATTAATGATACAATTGTAGTTTATGACCGTATACGTGAGCTTTCAAAAAAGGAGTATAAAGCTTCTTTAAAAGATATAATTAATAAAGCGATTAATCAGACTCTTTCTCGGACAATAATTACCTCTTTCACCACTATTCTTGTAGTAGTATGTATGCTTGTGGGGGGCGGGGAAGCTTTGAGGAGTTTCTCTTTTGCTCTATTTGTAGGGTTTATTACAGGAACTTATTCTTCCGTTTATATCGCCTCTCCTTTAGTTCTTCTTCTTCACCGGAAATGATTGATACTTTAAAACTTTATCCCTCCAAAGAGATTTCTCAAGATGAAGTTGTAAAAGAAGTTATTCGGTTGAGATATTTTCGTGTAGAGGAGGTAGCTTTGGTGGGAGATTTCTCTTTAAAAGGAGAAAATCTGGAAATATTTCCTTCAAATTTTAATCTTCCTGTAAGAGTGGAATGGGAGTTTGCTTTAATAAAAAAGATTTATAGTTTTGATAAGAGTATAAATAAAAAAGTTTTGGAATACGATTTTCTTATCATTCTTCCTGTAAGGAGAAGAGGATTAAGAAAATACTACGAAGATATTCCTTTAGATATAGCCTTAAATATAAAAAAAGGGGATTATATAGTTCATAATCAATACGGCATAGGAAGATTTTTAGGATTGAGGAAGATAAAGGCGAAGGATAAAGAGGATTATTTTCTTGCTATAGAATATAAGGATAAAGAGATTCTTTATGTTCCTCGAGAGGATATTCATAAGTTACACAAATATATAAGTTTCTCTCCTCGAGCCCCCAAGCTTACAAAATTAGGAGGAAGAGAATGGATAAGAACAAAAAGAAGTGTGGAGAGAGGGGTAAAAGAATTTGCCTGGGAGCTTTTAAAGGTTGAAGCAGAGAGGCGCCTTAAAGGAGGATTTAGATTTTCTCCTGATACAGAGTGGCAGAAAATATTTGAGGAGAAATTTCCTTATCCGGAGACACCGGACCAAAAAAAAGCACTCTACGCGATAAAGAAAGATATGGAGTCCCCATCTTGTATGGATAGATTAGTTTGTGGAGATACTGGATACGGAAAGACAGAAGTAGCTATGCGTGCGGCATTTAAAGCAGTGATGGATAACAAGCAAGTTGCCTTTTTGGTTCCCACAACCGTCTTAGCTTATCAGCATTATGAGAACTTAAAAGAAAGGGTAAAAGATTTTCCTATAGTTGTGGAGATGCTTTCCCGTTTCTGCACAAAAAAAGAGCAAAGAATTATTTTGGAAGGATTAAGAAAGGGTAAAGTTGATATAGTGGTAGGGACACACCGGCTTTTATCTGATGATGTGAAGTTTAAAGATTTAGGACTTTTAATTATTGATGAAGAGCACCGTTTTGGTGTTGTTCATAAAGAAAAAATAAAAAAAATGAAGGTAGGAATCGATGTTTTGACTTTAACCGCAACACCTATCCCCCGTACGCTTTATATGGGACTGGTGGGATTGAAGGAAATTTCCTTAATTGAGACACCGCCTCAGGAAAGATTGGCAGTAAAAACAAAAGTTTTGGAGTTTTCTCCTTCCTTTATAAAAGAGGCTATCTTGCAAGAGTTAAAGAGGAGAGGGCAAGTCTTTTTCATTCATAATCGGATAAATACACTTCCTCGAATAGAAAATATATTGAGAAGGCTCTTGCCTTCTTTGAAGATAGGAGTAATTTATGCTTCTATGCCTGCACGAATAATTGAGAAGGTGATGTTAGAGTTTATCCACAAGAAGATTGAATGTTTACTTTCTACAGCGATTGTTGAATCAGGAATAGATATTCCTTCGGCAAATACAATCTTTGTAAATGATGCTCACACTTTTGGTCTGGCTGATTTACATCAATTAAGAGGAAGGGTAGGAAGGTTTAATATCCAGGCTTATGCTTATTTTTTAGTTCCTAAATTTTCTTTATTATCAAAAGAAGCAAAAGATAGACTGAAATTGTTAGAGGAGTTTTCTCACTTAGGAGCAGGATTCAAAATCGCCCAAAGTGATTTAGAGTTGCGTGGTGCAGGAAATTTATTGGGACGGGAGCAACATGGATTTGTTTCTCTGGTAGGTTTTGATCTTTATTGTCGGTTATTAAAAAAGGAGATAGAATATTTAAAAGATGAGATTTTCTCAAAAAGTTAAAGGGGCTCTTCTGGTTTTTATTTTCCTTGTCTACTTTTTTGTAAAGGCAGAAAGTATAAATCGTATAATTGCCCGAGTTAATCAAGAGGTAATCACTTCTCAGGATTTAGAGAACTACTGTAAAGTGTTGAAGTATAAAAATCCTCAAATAAAGATTGATGAGGAATTTAAAAAGAAGATTCTTGATACTTTAATAGAAAATAAGTTGATACTTTCTTTGGCCAAAAAGGAGAATGTTCACGTTCCCCCACGCTGGGTTAAAAAAGAGATAGAGAGAATTTCCTCTTTTTACTCTTCTTTTGGTGAGTTTTCTAAAAATTTAGCTAAGGAAGGATTAAGCCTTGCTTCGTTAAAGAAAAGATTAGAAGAGGAGTATCTTATTCGGCTTATGATAGACAAATACGTGCGCTCAAAACTGAATATTACTCCTTATGAGATTACCCAGTTCTATTATCACAATAAAAAAAGATTTACCAAACCTGCAGAGTATATCATCTGGATTGGTAAATGGAAGAGTGAAGAGGAGGCACTCTTAGCTTATGAAAGTTTGAAGAAAAGCGATAATTGGGGGAAGAATTTGCAACGTATTCGCGTGGAAAAGGACAGGTTAAAGGAAGAGATTAAAAAAGTGGTTGATAACCTTAAAGAAAAAGAGATGGTAATGAAAGAAATTGGGGAATACTTTTATATTGTTTATCTGGAGAAAAAAATTCCTTCTATGATTTCCTCTCTTGAAGAAGTGAAGGAGGAGATATATTCTCTTCTTGAAGAAAAAAAATTTACAGAATTGTTTAAAAAATGGATAGAAAAGTTGAAGGGAGAAGCTCTGATTAAGATTTATGAGTAAAAAAAAGATAGTTATCACTATAGGAGATCCTGCCGGATGCGGACCCTATATTACTCTTAAAGCGATAGAAAGCTTGAATGTAAGGAATGTAAAGTTTTCTGTTGTGGGTGATGAAAAAATATTAAAAAGTATTTCTGGATATTCTAAAGTAAGGAAGAAAATAGAGTTAATTGATATGGAGACCCCTTTTATAGAAAAGATAAAGAAGGGGTGTATAAATAAGTTATCCGGGGAAGCCAGCCTTAATTACTTAAAAAAAGCGCTTTTTCTGATAGAGAAAGAGAAAATAAAAGGTTTGGTTACTGCTCCGGTATCTAAGGAGGCGATAAAACTTTTGTATCCTAAATTCTGTGGACATACTGAGTTCTTAGCGGAATTTTTTAAAGCAAGAAATTTTGCTATGATGATGGTCTCTTCTAAACTGAAGGTAGTTCTCCTCACTCGCCATCTTCCTTTAAGAGAAGTAAGTAAGAATATTTCTAAGGATAGGTTGGTGGCCGTTATTGATTTGATTTATAGTTTTTTGAAAGAAAAATTTGGGATAAAAAATCCTCGTATTGCTTTGGCAAGCCTTAATCCTCATGCCGGGATAGATACTTTTTTAGATAAGGAAGAAAGAATAATGAAGGAGGCAATTTCTTACTGCGGAAAAAAAATTGAGGGGCCTTATCCTGGGGATACTCTCTTTATAGATACAAGTCTTAAAAAGTTTGACTGTATAATCTGTGCCTATCATGATCAAGCAATGATTCCTTTTAAACTTCTCTCCTTTCAAGATGGAGTCAACTTAACAATAGGTCTTCCTATTATCCGAACCTCTCCCTCCCATGGAGTAGCGTTTGAGGCTATAAGGAAAAAGGAGAGGATTTTTTATTCTTCTATGCAGGAAGCAATAAAACTGGCAGTGAAACTTTCTTGATGAGATTCAGTAAGCAATTAGGACAGGTATTCTTAAAAAATAAAACTTATCTTAAGAAAATAGCCTCTTTTTTAGAAATTGATAAAGAAAACGTTGTAGAAATTGGCTCAGGCAGAGGAGAACTCACACAGTTTTTACTATGTGCAAAATCAGTTGCTTGTGTGGAATTAGACCCAAGGTTAATCCAGATTCTTAAAGATAAATTTTCTTCTTTTCCTCAGGTAAGAATCATCTCCAAGGATATTCTAAAGCTGAATCTGGGAGAGATAGGCAAGAATCTGGTAGTAGTAGGAAATATTCCTTTCTCCATTAGTAACTATCTTATTCGTTATCTGGTAAAAAATCGTCGTCTTATAAAGAAAGCGTTCTTAACCTTTCAGAAAGAATTTGCGGAGAAATTAGTAGCCAAGCCCAAGGATAAAAATTATTCTTTTTTAAGTTGCTATATTCAATATTATGCTCAAGTAGAAATTCTTTTTACTATTCCCAAGACTGCCTTTTCCCCTCCGCCTAAAGTAGATGCTTCTTTTGTGAGATTAATTTTTTTTAAAGAACCAAAATATAAAGTTGAAGATGAGGATTTTTTCTTTAGATTAATAAAGAAAGTTTTTTCGCAAAGAAGAAAAAAAATCATTAATGTTTTGGGGGATAAAAAGAAGTTGATTTCTGTTTTGGAGGAATTAGGGATAAATAGAGATATAAGAGGTGATGCTTTGGATATAGAAGAGTATGCCCGAATAGTCAACTGTCTTATAAAAAGGAAATATTCTTTAAAAAGAACGAAAAAAGGGTAAAATATAGTAGATAATCTCTATAAGATGAGATGATTGCGAAAAGAGTAGAAAGGATTCCCCCCTCGGGAATAAGAGAATTTTTTGATTTAGTTTTAGGGATGCCGGATGTTATCTCCTTAGGAGTAGGAGAGCCTGATTTTGTAACTTCTTGGAGAGTAAGAGAGAAGGCAATTACTGCTTTAGAGGAGGGCTATACTTCTTATACCTCTAATAAGGGGCTGAAGGTTTTAAGAGAGCAGATTTGTGAGTACTTGAGGGAAAAGTATTTTTTAGATTATGATAGTGAAGATGAGATACTTATAACTTGCGGGGTGAGCGAAGCTTTAGATTTAGCATTAAGGGCAATCCTTAATCCCAAAGATAAAGTCTTAATCATCAGCCCTCATTATGTGGCTTATCCTGCTTTGGTGGAGCTGAATTTGGGAAGAATAATTTATCTACCTACTAAGATTGAGAAAGGGTTCAAGATAGAGATGGAGAAGTTGGTAAGGGTGGTTAAAAAGAATTCTCCCAAATTAGTAATTCTTAACTATCCTTGTAACCCTACAGGAACCACTTATTCTCAGAAAGAATTGAATAATCTTTGGAAGATTTTTTCTCAAAATAACATTTTTGTTGTTAGCGATGAGATTTATTCCGAAATTGTTTATGAAGGAAAACATATTCCTTTCTCTTCCCTTAAAGGGGCGAAAAAAAGAACGCTCCTTCTTAATGGATTTTCTAAAGGATATGCAATGACCGGATTCCGTATCGGTTATGCTTGTGGCCCCAAGAGGATAATTGAGGCAATGACCAAAATTCATTCCTTTTCTATGCTTTGTGCTCCGATAGTTTCCCAGATTGCGGGCTGTCAGGCTCTGAGAGAGGAGGATACGGTAGAGGAGATGGTGAGGGAATATAGACGTCGTCGAGATTTTATTGTAAAAGAACTTAATCGTTTGGGTCTCAAGACTCCTTATCCTCAAGGGACCTTTTACTGCTTTTCTTCTGTAGAGAAATTTAGAATCTCTTCTTTAGAATTTGCTCGTCGACTTCTTTTTGAAGAGAAAGTAGCTGTAGTTCCGGGGAAGGCTTTTGGAGAAGATTACGATAAGTTTTTGAGAATTTCATTTGCTAATTCTTTGGAAAATCTAAAAGAGGCAATTATTCGTTTGGAAAGATTTTTGGATAGATTATGAGGTTTGTCTTTATCATCTTATTGTTATTTTTCTCGGGGTGTTTTCTTGCTCGGCAAAAATTTGAGACTCAGTATCAAAAGCTAATTGCTTTATATGAGAGAAGATTAAATAGAGTTTCTCAAGAAAAGAAAATAGAATTTGCTCAATTTTTATATAATTTTCGCGATTATGAAAAAGTAGTTGAACTTCTAAAGAACGAAGGTGGGAAGAAAGCAAAGATTCTTCTTGCAAAAAGCTTAACTCACTTAGGAAAATACACCTTAGCTTTGGAAATTTTTGAGAAGATATCGGAGGAGCTTGATTCTGGCGAAGGTTTTTATCTTTATGGAATAGCTTTAGAGAAAAAAAATCTTTATCCTAAAGCATTGAAAATATATCAAAAGGTAAAGCCTCCCTATTATGAATTGGCTCAGAAAAGAATTAGAAAAATAAAGGCAAAAGTAGAAAAATTGCATCTTCCTTATATTCACAAATTACTTGAGGAGGCAAAAGGTTTCTTGAGGAAAATTAAAGATGAGGCAGGGTTGATTCTTTTTGTAGATGAACGTATGGAGATAACTTCTCATAATACTTCTTTATGGGAGATTCATGTAATAGAGAAAATTCTAAATGAGCGAGGAAAAAAGATGGCGGAGATAGAGATTGGTTATGATTCAACTTATGAAAGAATAGAGTTGGAGTTTGCGCGCAGTATCAATAAAGAAGGAAACGTTTTTTATGCCGGAGAGGAGAATATTCGGGATGTAAGCAAATATCTGAATTATCCTTTATATAGTAATGCAAGAGCATTCATTATTTCTCTTCCAGGAGCCGAAGTCGGTTCTATAATTGAATATAAATTAAGGATATACTCTTCTCGATTAATAAATAAGGATGATTTCTCCATCTTTTATCGTTTACGGGAAGAATATCCTATTTATAAGGCACAATTTAGGGTTATTATCCCTTTACAGAAAAAAATAAGATTTAAATTCTTTAATGAAGAATATGCTCGTGGGATAAATCTTTATCCTCAAGAGAGTCAATATGAAGATAAAAAAGTTTATACTTGGAAATTCAAAGAGATTCTACCTCTCTATCCTGAAAGCCGCCGTCCATCTTCAAGTTATATCAATCCTACAATTGCTGTTACCTCTTTTGATAGTTGGGAAGAAATTTATAAGTGGTGGTATGATCTTTATAAAGACAAGTTATTTTTAGGAAAAGAGGAGAAGAAGTTTTTGAGAAAATATCTTGGAGGAATTAAAGATCCTTATACAAAAGCAAAAAGACTTTATGAATATGTAGCTAAAAATATTCGTTATGTTGCTGTAGAATATGGAGAGAGTGGTTACCAGCCTCATCAAGCCTCCACGGTGTTTCTAAATAAATATGGGGATTGTAAAGACCAGACGATTCTTTTAGTTGCTTTATTGAGGGAGGCAGGAGTGGAAAGTTTTCCTGTTCTTATCTCCACTCAAGATAACTACTTGCTTGATAAAAATTTTCCTGCATTATATTTTAATCATGTAATTTGTGCGATTAGATTAAATGATAAAATTGTGTTTTGTGATCCTACTTCAGAAACTACCTCTTTCAGTGATTTACCGGTTATGGATCAAGCAAGAGGAGTACTTTTGTTTCTCGATGAGAAAGGATTTAAGATCTTAAAAACCCCTCAACTTAGAAATAGTAGAATTCTTTATAATATGGAGATAGAAGTTAAAAAAGGAAGTGTGCTTATAAAAAGAAAGATAACCTCTTTTGGTAATTATGCTTCCTACCAACGTTGGTATCTTAAATACACACATCCTAAAAAGATTAAGGAAAAAATTTTAGAGAAAATGAGAGAATTTTCTTCTTTCTCTCGGTTTTTGAAATATCGGATTACTAATATTGATGATTTGGATAAATCACCTTGTTTAGAATACAGCTTTGTTGCGGAAAAATTTCTTAATCCAGCGAAAAACCTAAGAATTCTTCCTGCATTTAATGAAATTGGGCTTGATTATTCTTTAATTGCCAAAGAGGAAAGAATTTATCCTATTGATTTTAAGGGAATTTTCACCAAAGAAGCTGAGATTGTTATAAAACTTCCTTCTAACTTGAAATTGAAATATTTACCTTCATCTGCTAAAATAGAGACTGAATGGTTTTCTTTCTTTAGTAATTACAGTTTTAAGAAGAAGGAAGATGCAATTAGATTGAGGCAATCTTTTACAATAAAGAAGAGGTTTGTTTTTCCTCAAGAATACAGAGAGTTTTCTTCTCATTTAAAAGAAGTTTTTTATCTTCTGCGGCATAATATCATTCTGGAGAAGGTAGATGATGAGGAAGAGGAAGAAGAAAAGTTTTGAGATTATATTTTATGAGAAGTTATTAAAGAAAAGACCGAATTTTGTTCAAGCTTTATCTTGTTTAGGAGAAGCTTACACACGCAAAGGACTATATGAGGAAGGATTAAATATCGATAAAAAATTAGTTGAATTAAGACCTCAAGACCCTATTGTCCATTATAATTTAGCTTGTAGCCTTTCTCTTGTGGGAGAGCCTCAGGAAGCTTTGGAGGAGTTAAAAAAGGCAGTTCTTTTAGGATATGACGATTTTTCTTATATCTTAAAAGACCCTGATTTGGAGAATGTAAGAAAGCTTCCATCTTTTTCTGACTTCTTCCACAAAATTATCAAGATAAATTCTGAATGAACAAAAAGGCCAAGCG
>Ga0164310_10002288_pt1 | contig 10983 bp, 13 predicted proteins | sample GuaBasSedimGuay1_FD_121795 | JGI IMG/M metagenome (GOLD analysis project Ga0164310, IMG submission 121795) | Subseafloor sediment microbial communities from Guaymas Basin, Gulf of California, Mexico - Guay1, Core 4569-9, 0-3 cm | ecosystem: Environmental > Aquatic > Marine > Hydrothermal vents... | reverse complement strand
ATTCTGATGTAAGAAGACCAAAACTCAAAGTTAATCAATTGTTAGCAATCATTATCACCATGTTTCTCATCGACTATTCTAGCGGCTGTTTCCAGTGCTTTTCTCTTCATCTCGGACGTTGGACGCGCCTCTATTCAGCTTTCTTAACATGGCTGCTGGGTCATCTGGCACAGGCAAGCTAGCCATATGACTACCTGTATCCATGTAAATAACCCTGTCCCCGCTTTATCGAGATTTTTTCTCTTGTTGGTTTTGAATGGTGTCTCTTCGGCGCATCGGCATTAAAAGACCGCTTCACAAAGCTTATTTTTTTAAGTATTACCAGTTGTAATCCTCTGTCTCAGCCTTCTCGCTTCCAGTTAGCTTTTCAAGCATTATTTTCCTCTCTATTTGTGCTACAAGCTCTTTTGTTGCTACGACAACATCTGGGTTTACAGATATTGAGTCTATCCCCTGTCTTATGAGAAATTCTGTGAACTCTGGGTATACGCTTGGTGCTTGGCCACATATCGAAACTGTTTTCCCGTCTCGGTGGGCGACTCTTATTAGGTGGGCTATTGCACGTTTAACAGCCAGGTTACGCTCATCGAAGATGTGTGCTATGGTTTCGTTGTCCCTGTCCGCCCCTAGGATGAGCATGGTTAGATCGTTGCTACCTATTGAGTAGCCATCCACATACTTGTTAAACTGGTCAGCAAGTATGATATTCGAGGGTATCTCAGCCATGAGCCAAACCTTGAAGTCTGGACCACGTTCAAGACCATTCTCCTTCATTATCTCAACAACTTTTTTGCATTCCTCCACGGTTCTACAGAAGGGTATCATAACATGAAGGTTTTTGAGTCCATACTCCTCCCGAACCTTTTTAACGGCTTTCAGCTCAAGCTCAAAACCTTTAACATATTTTGGGTCGTAGTAACGTGAAGCGCCACGCCAGCCTAGCAGCGCACTTGGTTCTTCTGGCTCATATTTTTCTCCTCCTTTCAGGTCGCGGTACTCAGATGTTTTAAAGTCGCTGAAACGTAGAATCACCGGCCTAGGATTCATTGCCTGGCAAACCTTTCTTATCCCCTCGGCTAACTGGTCAACAACCTTCTCGGGCTTACCAATCTCGATTAGGTACAAGGGGTGTTCATGGATGAAGGTTGTCCAGATGAACTCTTCTCGCATAAGCCCGATACCATCGCATGGAAGCTTGCTGTACTTCTCAGCTAGGTCCGGGTCACCCAGATTCATCAAAACCTTTGTACCCGTGACAGGGGCTTGGTAGGCAGCCGTAACAACCTTTTCCTCCTCTTTTTCAACAGCTTCCTCTAATACACCCTCGAAAACAACACCATTCTTGGCATCAACTGTGATGAAAGCTCCGTCTGGTATTGCCTCGGTTGCTTTTGCTCCTCTGCTACCTGTTCCAACTATGCAGGGTATTCCAAGCTCTCTTGAAACAATCGCTGCGTGGCAGGTCATACCACCAGAGTTTGTAACGATTGCCCTGGCTTTTTTCATCGCAGGCACCCAGTCTGGGGCTGTCATCTCAGTCACCAAGATTTCGCCCTCTCTAAACTCGTGTATCTGGCTCACATCTTTGATGATATGTGCTTTGCCAGCAACTATGCCCGGAGAAGCGGGCAAACCTTGGACCAACACCTTCCTATCCGTGGTCACAACTGGTTTCTCCTCGCTTGGCGGTTTTTTAAGGGCCCAAACGGTTTCTGGTCGTGCTTGTAGTATCCAAAGCTTGTTTGTTCTCTCGTCCAACCCCCATTCAATGTCCATGGGCACCCCATAGTGTTCCTCGATTTCAATAGCATATTTTGCAAGTTCTCTGATCTGTTTGTCTGTTAAAACCTGTTTATCCCTGATATTATCTGGGACTCTTTCCTCTTCGACTCCTCCACCAGGTTTTCTGGTGAGCATAACACTCTTGTTTGATATTATACGCTCTTTGATCTCAAGAGTGTTTTTATCCACGAGGTATATGTCCGGTGTTACCCTACCCTGGACAACATACTCTCCAAGACCGTAGCTAGCCTCTATTTGCACAACGGATCGGTCACCATTTGACACGTTTAGGGTGAAAATTACTCCTGCCGCCTTTGAGAAAACCATTAGCTGTACGATGGCTGACAAGGCCACGGCTAGGTGGTCAAAACCTTTTTGGACTCGGTAATAGATTGCTCGATCTGTGAAGAGAGAGGCATAGCATTCCTGGACTTTTTTGACGACCTCCTCTTCTCCTCTAATGTTGAGGTATGTTTCCTGTTGCCCAGCAAAAGAAGCATCTGGAAGATCTTCAGCCGTGGCTGAGGAGCGTATAGCCACATATGGCAAATCGTTAGACCCTGTTTCTCTCTTATAACGATCCGCAAGCTTCCTATAAGCCTTTTTTATCTCAGAAGCAAGCTCAGGAGGCATAACACATTTTTTTATCATATTCCTAAGCTCTTCCCCAACCTCCTGTAAAACCCTAGTGTTTTCAGGGTCCTTAAGCTTGCTAAGCGTCGAAGAAAGTTTCTCCTCCAAACCGGACTCCTTCAAGAAATATTTATACGCATAAGCAGTCGTGGCAAAACCAAAAGGAACAGGAACCCCAGTCCGGGTGATCATCTCCCCAAGAGACGCGGTCTTACCACCAACCAAACCCAGATCCTCTCTTCCAATCTCATCAAACCAGAGCACAAACCTCTCATCCTTACCAACCATTTTCACACACTCCCAGACCAACCCAACACTACCAGACCAACAACACTACTAACTATATATTCACACAACCTTTTAAGGGCCTAACCCCACCACAGACAACCATTAATAACCTTTTCCGGTGACCACAAACCCCCCAATAAACACACCAAAAACCAGGAACCACACCCAACTGGAAAGTAACCATCCACAACAAAACAACAAACCGAACGCACACCAAGTGAACCAACCAAGGAGAAAAGAGAAAAACAGGAAAACTGGTTACTGGTTTAGCCACGTGGAAACACCCACCCCCCCATCGGAAAACCTTAAAACATGTTTCCCCAGGGCGATTGGCCACCCAACCAGCTGGAACCATGAACAACTAGCTGACCAACCCCGGTTCTCCACGGTGAAAATATTATGCCAAAGAGAACAGGCCCAACAAACCCGGTAACACGACAAATACTCCGCCAACTAAAAAAATTTTCAAGAAAAGAAAATGTTAGGATATGGAGGGACATAGCCAAAAGATTAGAGCGTCCAACACGCAGAAGAGCCGAGGTAAACATCAGCAAGATAGCTAGATACACAAAAAACGGGGATTTTGTTGTTGTCCCAGGAAAGGTTCTTGCACAGGGAAAACTAACACACAGAGTAACGGTAGCAGCACTCTCATTCTCCAAAAAAGCGATGGAGAAGATTCTAAAAGCTGGTGGAAACCCTATAAAAATACTTGAACTAGTGGAAATGAGACCAAAAGGCTCAAACGTTAAAATATTGGAGTGAAGACCCATGATAGTGATAAACGCTGAGAACAAAGTGTTGGGCAGACTAGCATCCATAGCAGCAAAAAAACTTTTACAAGGCGAAAAAGTGGTAGTGGTAAACGCTGAGAAGACAATCATAACCGGGAACAAAAGAGCAATATTCACCAGATACAAGGAGAGAAGAGAGATAAAAGACCGTGCAAACCCTCGGCGTGGCCCCTTCTACCCAAGACGGTCGGACATGATAGTGAAGAGAACAATTAGAGGCATGCTCCCATGGAAGAAACCTAGGGGTAGAAAAGCTTACAAGAATCTACGAGTGTATGTGGGTATCCCAGAGGAGTACCTTGGGGAGGTTGAAGAGAAAAGTTTTGACCATATCCCCCAAAAAGTTGATGTGAAACATGTCAGGGTAGGCGACCTAGCAAAATGGCTCGGCTCCAAAATATAGGTGGACCCTATGAGAATAGTACAAACAAGTGGTAAAAGAAAGAATGCAATAGCAAGAGCGGTCATAAAAGAGGGAAAAGGTAGGATACGGATAAACAGTAAACCATTGGAAGTATTTGAGCCACGCATAGCTAGGATGAAAATTTTGGAGCCGTTGATGATAGCAGGTGAAAAAGTGTGGAACACGGTCGACGCTGATATCACCGTCGAAGGTGGGGGCATCATGGGCCAGGCTGACGCTGCTAGGATAGCGCTTGCACGTGGCCTAGTGAGCTGGACAAGGGACACAACCCTCAGGGACCAGCTCATGGAGTACGACAGAACCATGCTAAAAGGAGACCCAAGAAGAAAAGAGCCAAAGAAGTATGGGGGACCAGGCGCAAGAGCTAGGTTCCAGAAATCATACAGGTAAAAAACCATTGGTTGGTCCACATGTTAATCCCTGTGAGATGTTTCACCTGCGGCAAAGTTATTGGAGGTATATACGAGGAGTTCAGGGAAAGGGTTGAACAAGGGGAAAACCCGGGAAAAGTGTTCGAAGAGCTTGGGATAACCAGGTATTGTTGTAAACGTATGCTACTATCCCACATAGACCTAATAGACGAGATTATGAGGTTCAAATAGGAGAAATTGGGTTGGTTTAGGGGCCGTAGGGTAGCATGGACCATCCTCCCAGCCCGGGGCGCTGGATACCCGAGTTCAAATCTCGGCGGCCCCACCATGGAACACCAGCTATGTTTGTCAAGCCTGATAACAATGAAACTGAAGCAAACAACAACATATACACCCAGAGGAGATCAGTTGGAGAGAAAACTCACCAGATTCGAAAAGGCACGTATAATAGGGGCAAGAGCACTTCAAATAGCTATGGGTGCCCCAATCCTTGTTGACCCACCAGACAACGTTTCGGATCCAATAGAGATAGCTCTCCTCGAGTTGGAGAGAGGAGTTATCCCACTCACAATTAGAAGAAAAGAGACAAACAGGAAAACACCCAGCAGTTGAGGAGGTGCTAGCTAGATGGAGGAGAAAGAGCTACCGGTCCCAGCCGAGGAGGAGGAGCTACTAATCCCCCTCGACAAATACCTGGAGGCAGGGGTACACATCGGGACCCAGGTCAAAACACGTGACATGGAATCCTTTATCTACAGGGTGAGGTCTGATGGCTTGTTCGTGTTGGATGTGAGGAAAACAGATGAACGGATAAGGACAACAGCAAATTTTTTGTCTGGGTTTGAACCCGACAAAATACTTGTGATCTCTGCCAGACAATATGGACAGCTACCAGTAAAAAAGTTTTCACAGGTAACAGGAACCCTGGCAATACCCGGCAGGTTTGTCCCGGGGACCCTGACCAATCCCATGCTACCAAACTTTGTTGAGCCAGAAGTTATAATGGTAACAGATCCGAGAACGGATTCAAATGCTGTCTCAGAAGCGGTAAAAACCGGAATACCGATAATAGCTCTTTGTGACACCGACAACATGACAGAGTTTATAGACATAGTAATACCAACAAATAATAAGGGGAGGAAAGCCCTAGCACTAATATACTGGCTCCTAGCAAGGGAGCTCCAGAGGAGAAGAGGAGTAATACCCCCAGATGGGGAGATAGACACACCAGTGGAGGAGTTTCTCCCCCAGCTAAAACCGGGGAGGAGAGAATAGTTGTATAGACCCCCAGTCGTAGCGGGAAGCTTCTACCCCGCCTCGGAAAAAGAGCTAAGAAAAGTTTTAACAAAATACTTGGACCAGGCCAGAGCTGAAACTGGGCGAGAAATGGATGAACAGGTTGTTGCCGGGGTAGCACCACACGCGGGCTACACCTACTCCGGGCAGATCGCTGCACACCTATACGCCACACTACCCAAAGAGAAGCCCAGGAGCATAGTGTTGATAGGCCCCAACCACACAGGGATGGGGTCAGGAGTTGCAATCGTCAGCAGAGGTGAGTGGTCAACCCCGCTAGGGACTATTAAAATAGATGAAGCCCTAGCAAAGGAGATATTGTCCTACTCTGACATAATAGATGATGATCCCACTGCACACAAAGAAGAACACTCACTAGAGGTACAAATACCATTCATACAACACATATATCTGGAAACACCAAAAATGGTTCCCATAACCATGATGTTACAAGACTATGAGACCAGCAACGAGGTTGGAGAAGCCGTTGGCCAAGCAATCAAAAAAATGGGCGACAAAGTTATTGTGATAGCCAGCACAGACTTCACCCACGCTGGGTTGGCCTATGGTGACCTCCGGGAATACACCCCGGAAGAAGTGGAGTCCCAAGACATGAAAGCTATAGAAAAAATACTTTCCCTAGATCCACAGGGACTAATAGACTGCGTACAGAGAAACAATATAACTATGTGTGGATATGGACCAGTCGCAGCCACGATAACCGCCAGCAAAAAGCTTGGAGCAAAAAAAGCTAGATTGCTACGCTATGGGACGTCCTACGACGTCTCAGGGGATAGGAGAGCCATCGTGGGTTATGGAGCGATATGTTTCACCCTACAGGGCGGTGGTGGTAGCCACCAGCCATGACCACCATAGCTTCAGCCCCCGGGAAAATCATATTGTTTGGCGAACACGCTGTTGTCTATGGGAAACCAGCCATAGCAGCAGCCATAACACTCAGAACAAGGGTAAAAGCTGAAAAAACCGATGGAAACAAAGTTATGATAACGTCCTTCCCACTAAAAAAGAGGGAAACAGTGTTAACACAGGAAATAGTCGAAGAAACCAGGGTTTCTCCCTTAGCCTATTGTTTCTCAGCCGTTAAACAAGCATACCAACTGGCAGGTTTCGAAAAAGGGTTGAAAATCGAGATTTCATCCAGCATACCACCAGACTCGGGGCTCGGGTCCTCAGCAGCTGTTTCTGTTGCCGTGCTCGCAGCGACCCTGGGCGAGCTTGGACTCAACCTAGAAAAAGAAAAACTTGCGAAGGTTGCGACACAGGTTGAGAGGGATGTGCAGGGCGTGTCAAGCGGCCTAGACCCAACCACCTCGTCCCATGGAGGCTTCCTATACTACAAACAGGGCGAAATCATCCAGCTCGGGGCTGGAGAAGAGCTGCGTCTCGTAACGGGATACAGTGGGCAAAAGAGCAGCACAAAAAAACAGGTAGAGCTAGTCAAGGCTAGGCTAGAGGAGTACCCAGATATAATAGGCCCAACCATAGAGACGATCGGTAGAATAGTTGATCGGGGCAGGGAAGCGTTGGAAAAAGGGGAGACAGCCAGGGTTGGGAGGCTCATGGTGATGAACCAATGGTGTTTAGAGTTGCTAGGGGTCTCAACACCAAAGCTTCGTAGACTGGTTGGAGCAGCCCTCGAAGCTGGGGCAGAGGGAGCAAAAATAACAGGTGCTGGTGGGGGAGGCTCAATCATTGCCCTAGCCCTTCGCTCAGAGCAAAAAGTCCAAAAAGCCATAGAAAAAGCTGGTGGTGCTCCACTATCCGTTGGAATAGACAAAACCGGGGTGCAGGTGTCCAAGATTGGCTAGGATCCTGGTAAAGATAGGGGGAAGTGTGCTGACACACAAGGAGAAACCCTTCTCCTTGAACAAGACCAATCTACACCTCGTAGCAGAGGAACTTAGACGGGTCGCGGGTAAACACCAAATCCTGCTGGTTCATGGGGGTGGATCCTTTGGGCACGCAGCTGCAAGCCCATATATCAACACAGACAACAACCACGGTTTGCCACCAGCTGCAGCGGGGGAAATCCACAACTCGATGCTAAAACTGAACATGTATTTCACGTCAACACTCATAGAGTTTGGCATACCAACAATTTCTTTACACCCATCATCGATGGTGAAGATGCACAACAACAAAATCGCGAAGATGGAAACAGAGCTACTAGAGAAATATATGGACTCCAGATTTTTGCTGGTTCTCCATGGAGATGTAGCACTAGATTCAAAGGGGAGAATAGTGATCCTATCCGGAGACGAGCTGATACGCTACCTAGGACTGAAAATAGTTTTTGACAGGGTGGTTGTTGGCTGTGACGTCGATGGCGTACACACAAAAGACCCGAAAACCGATCCAAAAGCAAAACTATTAGAGTACTACCCAAACAAGACCCCCATACAACTAGGGAAAACACCGGAGACAGATGTGACCGGTGGAATAAAAAACAAACTTGAAAAATTGTTGGAGCTCGCGGAAAAGGGTTACAATCCTATCATTGTGAACGCCTCAAAGGAGGGGAGGCTTAGCAAAGCTATAAATGGGGAAAAAACCAGAGGAACAACCATAAGGATCGACAAACCCAAAAAAACATAGAAAAAACTGGAGTGGGAAAAATTTTGTTAGACAAAAGCAGAATAACAGGAAAACGCAAAGATGATCATCTGCGCCTAGTAACAAAAAAACCCGTGGAGGCAAGGAAGAAAACCACTGGAGCCGAGGACATACATCTCATACACAGAGCACTACCCGAAGCATCGATAGATGAGATAGACACAAACGTAGAACTCTTCGGGAAAAAACTGGGTTCACCCATCATAATCTCTGGGATGACAGGGGGAACAGAAGAAGCACTAAAAATAAACAAGATACTAGCAAAAGCATCGGAGAAAACCCGTGTCGGCATGGGCCTTGGAAGCCAAAGACCGATGTTGGAAAACCCGAAACTGGCCTACACCTACCAAGTCAGGAAATATGCGCCCAACATACTGCTCCTAGGAAACATAGGCCTACCCCAGCTCATATCTGGATACCCAATAGAAACAGTCCTAGAAGCACAGGAAATAATAGGGTCAGACGCCCTAGTGGTACACCTCAACGCCCTACAAGAAACAATACAGCCGGAGGGTGAAACAAGCTTCAGAGGAGGAATAAAATCGCTAAGGGAACTCTGTGCAAAGAGTAAGTATCCGATTATTGCAAAAGAGACGGGAGCCGGGATAAGCAGGTTAGAAGCTGGGCTACTCCTAGAAGCGGGGGTGTCGGGGATCGACGTTGGGGGAGCTGGGGGAACCTCTTGGGCAGGCGTGGAAAGCTACCGCCTAGGAGAAACCGGGGGAAAACCCAACATTGGAGACACCTTCTGGGACTGGGGAATACCAACAGCAATCAGCCTAGTAGAGACAAAAAAATGTGTAGGGGACTCCATACCAGTCATAGCTACAGGAGGCATAAGAGACGGGATAACAATAGTCAAAATGTTGGCTCTAGGAGCAAACGCGGCTGGAATAGCGCTCCCAGTCCTAAGACAGGCCTATCTACACGGCGAGAAAGGAGTGATCTCATATCTAAACCAACTACAAAAAGAGATACGTATCGCAATGTTCTTAGTGGGAGCAACAACCATAGAAGACCTCAAACACGTCCCCCTCGTGATAACAGGTAAAACAGCTGAATGGCTAATAAGAAGGGGCTACGACCCCTCAGAATACGCACAAAGAGACCAGAAAAAACAAACAAATATGTTTGTGGATTAATGAGGATGGCATCTTAGTAGCGTGTAATAAAGATGATGACATAAAACTGAGACAAATACCTTACCCAAAACCGGAGTAATTGATATGAGTACGTATATCCATTTGATAGACGCATTCACCATTTTCATATTTAGCAACATACCAGAAAAATGGCAGAAATACTGGGAAGAAGTGTATTTCACGAGGAAACAATTGATATTATTTGAACCTTTAATCAGCGAGATTCTTTACAAGTATGCGAACTGTGAGTCAAGGTAAAACCATTGAAGAGGCAATTTATAATCTAAAAGAAGCAACAGAGCTATACTTTGAAGAGTTTCCGCTAGAAGAAAAAGTGCGCTCACTCCTTACAACTTTTGAAATATCATTGGAAATGGATGCCAAGAAAGTTGCCAAAGCTTAGAAATGCTTCTGGAGAAGAAGTTGTCAAAATCTTGTGTAATAAATTTGGCTTTCAAAATTGGGAGAAAAGGAAGTCATGTTAGATTATCAAAAATGACGCAAAGAGGAAAGGTCGGAACGGTAGTTCCAATGCATAAAGAACTGAAAATTGGTACCTTAAGAGGGATTTTAAAGCTTGCAAGTGTTGATATTGATGAGTTCTCTAAATATCTATGAAACGTTCCTGTAAGCCTTTGGAGATGGCACCATGATCATTCCGGAGCTTAGCATCGAACAAAGGAGCTGTGGTACAACGCCAAGACCTGTATGTTGTACAGCGTGACCGAGCCAATTACCGTGGGGAAGTCCCTATTCTGAGACTTTCTCCGGTTCTCAGGTGTGACTTGATCAATCGGTTTCGCCTTTTTTGTGACTACCAACCTCGGGTCATTTGACTAGATAGGTCGTAGAAATAGGCTGGCTTCGCTAACACGGTGTTGTGACAAGCTTATGCTTCCCCAACCCGACTATCGTTGGAACTTTATAAACACCGGTCACGTTGGGTGGAACATTTGTTCTATGTTGAGTCGATTTGGGGTTGCCACCATTTTCCAAAACCGCTGGTGGAACACCTAGATTTCGACAGACCATGTCATCCCAAGGATTAAGACCGGGTCTATCTGGGTTTGGTTGTGGTGAGCCCAGCTTGGTTTGTGGGGAGCAAAAACTTCACATATACACGGTTGGTCACTCAACCATGAGCTTAGAAGAGTTTATAGACCTGTTAAGATGTTATGGTATCGAAGTTTTGGTTGATGTGCGGGCTCATCCAACTTCTAGGCGTTACCCACATTTTAGTGGTGAATCTCTCCGTGAAACTCTTGAGAGGGTTGGGATAGGGTATGTTTGGCTTGGGAAAGAGCTGGGGGGTCACAGAAGGAAGGGTCTCGGGGAAGCCTCTCCCAACAAGGCTTGGAAAAGTCAAGGCTTCAGAAACTATGCGGACCACATGTTAACAGAAGAGTTTAGAGCTGGGATAGAAAGATTGTTGGGGATAGCAAAGAAGAAGAGAACGGTGTTTATGTGTGCGGAGAGGCTTTGGTGGAGGTGTCACAGGAGGATGATCTCAGACGAGCTTGTGAGAAGAGGGATAAGGGTGATACACATAATGGACACTAACAAAATTTTTGAGCATAAACTAACCTCCTTTGCTAGGATCATTGGGGGGAACGTAATAT